>Ga0163216_100296_pt1 | contig 102071 bp, 67 predicted proteins | sample SynspAceP_FD_167610 | JGI IMG/M metagenome (GOLD analysis project Ga0163216, IMG submission 167610) | Saline lake microbial communities from Ace Lake in Antarctica - Synechococcus sp. Ace-P (Illumina Assembly) | ecosystem: Environmental > Aquatic > Non-marine Saline and Alkaline > Saline ... | reverse complement strand
TTCATCGTGAAACAATTAACACACGGAGGGTCGTTTCTTTTTGGCTCCCACGTCAAGGCAGATAAACCAAGTGGCCGTCAAGGCTTACGTCGAGGACAAGCCACGAAGTGGCGCTGTCCAGCTAGGACAAGTTTCTGGGTCGGAAGCCGGCCAAGTCTTTCGGGACTTTTTGCGTGGACACGTCCGTGAAATAATCTGTGAAGTCATGGCCGCCGAAGTCACCGAGCTTTGTGGCCCCAAGCACGCGCCATCCAAGAGTGACCACTATCGAGCGGGTAGCAGCCCCGGCCGCATTCTGTACGAAGGCGAGCGAGAGGAGGTGGTTCGCCCACGTGTTCGCGTGAAGTCCACAAAGAGCACCAGCGAGGAAGTCGAGTGGAAAATTTGGGGACAGAAAATTTGGGGATAGAGCATCTTTCCGGGTGTTGTATTGACTCCAGAAGGAGGGCAGGCTGAGTTTTCTGATTCTGTCCGTTGCTCTGCTTTTTCTTTTAGGGAGGTGTGCGATGGCTCGTTTGGCTCGCAGCGAATTGTTCGATCTAGATACAGGTGGCGATCCGGTGTTTCTATAATCGCACCACCCGGTGGTGCTTCTTTCATGGGCGAGGACCCGATCTCGGGGGAAAACTTTGACCACCGGAAGGTTTGGATCGAGGAGTATTTGCGTGAAGTTGCTCTCCCGATAAGAGTAGATTATCTCGCGTTCGCAATTATTTAGAACCATTTTCACTTGATTTTGCGTTCCCGGCCGGATGTCGTGGCAACCTGGGATGATCAGGAGGTGGCTCGCAGGTGGTGAAAGGGTGCCACCGTCTGCGTCAAGGAAACCCGATCGGTCCGTGCGAGCGTGAATCGGGCGAACGGTGCAGTGGCAAGGGATTTTTGCCGATGGCGATGCCGATCGAGGACTACCTGGAACTGCTAGATTGGACGGCGCGGTTAGGTTTGGATGCGGCGTGCTGGTGTGAACTCGTGAACGTGGTTGTCAAACTGTCCCGCGTCGCTGGTGCCACGAAACTTCGCTGCCGGAGTCACATGGGCATGGCGCGGACGGCACCCGTGGCAAGCCAAGCAAAGGCGGATCGTAAAGAGAGCAATTGGGTATTAGAACATTTTTGGTTGGTTGTGGATGATGAATGGGTTTAGTATTGTCAATCTCAGGTCGCGGAACTCGTTAAGATATTCAACCGATCGACAGAACGAAAGTATTGAAGACTTCCGCTACAAGTTCATCGGAAGCCGGTCGATCATACAACTCGCCGCAGCGCGTCGTAAAACGTTAACCTCGTGCCGCAATTCACACCTTGCTTTCGGACCGTTCGAAATTACCCTGGATTTAAATCGGATTCGCTTTTCCGTTTTGCTTGACCAGGGCACAGCGATCGGTGGGAAGAACACGGACTAACGGAGGTCATCCATCATGAGATGCCAATTGAGACGATTGCTTATTTTTACAGTCGCTTTGAATTGTTTCATTACGATTCATGCTGCGGACATTTATGTCGGCCCCACAGGGAGCGACGCCAATGTCGGTACCGTCGAGGCACCGGTGGCGTCGCTGAGGAGAGCGAAATCACTGGTGTCAAGTTTCACCGGTAGAACTCCCGTCACCGTCCACGTTGCCGATGGCGTCTATTACTTGCCGGAAACGATCGTTTTCACGCCCGAGGATTCCGGTACCGAAGACGCACCGGTTGTTTTTAAAGCGAAAAACGAGGGCGGTGCGATTCTCAGTGGCGGCACGCGTTTGGAGCTGCATTGGCAGCCGTATCGTGATGGCATCTTCATGGCGAAAACCCCGCCCGGCCTGAACGTGGATCAACTGTTCGTCAACGGCCGAAATCAACACATGGCTCGGTATCCGAATTTTGACGCCACCAAAACGACGGAGGCATATCAAGGATTCGCGGCCGACGCGTTTTCAAGAGAACGAGCGGTAAACTGGAAGAATCCTGTGGGCGGTTACATCCACGCGATGCACCGAGCCCGTTGGGGCGGTTACCACTATCGCATCACCGGCAAAGACGCGGCCGGCGAAGTGACCTATGAAGGCGGTTGGCAGAACAACCGCCAAATGGGCATGCACAAGGAGCATCGGATGGTCGAAAACATCTTTGAAGAACTCGATGCACCCGGCGAGTGGTTTCATGATGCGGACTCCGACACTCTGTATTACATGCCCGAAGATTCCGCGACAGCCGAAGCGGCGCTCGCGGGCGTTACCGTGGAAGTCGTTCGACTGCGTCACCTGATCGAATTTCGTGGCAGCGAACGATCGCCGGTCAAGAACATCACCCTGCAAGGGTTCACGTTTCGCCATGCCGCGCGAACGCTCATGGACACGAAAGAACCATTGCTGCGGAGCGACTGGACAGTCTATCGCGGCGGCGGCGTTGTTCTGGAAGGAACCGAGGACATCACGCTGCGTGATTGCGAGTTCGATCAGCTCGGTGGTAACGCGGTATTTGTCAGCAGATACAACCGCCGAACGCTTGTCCGCGGCTGCCACATTCACGATTGTGGCGGCAGCGGTGTGTGCTTCGTGGGCGATCCCGACGCCGTTCGCGACCCGCTGTTTGAATATGGCCAGACCAACGACCTTGCCAAGATTGATCGGACTCCGGGACCGAAAACGAATAACTACCCCGCTGACGGTTCCGTGGAAGACTGCTTGATTCACGGCATCGGCCGCGTCGAGCGTCAACCCGCCGGCGTGCAAATTTCCATGTCGCAGCGAATCACGGTACGAGATTGCTCGATCTACGATTGTGCCCGAGCGGGCATCAACATCGGCGACGGAACCTGGGGTGGTCATTTGATCGAACGCAACGACGTGTTCGAGACCGTGCAAGAAACAGGCGACCATGGTTCGTTCAATTCGTGGGGACGTGATCGGTATTGGCAACGCGATCAAAAGATAAGCCAAGCGGCGATCGATAACGAACCGGAACTGCCGCTACTCGACGCAGTGGAAACGACGGTTCTGCGAAACAACCGTTTCCGATGCGATCATGGCTGGGACATTGACCTGGACGACGGTTCGTCCAACTATCACATTTACAACAATTTGTTGCTCGCCGGCGGTTTGAAACTTCGCGAAGGTTTCCACCGCAAGGCTTGGAACAACATCACGATCAACAACGGATTGCACCCACACGTTTGGTATAACGACAGCGGTGATGAGGTGTACGGGAATATCTTCATGGCGGCACCGAAGGGGGCCCGTATGCCCTCTGATACCGCCAAGGGGAAACGCGTTGACGAGAATCTGTACTTTTCAGCGAACGCAGCGATGAAAAATCAATTTGTCCAATTCGGTTGGGATGTCAACTCGATCGTCGCCGATCCCTTGTTCGTTAACCCGACCGGAGGCGACTATCGGGTCGCTGAAAAGTCGCCGGCAAGCAAGATTGGGTTCGAGAATTTTCCAATGGACCAGTTCGGCGTGCAGAAACCTTCGCTCCAAGCGATTTCAAAAACTCCGGTTCTACCAACGCTCAACATCAAGGGACAACTTGATCGACCGCGCCATGATGGCCTCCGGCCTTCAGCGGAGATTCCGCTCTATTGGTTGGGTTGCCGAGTGAAGTCGTTGACCGGCGACGAATTCTCGGCCTACGGTGTTAGCAAAGAGGCGGGCGGTGTGGCACTGTCGGAAGTGTCGCCCACCTCCGCAGCAGCGGACGCCGGATTGCTCGACGGCGACTTGATTCAGGCAATCAATGAAACCGTCACACGGACAACTGCGGATCTACTAGACGCCTACTGCCGTGCGGGCGATTCACTTTTATCGCTTCGAATTGTTCGCAATCAACAACCGACCGAGATAGAAGTCGAGGGCGGTTCGTTCGTTTTGTTTGAAACCACGAACGTTTCGTCTGGTTTTCGGAAGATGCTAGTTCCACAACAAGTCTTAGGAACAATGGCGTCGAATCAGTTGCCCACCAATGCACCATTGGCTGATTTGGTTGATGGAAAACTTTCGGAAGACTACGGCCCCGTTTTCGCGAATTCAGTGTTCTCCGGCGTCTATCGCATGGACTTGGGATCGACGAAAACGATCTCGGAAATCACCACCTGGAGCACGAACAAGAACGGCGCGCGTGGCCCACAGAAGTTCACGCTGTATGGGAGCGATTCGAATGTCGATCCTGGTTGGGACCTTTCGTCCAGCAACGAGATGATCCCACTGGGCAGCATCGATACCAGGGGGCAACGTTCAGATAAATTTACCGCGACATCGTTTCGTTCGCGGAAGTCGTTTGGCACGTTCCGCTGGATCTATTGGCAAATCACTCCGGTTACGCAGCGGCAAGAAAACACCGCGTTGCAAGAAATGCACGTCCGCTAGGCGAAAAGTCCTCAGGAAGGTGAGACCTGGGGACAGACCAGGGAGGACAGAGCACTTGTCTGGGTGTTGCAATGAATCCAAAGGGAGGGCAGGCTGGCTTGTTGATATGGTCAGTCGGTCTGCTTTTCCGCCTGGAAGGTGTGATAAATCGTTTGGCTCGCAGCGAAGTGTTTGATCTTGATGAGATGGCGATCGGGCATTTTTATGATCGCACCACCTGGTGGTGCTTCTTAATGGGAGATGACCTGATCGGCCCGTAAGAGATTGACTCGGGCGAGCGGTGCTGTGGCAAGGGATTTTTGCCGATGCCGATGCCGATCGAGGCTTAACTGGAACTATTTGATTGGACGGCCCGGCAAGCGGTTTGTGGCAAGCGGGCAGCGAATCAATAATAAGCGTAGTGGACGATTGTTTCGCTATCGCTTATCAGTCTTCGATGCCCATCAATTCTTTGGCGTGGGCTTGCAATTCTTTGAATCGGTTTTCGAGGTCGTGGCGTCTCGCCTCGCCGTCGGCGTCGCCTTTGGATTTGCCTTTGCGATAACCGATTTGGTAGCCGAAATAGCCACCGAGCAGGAACGCGGCGGCGGCGAACAGGAGCAGATCGGTCGCGGGCATCGAGTGGACTCTGTGGATGAGAAAGAAAGTCAGTGAGCACCCTTTAGCAGGTTTTCCGGTTCACGTCGAAGCGTGCTTAGCGGCCTGTTGATTTAATTACTTCCGACAAAACAATCCTAACCCGAAGCGGGGTTAACGCCCATCGGCTAAATAAATCAGCAGGCCGCTAGCGTTAAAACGGCTCACTGGGTGGAAGAACTTACCGATAGGCAATTCGAAACGAAAATGGGCAACCCGGTATCGAAGTTGAGTCTATCGTGTTTACGCGAACGCGTCGTGCCGGATCGGATTCATCGACGGTGGCTGGGCTGGGGCTGTTTCGAGGCGGCCTCGTCGATGATACTGGGGCGGAGGTTGGTTGGTCTTGTTTTTGTTCTTCGGTTTGTCTGGCGAGTATGTGTGGAATCACCGGTTCGGTTTGGTTGCGGGACGAGCAGCGTGTCGATGACGCGCTGATCGGCCGGATGACGGAGGTGATCGCGCACCGGGGGCCGGATGATTCGCAAATTTGGACGGACCCTGGGCACCGCGACGCGAGCGGCAGTCCGATGGGCGTGGCGTTGGGGTTCCGGCGTCTTTCGATCATCGATCTCGCCGGGGCGCGCCAACCGATGGCGAACGAAGACGGGCGTGTGCGGATGGTTTTCAACGGTGAGATTTACAACTATCTCGATCTGAGGCGGCGACTCGAAGGGTCAGGACACCGGTTCTCCAGCCACGGGGATGGCGAGTCGATCCTGCATCTCTACGAGGATCTCGGCACGGATTGTTTTCATCAACTTAACGGCATGTTCGCGATCGCGATTTGGGACGCGGCGAAAAACCGGCTGGTGTTGGCTCGGGACCGGATCGGACAAAAGCCACTGTTTTACTCGTTCAAAAACGGGCGTTTGGTTTTCGGCAGCGAGCTGAAATGTTTGGCGACGGTGCCGGGCGTATGTGAAGAAATTGATCCGGCGGCGATTGATGATTTTTTAACGTACCAATACATCCCGCACCCAGGGACGATTTGGAAAGGCGTTCATAAACTGCCGCCGGGGCATTTCGCTGTGCTCGATAGTCAGGGGCTGCGGGTGGAGCGATATTGGAATTATGATCCCTCGGTCGAGATCGAAATCAGTCACGACGATGCGGTCGGTCGGTTGCGTGAACTGCTCGGCGATTCGGTGCGGTTGCGGATGCGGAGCGATGTGCCGCTGGGGTCGTTCCTGTCCGGCGGGATCGATTCGTCGCTGATCACGGCGCTCGCGGGCGATCACACTGACACGCCGCTGCGGACGTTCAGCATCGGGTTCCCGATCGCGGATTTTGACGAGACGACGTTTGCGGCTCAGGTTGCCGAGCATTTGAAGACGGATCACACGCGTTTCGAAGTCACGCCGGACGCGATCGGGATTCTCGAAAAATTGGTGTGGCACTATGACGAACCGTTCGGGGATTCCTCGGCGGTGCCGACGTGGTATTTGTCGGAGTTGACTCGGCAAAGTGTGAAGGTAGCGTTGTCGGGTGACGGCGGTGACGAATTGTTTGCCGGTTACGAGCGGTACCGGGCGTTGTGGTTGAGCCAGAAACTCCAGCGGTTGTTTCCGGTCCAGGCGGTGCCGGGCATCGGGTTGATCCAAAGGCTGCCGGATTCCAATCGCCGACGCAGTATTTTGCGGCGGGGAAAACGGTTCCTCGAAGCTCTCGGGCAGCCGACGGTTCGCCGCTACATGAATTGGTTGCAGATTTTTCCGGAGTCGTTGCGGGCGTCGATGTATACGGACGATTTTCTTAACGAGTTGCCGGGGGAGGATCCGGTGGCGTTTTTGGAATCGGTGTGGGGCCGGAGCGAGGGCCGGGATGTCGTGACCCGGGCATCGGCGTCGGACGTGTTGTCGTATTTGCCCTGCGATCTGATGACGAAAGTGGACATCGCCTCGATGGCGCATGGATTGGAGGTGCGGCAACCGATGCTCGATCATCGGATCGTCGAGTTTGCCGCGTCGTTGCCGGTACGACATAAATTCCGGGGCCGGCGGGGCAAGTTGTTGTTGCAGGATGCGTTCGCCGACCGGATTCCGGCCAACATCTTCACGCGTCCAAAAATGGGGTTCGGGATCCCGATCGGGAGCTGGTTTCGCAACGAGTTCCGGCCCTTGGTTCATGACACGATGATGGCGAGCGACGCGAGAATCCACCGTTTTTTCCGTCCCGAAGCGATCGGTGAGTTGGTGAACGCTCATGAGAACGGGGAGCAGAATCACGGTTACCGGTTGTGGAACCTGTTGATTTTAGAAACCTGGATGCGGGGTGCCGGGGCGGGAGCGTCGGGATGAGGGGGCGTCGCCCGATGGATAACCTCGCGGCGAACCACTAAGATAAGCACGTGTTCGATACGTCGAAAACGGGCGTTTTTTCTCGGCTCTTCTTGTTTCAACTTCAGAACGTTTCATGGCCCAACGCAGCGCCTTTGATACCTGCAAACTGCTCCGCGATAACATTGCACGAGTCGTTTTAGGCAAGGATAACCTTATCGATTTGCTGATCGTGGCGACGATGGCGGGGGAACACGTGTTGCTCGAAGACGTGCCTGGCGTGGGGAAAACGTTGGCGGCCAAAGCTCTCGCGAGCAGTCTCGACGCGAAGTTTTCGCGGTTGCAGTTCACCCCGGATTTGTTGCCCAGTGACATCACCGGCAGCATGATTTATCGCTCGGCGACGGGCGAGTTCGAGTTTTCGCCCGGTCCGATTTTCGCTAATGTGGTGTTGGCCGATGAGATTAACCGGGCCCCGCCGCGAACCCAATCGGCGCTGCTCGAAGCGATGAGCGAAGGTCAGGTTACCGTCGACGGCGTGACTCACGTGTTACCAAAGCCTTTTATTGTGATCGCGACGCAGAACCCGTTCGAGTACGAGGGCACGTACGCGTTGCCGGAGAGTCAGCTCGACCGGTTTTTGTTGCGGACGTCGATCGGGTATCCGGTCCGTGAGATCGAACGCATGGTTTTGCGGACGCACCAATCGGGTGAACCGGTCGACCGATTGGAGAGTGTTTTGAACCAAGCGGACGTTTTGGCGGTACAGGACGAGGTCGGCAAAGTGCGGTTTGATGATTCCTTGACCGGTTATTTGCTCGATATTGTGGAGGCGACTCGCAAGCACGAGGCGTTCCAGGTGGGGGTGAGTACCCGGGGGGCGTTGAGTTTTTATCGAGGTTGCCAAGCACTCGCGGTATTGCGGGGACGTGATTATGTGGTGCCGGATGATTTGAAAATGCTCGCCGTGCCGTCGCTCGCTCACCGGGTGTTGCCGGAGGGGATTTTCCAAGGGGGCAGTCGCTCAGTGGTTGAACAGCAGTTGGCCGATTTGATTGAACCGATCCCGGTGCCGGTTTAGGTCCTCGGACGAAAAACATCCCAACCCGACGCGTCAGGTTTGAAGTTGCTTTGCGTAGCTCAACTCTTTGAGTCGAGGATGGCTGCCGCTTTCATGCCCGACTCGGAGAGTCAGGCTACAAACTCACGCGTCGGGTTATGAAATTCTCTTTCACCGCTCTCTTTCAGAAACATTCATGGATCGACGTAGCACCCGCCACCGATTGACGCGTCTGGGAGTTCAGGTGCTCTTGATCGGCGGCTTCGGAATTCTCGGCGGTTCGCTCAACGGGCTGAACCTGCTCGTCGTCGTGGCGGCGGTGACGTTGGGCGGGTTGTTGGTCCAGTGGCGGTTGAGCCGCGCGATGATCGAGTCTCTGCGCGTCGATCGACGGATGCCGGCGGAGGCGTTCGCGGGCAAACCCATGCGGATTCGCTATCAAATCAACAACGAACATCGGTTGATGCCGCTGTGGTTGATCCGATTGGAGGACACGTTGGAGCGAATCCGGTTCGGCGACACGGGCGTGACCGCGTCCTATTGGGGCACTACGAAAACGACGGGGGAACGTTTGAAGACAATGACCGGAGTCGGTTTATTAATGCCGGGGCAAACCACGAGTGCGTATTTTGACCTGATCGCGAGGTACCGGGGCCGATACCGTTTCGACCGCTGGCTCGCGTCGACGATGGCTCCGATGGCGTTGTCGACGGCGTCTCGCGAATCCCATCGTGACGAGGATTTCATTGATGTCTATCCACGATTACTGCGGTTGCAACGCTCGTGGCAGCGGATGTTGCCCAGCCGGGTGGGCAACGTTTCCGCGACGGTCCATCGCCAAGGCCCGTCCGATGACGTGTTTTTCGGGTTGCGAGAATATCGCCACGGCGACAGTCCGAAACATATTCACTGGCGGACGACGGCCCGGCTCGGCGAACCCGCCGTTCGGCAGTTTGAGCAACAACGGCGATTCGACGTTTGCCTGCTCGTCGATGCTTGGTCGACGCTCGAACAATCGATCGCCGAGAGCCGAAAACAAAGTTCGAGTTCCACGACCGTACGCGGGCGACTGAAATCACTTAGCAAAAAAATCCGCACCTCCTCGGGGGCGAGCGATTCGGCTGCGACGGAACGATGGGTGATCGACGAGGACGTCGAACGGGCCATCAGTTTAGCCGCCACGATCGCGGTGGAGTTAACCCATGGCAGCGAGAGCCGGGTGCGGTTGGTCGTCGCCGGTCAACAAATCGATGTGGTCGCCAGCGGCTCGTCGTTGGTCGGTCGAAAACGGATGCTGCAGTCGTTGGCGCGGGTCACGCCGTGTGCCCAGGTGTCGATCGGTGAAGCGTTGTTGAAAGCCTCGGCGGCGTCACGCCGGTTACCCGACCTCGTCGTGATCAGCCCCCGATCGCAAACCCGCGCGGTGGCGGCGGACGCGGCGACGGCGGTGGCAATCCGGCGTTGGAAAACTCGTAGCCAAGTCAACTGGGTGGACGTGTCTGACCATCAAAGCAATCAATGGATCGTCGCGGAGTCGTCTTGAAATGAGCATGTCAGCAATCCCCGTCGTTGCCGCCGAGAATGGCCAGCCCGCCGAGAATGGCCAGCCCGCCGAGAATGGCCAGCCCGCCGAGAATGGCCAGCCCGCCGAGAATGGCCAGCCCGCCGAGGATAGCCAGCCCGCCGAAGCGTGGGAAATCCTCGACACCCCTTTGAGACTGCGCACCAAACTCGCCTTCGCGATCGTCACGGCCTTGGGCGGGATGTTGATCGGCACCGGGGCTGAGACCGGGTCGCTCGCCGTGATCGCGGTCTCGTTTGCCGTCATCGGTTTTCTCTGCGTCGACTGGCTCAAACTGTTTTCCTTGCCATCCGTGATCGCTTACGCGGCGATGGCACTGACGGCGATCGTTTGCGTGACGGATTTCGTCCAAGATGCTGAGCTACTCGGGAACAAAATGGTCGCCGTCGCACAGCTTCTCGTCGTCGCCCAATCGATTCTGATGTTGCAGGAAAAAAACAATCGACTGTTCGAGCAGTTGTTGATCTTTGCGTTATTGAACTGCGTCGTCGCGGCGGTGTTCAACGATGCGTTCAGTTACGCGGTGTGGTTTGTGCCTCTCACGATTGCCGGCGGATTGTCGCTCGCGTTTCTCGCCGCCGATGAAACCGTCGCGTTGGCGACCGACGCCGCTCGGGAAAATGGTACGAGGACAGCTTCGCCTGATTCGTCAACGGCGGGAACGCTCTTTTCGTGGAGCAATGCGGCGTCGGTCCGTTCGTTTTCGCGTGTCGCGATTAGGCTGCCGTGGACGAGTGTGATCGTGATGCTCCCGGCAATCGTCATCATCGCGGCGGCCATCTTTTTCGCATTGCCACGCCGGATCGATGCGAAACGAGGCGCCTCGGCCCAAGCCTTGGTCGGGTTCAGTGAATTCGTCCGGTTGGGGCAAATCGGACGGATGCAAATGAGTAACGACCGAGCCTTGAGGGTGCGTTTGATCGACCCCAAAGAAAAGTCGCCCTACCCGGTCGTCGATGGCCTGTACTTGCGTGGTCGCACCCTCGAAAAATATGTTGCTGAAAAAGAGATTTCCGAAGGTGGCGGGTCTTGGGGGAGTGTCGGAATTCCTCTCGCCGGCCCGGTCCAGGCGCTACCGCCCGAGTACGTTCCTCCCCGTGACAGTGACCAACACTTCTACGATCGCGTTTTCGTCAACGTCCAGTGCGAGTCCATGCGATCGGGCGCTTTGTTTGCCATCGCTCCTTATCACCGAATCAACGCCGATACGACGGTCGTCAGTCGCCCGTTTCAATGGATCCTCGAACGAAAACGGACTCGCAGCGTCGGGACCGTGGCAGGATGGTATCCGCGATTGGATTACACGTTTGCGACCCAGGGGTTTCGCAATGGCGTTCAAACTCCATGGATCCGAGACATCTCGCTCGCACCCCTTGCCCGACTCGACATCAATCAACCCTCCTTCGGTCACCCGTTTTCAGATTTGCCGTCGTCGCAATTCCCAGGCAACACGGATGCCGACACGCAGATGAGCGAGAGCGTCGCTGACGAGGTTTCGATGAGTGCGGTGCAACTCGAGTACTACGATATCTTGCTCGACTATCCCGAACAGGTCATGCCCACCGCACGTCTGATCGCCGAAGAAGTGATCGACAAACTGCCTGCCGATAAACGAGACTCCGTCACGATCGCGCGGACGCTCGAGCAACACTTGTCGAGGAGTAGTCGGTACGAGTACACCCTGAATCTCGATGCAACCGTTCTGCTCGGGATGGATCCGATCGAGCAGTTTTTGAATGTCGATCGCCGCGGGCATTGCCAGTATTTCGCATCCGCGCTCGCAATGATGCTACGCAGCCAAAATATTCCGGCACGACTCGTGGTGGGATATCACTGCGACGAATTTAACGAACTCGGGCAGACGTTTACCGTTCGACAAAGTCACGCTCACGCTTGGGTCGAAGCCCTCATCGACCAGAACGAGATGCCGATCGGAGAAAGGGTCTACGGACAACCAGAATCAAATCGATATTGGTTGCGATTGGACCCGACACCGGGCGGCGGGGGACTTACCGAGGCAGCGGAAGTGGGCGGCGGTCGGCAGATTGCCGAGATGGCACAAAATCTGTGGAACGATTACGTCGTCGAGATGAACCCTGACGTGCAAAAGTCCACCCTGCTGTCGACGCCGGGGTTCGCACCGATGACCGATTCGTATCAAAACTGGATCGAGCGAGTCAAAACTTTCGCGTTCCGCATCAACGCCGGGGAAGTTCGCGGCATCGGCGGCGGCCAACTGTTTTCACGTCCCGCTGCCGTCGCAGCGATCGGGCTCGGCATCGCTACCATTGTTTTTCTCAAACTTCGATTCCCGAGTTGGTTCAGCCGAATCGGGCGTCGCAGAAAAGTCTCGCGAGCCCCACGTCCCTCGATCGGATTCTACGCCGATGCCCTCGATTTGCTCGAAAACGCAGGATTTGCTCGCAAAACAGGCCAAACCCCGGCTGAGCTGACCGCAACGATTCCGGAACCCGCACTGCAAAAACCAATGAGCACGCTCACCCAACTTTTCTATCGGCTCCGCTACCGCGAAGAACTCTCCGGTTCCCATCACGAAACCGATTCGCAAGAATCCGTTGCCGAGGCAATGCACCAGATCCGCAGCGTCATCAGGAAACCATCCTCTCCTTCTTCCCCCCAATAAAAAGAACCCGCACGGCATGATCGTGACCATTGATGGCCCCGCCGGTGCGGGGAAAAGCAGTATCGCTCGCGCGGTCGCCGGGGAACTCGGATTCGCGTTCTTAGACACCGGCGCGATGTATCGGGCGATCACGCTCGGAGCGATGCGAGCGGGAATCGCACTCGATCAGGTCGTCGCGCTCGTCGCCTATGCCGAAACCGTGCGACTGGACTGGAACCACGATCGCATTGACCTCGACGGCGAAGACGTTTCCGAGGAAATCCGGACTCCCACGGTTACCGGCAACATTCGCTTTCTCGCCGACCCGCCTGAAATACGAAATTGCCTCACCCTTCAACAGCGAAAGATCGCTCGGGGACGCGACCTCGTCACGGAAGGACGCGACCAAGGAACCGAGGTATTCCCCGACGCCCAATGCAAAGTATTTTTAACAGCGTCTCCGGAAGAACGGGCCCGACGACGCCAACGACAACTCGCCGCCGCAGGGCGGGACGTCACCCTCAACGAAGTCCTGATCGCCCAAAACCAACGTGACCTCGAAGATCGTCTCCGGCCCGTCGGCCGGCTTCGAGCCGCCGCCGATGCCATCATCATTCAAACCGACGCGATGGAAACGCACCAAGTCAAACAGACCGTCCTCGATGAAGTCCGAAAACGCATCGCGAGCTAGTAAGCAGGTTCTGCAATTGAACAGCGGAGCGATGAAAGAAACAAACTCGGACTTCCAGCAACCAGTACAGCAGAGGATTCAATGCTGACCCCATTATGTAATTCCATCAAGACAGTCGCATTCACACTTTCCTTACTTCTCATTGGCTTCACAGGTTGTGAATCGAAAGATTCGCCGCAACGAACCCGAGCAAAGAACTATCTCATCAAGCACTCTTCGCCGACGCACAGCTCGAATGCTTGGAGTAACGATATTTATCAAGAGATGCTGACCAAACTAAACCAATCTGTTGAACCCAATGTTCTTCTCCGCCATGAGCGGGTCGGGAACTCACTGACGATTTACTGGTTCGACGAAGCAGTTTCTTCCCATGACTTTTCGATCGTCTTTGCAGATGGAACCTTGACTATCCACAATCCGTCTGAGTATCGAGGCACCAATGAAGAATCACGTCGGAGCGGTGAACCTCAGTACTACTTCGTTCCGAATGTCTGGGAATCAGAAAGAGGCGTCCCTCGTGAACTTCGCTGGTTGGATAAAAGCTTCTCACTCAGCGAGGCGGAAGAGTGAGGACACAAACGCAAGGGGAGAACCGCATTTGGACGCAGACGCCGATGCCTGAGCAAATCCACCTACCGCCTGGCCTGATGAAAACTCTCTCATGCTCAAGGTGAAGTCTCGATTTCGCCCCAAGGTGCTGGCCCTTTGGGCCGAAAAGCGAATCGACACGCAACAAAAGCGAGACGCCCCCCCTCTCTTCCCACTGAAATTCAGGAAATCGAGTTCCTGAGGTGCGCTGTTTCCATCAGCCCTGTCTCCTTATAGTGTTGCGGCTTGTTGTTCACCCGATCCGCCTCAACGGATCGGCAACGGGTTCACGCACACCGTCCAATGTAATTTCGAAAGTTTCGCTGATGTCCGTTCAAAAGATAGTGGTTGCCCCCGGTGATGGAATTGGTCCCGAGATCACGCAAGCCGTGCTCGACGTCATGGCTGCCGCCGAAGTGCCTTTGGAATACGAACATATCCAGGTCGGACAGAGCGTTTACCTCGAAGGCAATACCTCGGGCATCCCCCACAACGTGTGGGATCTGTTGCGAGAGACGAATTGTTTTCTCAAAGGGCCGATCACGACCCCCCAAGGCAAAGGCTACAAGAGCGTCAACGTGACGATCCGAAAAACGCTCAACCTGTTCGCCAACGTGCGACCGACGAAAGCCTACTCGCCCTACGTCTCGTCGCTGCACCCGAAGATGAACCTGACCATCATCCGCGAAAACGAAGAGGATTTGTATGCCGGCATCGAGCACCAACAAACCCAAGAGGTGACCCAGGTACTCAAGCTGATCACGCGGCCGGGATGCGAAAACATTGTCCGTTACGCATTCGAATACGCCAAAGCCTACGGTCGGAAACACGTCACGTGCATGACCAAGGACAACATCATGAAGTTGACCGACGGGCTGTTCCGTCAGATTTTTGATGAAATCGGGGCCGAGTACCCCGACATCGGGCAAGACCACCAGATCATCGACATCGGTGCCGCTCGGCTGGCCTCTCAACCCGAAAACTTTGACGTCATTGTCACGTTGAACCTTTATGGCGACATCCTCTCGGACATCGCCTCGCAAATTGCCGGCTCGGTCGGCTTGGCCGGTTCGGCCAACATCGGGCACACCATGGCCATGTTCGAAGCCATCCACGGCAGCGCGCCGGACATCGCCGGCAAGGACATCGCCAACCCTTCGGGGATGTTGTCAGCAGCCGCCCAAATGCTCGTTCACCTGGGCTTGGGCAGTTACGGCGAAACGATCAAGAACGCTTGGCTGTGTACTCTCGAAGATGGCGTCCACACCGGCGACATTTATCGCGAGGGACTGAGCAAAACGAAAGTTGGTACGCAGCAGTTCGCCAAGGCCATCATCGAGCGGCTCGGTGAAAAACCAAAAGAGTTGACTCCGGTGGCTTACTTGGATCGCCCAATCAAAGTAACGCGAAGGCCGATCCCGCCGTCAACGAAACAATTGACCGGCATCGACGTCTTCATCGGATGGGACGCGGCCGATCGCACCCCCGATCGATTGGCGCAAATGTTAAAGGATCTGTCCGGCGATGTGTTGGAGCTGGTCGTGATCACCAACCGTGGCGTGAAGGTCTACCCCGACGGGATGCCCGAAACGTTCTGCACCGATCACTGGCGATGTCGTTTCATGGGCGGCGGCAAGGGGATTGATTACACCGCCGCGCTGGCCCTGATGACACGCATCACCGAAGCGGGATTGGAGGTCATCAAGACCGAAAACCTCTACGACTTCGATGGACGCCCCGGTTATTCGCTGGCCCAAGGTCAGTAAGCAGGTCGACGGAAAAGGTTCGGCAGAACCTCACGTAGGCGAGTCTCTCGGAGACTCGCAATTTCCAACGTCTCGGAGAGACGCTGCTACGTGGTTCCACTGAATTCATTGTGACAAAATGCTTAGGAACGCGGGAACAATAACTGACGGACTTAATCGTAGCCGAAGTCGCCAGGCTTTCGATATTCCCAGTGGAAACCAAACTCGGGCGAGTTCGGCTATAGCAGTTATTGATCCCGCGTTGCTTAACGGGTCGGGGTAAGGATTGCCAATTTCACCGAAAAACCCTGGCAAATTCGCGATCGAGCCGAACGGGCTGCCACCTTGAACGATCCAACGCTAACGACGGTCCTCTTCGATTTGACCAGGCGATATTCACGAATCGCGTTCGGCTTGCTTCTCCTCTTGTTCCCATTGCCGGTAGGTCGATGTCGCTTTGAAAGACGCCTCGGCTGCCGCAAAAAACCGAACCGGGATCAAATGACCGTTGCTTACGGCTTATCAAAGAAAACCAGCGAGCCACTGATTCAGGAAACGTTGTGAAGCATTTTTCAGCGGTGAAAGCAGCGTATGCGGGCGCCCCGCCCGCGAACCGGTGCGCGGGCGTCCCGCCCGCTTACGCTGAATACCGTTTTTTCTGTATGAAAAAATGCTTTACAGTGTTGCCATTCAGGGCGAGCCCTGACCCAGCGAGGGCCATCGGTCAGAGACGATGAAGAAAAATTGGCGAACGTCACCGGCAACACAACCGTGAAGCGGACGGCTGGTTTGCGCAAAATGATTTCGGACAAAATCGCCGAATTGCTCGTTGCCGAATCCCTGATTAGGCGATTGCAGTACCGATCCCGACAGCCAGTGCGGCTTCCGTAACAATTCGATGCGAGAATGAGTTGGAAATGCCGAAGGCGTCCACTCACGGGCATGAAACCAAATTCCTCGCAAGTGATCCGGCGAAAGACTGTGCGACTCGGCAATCGTTCGATCTGCGTAGTGGTCGTAGATGCGGCCGGCCATCCAGAGGAGTCGATAATCGATCTTCGATCGCAACTCATGAATTTGATCGAAGTGTTCTTCGCTAATCGATAATTGACGCGTCAACATTCGATCGACTTTTCGCTCAAAGAAGTCATTCGGGTTCGGACCGACGAGCCTGCTACCCTGATGCGTCGCATCGGGTAAGTGCAGATAAAATTTCACCGCCGTTTCCAGATGAAGGGTCTGGCCGCACGAGTCGCGGAACAAGAAATCGATCTCGCCAACGGTTTTTCCATTAATAATAATCTGCTTCTGCTCGGCAATCATCGTGAAGCGACAGATGCCTGTTAGGTAGTACGAAATCAGTCGTTCGAAGTAGCGTCCAACGCGATGGTTCTGGCTGCCGAAGAAGCGGAGAAACTCGGTGGCATCGATCTCGTCTTTCGCAATCTTGCGTGGTTCCCAATTCTGATCCACATTCCCGATCAATGAGGGACTGTTAATCGCCCAAACCAGATCATTGATGACGGTCGTTTCGATTGCATCGAATGACAAGCTTGCAGATCCGGTTGTTCGTTTTGATGAAAATTTGAGGCGAAGGAACTGTCCCGGATCAATTTCCCGTTTCGTACGTCAGCCTTTCTAGGCTGACATACACGGATGTCAGCCTAGAAAGGCTGACGTACTATATTTCGGGACAGTTCCTCAGTGAACAGTCGCGACTCGCTCTTGGAAAGCCTTCATTCGCCCCAAGCTGTCGCGATCAAATCGTGGATGACTTCAAGCAGCGATTCGAGTTGTGCGTGGAGTTCGTCGGAAGTCTGTTTGTCGATGTCATCGGCACTGCGCAGTCCAAAGACTGCGCCGCGAGCGAAGGCATGGCCTTTCAAGGCACGCTTAAGTTGCGTGATCGCGAGGGCGCGTCCGATGCGCGAATCGAATTCGTCACCGGTCGCTTGCGCCAGACCGCCGAGCATATCACCGGCACCCTGGCACGCGATACGGACGAACGAAGTTTCACCTGAATCGTGGGTATCGAGATCCATCAATCCCATCCAAAACGCTTGAGCTTGCATGACCACCGGATGCCGTTCTCGTGCGGCCTGTTTTGCGGATTCATCCAGCGGGTTCTCGGGAAGACTCTCTTGCCACGGTTCGTTCGGCTCGTCCGCTTCGACGAATGCGTCCGAGTCATCGTATTCCGAGTCGTCGTATTCCGAGTCGTCGCCTGGCTCTGACCCGAAACCCTCCTCACTCATGGCTAATCGATAGGCCTCGTCCGTACTCATGCCCGCAGCACTCGCTTCGCTGATCCGCCGCCACATCCGTTCGCCGCGCAAATCGTTTTTCCGGCGAATGTTGTCCATCATCTCCACTTCTTCTTCGAGCGTGGTATCGAACGTGTCGTCCGCTGCCGGTTCGACGACATCGGTGAAACCGGAATCACTGGCCTGCATTTTTTGCTGAACCAACATGGCGACGCGCTCGATTCGCTTGGCGACGATGTCGGGGTCTTCCAACGCTTCCTCGCTGAGTCCGTGTTCATGCAAACCATCCGCCATCGAACGAATCGCTCCGTCGAGAAACTCTTTCTTCTGTTGCAGACTTCGGAAGTCGCGTGTTTCGTAGTACTCGCCTTCATCGCTGACCTCCAAATTGCCGATGTACCGCTCTTTCAACGCATCGAGTAGATGGACGAGAGCGACGTGTCCGGTGATCGAACCGAACTGCGTTTTGACAAAACAGGAAGGCGGTTCGGCGAACGCGTGTTGCTCCGCCTCTTCGATCTGGAGCAGCGGAGTCAGATGACCTTCGGGGGAAACCAGTAAACTGAACGTTTCTTGACCGGGCGTCATCTCCACCATCATGCCTCGCACCACGCGTGACGCATCATGATCGGCATACGATCGCCAGAGCGTTGCCCGCCCGCCCACTGCGAGCACGAGATCCAGCACCCGATCTTCCATTTCTTCGACGCACGTCACATCGTCTATCGTGCCTCGGTACTGAATGGTGATACCCATCATCAATCTTTCAAAAAGGATACTTCTGCGTTTAGGGACGCACCGAACAGAAACGGTCGATCGGTTGACTCCGCCGCTTTGTGCAGTCGGAAGTTCAGAAGTGTCGGAGGATCTGCGGCTCACTTTATCCGATCCCAACTCGGAAATGGAGTCTGGTTTGAGGTTCGAAGTACCCGTCCCTAAATTTTCAGATTTCCGAAGCGGTTGCGGGGAATTGTTTCGGTGTTAAGCACATCGACACAATGAATTCGGTGTAACCACGTAGCAGCATCTCTCTGAGACGCTGGAAAGTGGGTTCATCCGGCCGAAGCGTGCGCCGGAGGTTTTCAAGGCATGACTCCCGTGTCCAACGAGATTGGTGCATGAGATATGGATGCTGGTAGAGTACGTAAGCCGGATGAAACGCAGTCGAGCTCTGCAGAGGTTCAACTCGACAAGGGATATCTCGGTCGCCAGCGTCTTCCTGCAAAAGCGGTGCGCCCATGGTGCCGACGGTCCTCGGCGGATTTCGGCGGATTTCGGTTCACCGAGCACGATTTTTCATCAAATCATTAGACACGGGAGCCATGCCTTGAAAAACCTCGATCCTGGGGTCGGCGCACGCTTCCGTCGGATGAACTGGAAATTGCGAGTCTCCGAGAGATTCGCCTACGTGAGGTTCTGCCGAACCTGTTCCGCCGATGTACTTATGAGCCGTTTTGGCGTTCGCGGCCGGTTGATTTATACCCGACGCGTTAGCGAGGTAACCGGTAACGCCCCTCGCTTGCGCGTCGGGCTTGCATTGTCACGCGATTCACATGAAAACGATTCAACCGAACGGCTGATTTCGTTCAACAACTCATCAACAGATGCTTACAATGGGAATCGGATTCGGTTCCAATCCTGTACCCGACTTCCCGCCTTTTGCGCCTCCCCTCCCTTCCCCACCCTCACCCGATTTCTTGCCATGAATCCAACCAAGGAACTCGTCGCGATCCTGATCCTCGCCTGCTGGATCCCGATCGCATCGGCCGGTGACCGCTTCTCGGTTGCTCCTGCGACCGAAGCCTCCCTCACTTACGACATCGTGATCTATGGAGGTACGAGTAGCGGCATCGCTGCGGCCGTCCAAGCCAAACGGATGGGAAAATCGGTCGTCGTGATCGAACCGACCCAGCGAATCGGTGGCCTCACGACCGGCGGATTGGGCCAAACCGACATCGGGAACAAAGCTGCCATCGGAGGCGTTGCTCGTGAATTTTATCAAGCCGTCCATGCCCACTATCAAAGCCCGGAGGCTTGGAAATGGCAAACCAAAGACGACTATCGGTCCGGCGGTCAATCACGTTCCAACCCCGGCGAAGAAACGATGTGGACGTTCGAACCGGGCGTGGCATTATCAATCTACCAATCCTGGGTCGACGAACACCAGATCCCCGTCGTTTACGGCGAACGTCTGAATCGGGAAAGCGGCGTGGTTCGAACACGCTCGATCCCGGCACGAATCGTCTCGATCGAAATGGAATCAGGGAAAAAATTCGCTGCAAAGATGTGGATCGATGCGACCTATGAAGGCGACTTGATGGCCGCCGCAGGAGTCGATTCCACCATCGGACGCGAACCCAACGCCCGGTACGATGAAACCCTCAACGGCGTCCAAGCATCCCGCGCCATTCATCACCAGTTCGTCGACAATGTCGATCCCTATGTCACGCCCGGCAATCCGTCCAGCGGCACGCTGCCGTTCATCGATCCGGAACCGATTCTACTCGACGGGACCGGCGACGGACGCGTGCAAGCCTACTGTTTTCGGATGTGCATGACCGATTACCCCGAAAACCGCATCGCCTTTGTAAAACCCGAAAACTATAACCCGAGTTGGTATGAGCTACTGCTTCGCAACTTTGAGGCCGGCGAACGAAGAGTCCCACTTTCCATCGGCGCCATGCCCAATCGGAAAACTGACACCAATAATAACTTCGGCGTGTCCACTGACTTCATCGGCCAGAACTACGATTACCCCGACGGCAGCTACGAGCGCCGAGACGAAATCGCGTCCAGGCATCTGGACTACCAACGAGGGTTGATGTGGACGTTGGCTTATCATCCGCGTGTGCCGGAATCTATTCGCAATTCCGTATCACGATGGGGGATGTGCCGAGACGAATTCACGCAAGGCAACGGTTGGCAACAGCAACTGTATATCCGTGAGGCACGCCGCATGGTCAGCGATTACGTTATGACCCAACATCACTGTCAGGGCCGTGAGGTCGCCGAGACACCGGTGGGCATGGCCGCCTACACGATGGATTCGCACCACGTCCAACGCTATGTCACCGCCGAAGGCAAGGTTCGAAACGAGGGCGACGTCCAAGTCGGCGGGTTTGCACCCTATCCGATTGATTTCAAGTCAATTGTACCCAAATCAAAACAGTGCGGGAATCTGCTGGTCCCGGTTTGTTTGTCGGCGAGTCACATGGCATTCGGCTCGATCCGAATGGAACCCGTGTTCATGGTGTTAGGCCAATCCGCCGCCACCGCAGCGGTCCACGCGATCGACCAAGGCGTGCCGGTCCAGGAGATTGATACCGCCGGACTCAACGAGCGATTGCTCGCCGACGGTCAAGTCCTCCAGTGGACAGCGTCGCCTCGCTCACCGTCGCAAATCGGACGCCTGACTAGCGATTTCAAAGGACTCGTGATCGACGACTCACAAGCCAAGCGGAGCGGATTCGATTCCCCCAGCACCTCCGCCGGCCCCTTCATCGGCTCGTCCTATCGTCACGACGCGAACGCGGCCAAGGGTGAACAGTCGATCGATTTTATCGTACGTATTACGGAGGCCGGTCGTTATGAAGTTCGCATCGCCTACACCAGCCATTCCAACCGTGCCACGAACGTGCCGGTCACGATTCACCACGCCGGCGGCGAATCGACCGTCACGGTGAACCAACGAGACGCCCCCAAAATCGAAGGCATCTTCGAGTCGGTGGGTACGTTTTTGTTCCAAGCCGAAACCGACTACACGATCCGAATTTCGAATCAAGACACCAACGGCTACGTGATCGCCGACGCGATTCAAGTTCTTGCTCAATAACGCCGCCCACAACGGCTGTCCGAATCGACGCCACTGTGGTAAGATGAGAGGCAGTCGGTCATCGATTCGCGGTCGATATCGAATTTCGGTTCAGTCTCCGTTGAGGTTGGACTCGATCGAGCCGAGCCGCGTGATAGCAAGCCAATTCGGATCCGAGACTTGGACGTCTTCGTGATCCCCCAGCCAGCCAAGATCGTTGCACCCGTTGTTTGCTTGCCCCCTTTTTGCTGGAATCACGAATCGATGTTTGCATCTATCTCTCGCCTCCGGTTGTCCCTCCTGGCAACCTTTTCCGCCGTGCTCATGACCGGGTTGATCACCGCGCCAATTAACGGGCCCGCCGGCTTGGCGAACGCCCAAGAAGTCGTCAACGTTTACTCTGCCCGTCACTACGATACCGATGATGCGATCTACGATCAGTTCACCGAACAGACCGGTATCACAGTCAATTTGATCGAAGGCAATTCCGACGCGTTGCTCGAACGAATCAAACGCGAAGGCCAACGCAGTCCCGCCGATGTGTTCGTCACCGTCGATGCCGGTCGTTTGCACCAAGCCGAACAGCAAGGCGTGTTTCAACCGATCGAATCCTCCGTTTTGAACGAGCGGATTCCAGCCAACCTGCGGCACCCCGACGGGTTGTGGTTCGGTTTGACCAAGCGTGCCCGGGCGATCTATCGCTCGACCGAACGCACGTCCGAAGGTGACATCGCGAACTACGAAGACTTGGCCGATCCGAAATGGAAAGGACGCGTTCTGATCCGCAGTTCGTCCAACGTTTACAACCAATCACTCGTCGGATCGTTGATCGAAACGCTGGGCAAAGACCAGGCTCAAGCGTGGTGCGAAGGCGTCGTCGCTAACATGGCCCGCAAACCTCAAGGCGGTGACACCGACCAAATCCGCGCCGTCGCGGCCGGCGAAGGGGACGTTGCCGTCGCCAACTCGTACTACTACGCCCGCATGTTGACCGGCAGCGACGAAGATCGAGCCTTCGCCGCCAAAGTCGCGATCGTGTTCCCCAACCAAGACGGACGGGGTACCCACGTGAACCTGTCGGGCGTCGGTGTGGTGAAGTCGGCACCGAACAAAAACAATGCGGTCAAGTTTATCGAATTCTTAAGCAGCGACGAGGCTCAAGAAGTCTTCGCGGCCGGGAACAATGAGTATCCGGTCGTGCCGGGGGTTTCGGAAACCTCGACGCTGAAGAATCTCGGCGAGTTCAAAGAGGATGAACTCAACGCCGCCGTATTCGGTAACAACAACCAAGAGGCGATCCGGACAATGGATCGCGCCGGATGGCGTTAGCTCAACGTTCCGCGTTGATTTCGTTTTGGGCCTGGACGCGACAAGTGGCAACACGTGCGGCTTGGCCGTTGCTCTGTCTCGGCATCGCGTCGCTGGTCGCGTTGCCGTTGGTGTCGTTGGCGACTCACATCGGCAAACCGTCCGACGGGACGTGGCAGCATCTCGCCGAAACCGTGTTGTGGGGTTACTGCGTCAACACGTTACTACTCGCGGTCGGCGTCGGGTTCGGCACGCTTTTGATGGGCGTGCCGACGGCTTGGTTGGTGACGATGTATCGGTTCCCAGGCAGCCGTGCTTTCGCGTGGATGCTGTTGCTGCCGCTGGCGATCCCCAGCTACCTGCTCGCGTACGCGGCGACGGATGTTTTGCAATTCAGCGGGCCGGTGCAAACCTGGCTTCGTGAGACGTTCCAATGGTCGCGGCAGGATTACTGGTTCCCCGACGTCCGCACGGTTCCCGGCGCGATTGCGATTCTGAGTTTGTGTCTTTACCCCTACGTTTATTTGGCGGCGCGGACTTCGTTTCTTGAACAGTCCGTCTGCGTTTTGGATGCCGGTCGGACGCTCGGTGCCGGTCCGCTGCGGCGGTTCTTTCGGATAGGTCTGCCGTTGGCCCGGCCGTCGATCATCGCCGGGTTGGCGTTGGTGCTGATGGAAACGTTGGCGGAATTTGGCGCGGTCGATTATTGCGCCGTCGATACGTTTGCGACCGGGATCTATCGAACTTGGATGAGCCGCGGTTCGTTGGTCGCGGCCGCCCAATTGTCGTTGCTGTTGCTCGCGGTGATCGCGGTTCTGTTGTCGATGGAACATTGGGCTCGCGGTTCGGCGCGGTATCATCAGGCGACGTCGCGGCGGCGGGCGCTCTCGCCGGAGCGGCTTTCGTTACCACTGGGCATCGCCGCGTCGACCGCTTGCGGTGTGCCGATCGTGTTGGGGTTTGGGTTGCCTGTTGGCGTTTTCATTACCATGACGATCCGTGACGGCGATGCCAGGGCCGTGGATCTGTTGTGGGAATTGACTCGCAACAGCATGACGGTCGCGATGCTTTCCGCGATGGCGGCGGTGTGCTTGGGCACGCTGCTCGCCTACGGCGACCGGCTCAGCCCGACGCGTGTGGTCGGTTGGGCGACTCGTGTTTCGAAATTAGGCTACGCCGTCCCCGGCGGTGTGATCGCGATCGGAATTTTGGGTGTCGCTTGGGTGATCGAGAACCAAGTCAACGATTTCACGCAGGCGTACTGGGGTTGGTCCCCAGGTTTGTTCTTCAGCGGCACGGTCGGGGCGGTGCTGTTGGGTTATCAATCGCGATTCCTCAGCGTTTCGGTTGGCATCATCCAATCCGGCTTAACTCGGATTCGGCCATCGATCGATCAAGCCGCACAAACGCTCGGCAAGTCGCGACTGACCACGCTCGGCCGGATCCATGTTCCGATGCTCCGCAGCACGCTCCTGTGCGCGGGGTTGTTAGTGATGGTCGATGTTTTGAAAGAACTGCCCGCGACGTTGATCCTGCGACCGTTTAACTTTGACACTCTAGCGGTTCGCGTCTATCAACTCGCCTCGGACGAACGACTCAGCGAAGCGTCCACCGGGGCGCTGGTGATTATTTTGGCGGGTTTGATCCCGGTGGTGATTTTATCGCGGTGGATGGCGGTGCGTCCGGGGGAACGGCAGCATGATTGACTCACCCGAAACGTCCGATGACGGTGTCGGTTTGGAAGTGCATGACGTCTCTCACTGCTACGGCACGTTGGAAGCGGTCAAGCACGCATCGCTGCGAATCGTCCCGGGCCAAGTCCACGGGTTACTCGGCGAATCCGGCAGCGGCAAGTCCACGTTGTTGCGGATGGTGGCGGGGTTAGAAACGACCGACCGCGGGCGTATTCACATCGACGGTCGATGCGTCTCGGGAGACGGGATTCACGTTCCCGCCGAAAAGCGATCGATCGGATTGGTGTTTCAAGACTTCGCGTTATTTCCCACGATGAACGTGCTCAAGAATGTGATGTTCGGGATGACCGAGCGGACTCGCTCGGAGCGACGGGCCAGGGCGATCGAGTTACTCAATAGTGTCCAATTGGCCGATTCAGCGAATGCCTACCCGCACACGCTCAGCGGTGGTCAGCAGCAACGCGTGGCTCTGGTCCGAGCGCTCGCACGGCGTCCCGCCGTAATGCTCTTGGACGAACCCTTCTCGGGCCTCGATCCCCGGCTCCGCGACCAAGTCCGGGGGATGACGATGGACGTGCTCCGTCGGTCCAATATGGCGACGTTGTGGGTCACCCATGATCCCCACGAGGCGCTTGTGGCGAGCGATCAGGTCAGTCTCATTCGCGAGGGCGTGGTGATTCAAACCGGCACTCCGGTGCAGATCTATGCACACCCGGTGGACGTGCCCGCAGCCGAGTTTTTCGGCAGCGTCAACGTGCTCACCGGCACCGATGGAGCGGTATCGATCCTGCGCCCCGAAGACGTGCGAATGCACGAACTCCGCGACCTCGACGCCGCTCCGATTGCCGGGGAACGATGCCGCGGGATTGTGGAAGAGGTCGAGTTTGAAGGGGCGACCGCGTTATGCACCGTCGCCTCGGTTTCCGGAAAGCGTTGGTTCATTCGCGAACCCGCCTCGACACACCGATCGACCGGCCTCCGCGTCGCGGTTGTCGAAGGATCGCGGGAACAACGACTAACGTAGTGGACGAGGCTACGAGTCCATTTGGGGCTCGAAAGAGAGATTGTTCTTTGGAGAGGGTGTTAGAATAGATCGCGTTCATTGCCTCACTGCCCTTTTTTTGGATCGCTCCCTTTTTTTGATTCTCGCGATGAGCTGAGCTACGATTGCGTGACATGTCATTCTCTTACCATGAACCTTCGAGCAGAATCGTGAATAACGTCCTCGGTAGTAGAACGCACTCCACGTCCGCCATCCTCGTCTTGCTGGCCACTTTATTGACCGGTGCGGCGGTTGCGGACGATCGTTCTTCGGTTGTCAGCTATGAATCGTTGCAGGCGGCTTTGGACGCTAATCGCGGCCGGCTGGTTTACGTGCCGGCGGGCGATTACGAGATTTCCGAAAAATTGCGAGTTCGTGGCGCCGGCTCCGGATTGTTCGGTCCGGGACGCATCATTCAAACGCAGCCCAATCAACCTGTGATTGAAATCGAGAACGCCGATGGAGCGGAAGTTCGCGATCTGACTCTGACGCGAAGCGACGGAGCCCGAGAGACGAACAGTGAAGGAATCCTCGCCATCCATTGTCGCGACCTCGTGATCGAGAACGTCCGCGTGATCGACAATCGCTCGCGCTCCGCCGCCATCGTGCTACGGGATTGCGATGGAGGCCGTATCTCTCGCTGTTTGATTCGGAATTATATGCGTGTCACGGTCGACGATCGCACCGCGTCACCCGACTGGGGTTATGCCTTCCACTGCACCGATGGCACAGGCATCAGCGTTTCGGGCTGCGTGGGCACACTGATCGAGTCCAACCGCGTCATCGAACAGAACCTCGTGCCAACCCAAGAAATCAAGACGTTGCACAAGCTCGGTGACTTTGTCAAGAAGAACGAAAACAAAGGCATGATCGCGAACCAAGCGATGTGGGATGCCGGTTACACCGCTAACTGGCAACAGGGCTCGGGAATCCTTGTCACCTCGCCTGAAACGAGCGACCTGACGCGTATCATTGGCAACCACATCGAAAACGCTGCACAGGGGATCGACTTGCACTGCGATCATGTCACGGTGGCCAATAATATCGTCGTGAACTCCTTCGTGGGCATGAAAGCAATGCACGGGTCGCGCAACGTTCTGATCATCGGAAATCAATTCACGCGCAACAGTCTGTGGGCCATTGGCCTGATGCCGGGTGCGGCAGCCCACCCGACCAATACCGACGGCGGCTCGATCATCGCCAACAACATCATTTCCGACTTCGGACACGGCGACGCGAATTGGATCTGGGGCAACGAACGCTCGGTATTCAAGTTCGAAACCGGCCAGCAAGCCGACGATCCGCCGCTCAGTAACGTGATCATTCAGGGCAACATCGTCGACTGCATTGGGCCTCCGCGTTACCAATACGCGCTCGTCATCGAGCAAGGAGAAAATGCCCCCCGAGGGCTCCGGTTTTTCAACAACCTGTTCCACCCAGGTACCGCTGGAGTCGCCAATACGGAGATTGCCCCAGGTCTCGGAAAAGAGGGTTGGGATCAATAGCAATTATTACCTCGTTCCCTTTTTCGATCCCGTGAAGCAGGTATGGGGAATTCATTCCGCATAACTCCATTAGCCGTTTGGGCGTTAGCCCCGGTTGAATGCGAGAACCGTGGCTAACGCCAAAACGGCTAAGATACTGTAACATTTTTCCATCCCTGCTTAGTTGAGGTTTTCTTCGTTGGGGTGTGGTAAAAAGGGGGTCATCCAATAGATGCGCACGTGACGCTGTTGGTGTGACGTTGCTTTCACCTCGATACTCATACGGGACTCTGCCATGCCAACCACACGGATCTCGCGCCGCAGCGCACTGAAGTCATCACTCGCTTGGGCCGGCGCCGCGGTTTGGACCGGGCGTGAGGGTCGTGCGTTCGGATTTCAAAACGTGAGCAGTCGGCCAAGAATCGCTGCGATCGGTACCGGAAGCCGATGGAGCCAGCGGGCCACCGGGATCGACGCGCCGCACGGTTCGGCTCAGGAGATGCGAAAGTTCGGTGACTATGTGGCCGTCTGTGATGCCGATGCCGATCGAGTCGAACTTGCCAAGGCGCTCGCGAAAGACTGGAGTGGAACCGACGCCGATGGCACGGCCGACTATCGCGCGGTGATCGATCGCAAAGATGTCGACATCGTCCACATTTCCACACCGGATCATTGGCACGCCAAAATCGCGATTGAAGCCATGTTGGCGGGCAAGGACGTGTACTGTGAAAAACCGATGACGCTCACGATCGACGAAGGGCGGCTGATGAGTGACGTCTGCCGTCGCACCGGGCGCATCGTGCAGATCGGTACCCAGCAACGTAGTAACATTCACTTTGTCAAAGCGATTGCGATGGTTCGCGACGGACGGATCGGGCAACTGAAACGGGTCACGTGCGGCGTGGGCGGTGGGCCGACCAGCCCAAGCTTGGCTGAGGTCGATCCGCCCAAGAACCTTAATTGGAATCTTTGGCAGGGCCCGGTTGCTGACGTTCCGTTTCGTTATCTGGCCGGCCCCAACGGCGAAACCCAAAGCTGGTCGCGAGGTCACTACGAGTTTCGCTGGTGGTACGAATACTCCGGCGGCAAATTGACCGATTGGGGTGCACATCATGTCGACATCGCAACGTGGGCGATGAACAAAACCGATACTGGTCCCGTCTCAATCGATCCGGTGCTGGCACAGCATCCGATGGAATTCAAGGATGGCTATCCGACGAAGGACGATCAGTACAACACCGCGACGGCATTTCGAATCAATGCGGCGTATTCCGATGGGATGGAACTGACGATCCGGCACGACGGTGACAACGGGCTGCTTCTCGAAGGCACCGAAGGTCGTCTGTTCATCAATCGTGGCCGTTTGTCGGGCAAACCGGTCGAGGACTTAGTTGACAATCCGCTCCCCGAAGGTGCCATCGAGTCGGCATACAAGGACCGTCCTCTGACCGACCATTTCAGGAATTTTTTTGAGGCCGTGGAGGCGGGCAAGGAACCGATCTCCGATGTCTTCAGCCACCACCGGGCACTCTCCACTTGCCATCTCGCGGCCATCGCAGTGCGTCTGGGACGCAAAATCGAGTGGGACCCGCAAGCGGAACAGGTGATCGGCGACCCGCAAGCCCAATCGTTCATCTCGCGCGACAGCCGCAAGGGGTTCGAAATCGAAGTTTGAATTCAGGCCGACCGTCTGCTAACAAATTGGAATGGGGCTGGCATTGTTTTGAAAGCTCGTGGAACGCACTGCGGTTGAGTCCCTCGCTAACGCGTTTTGAAGTCGCGCTTTTCAATAGTGCCGGTAGGCACGGCAGCGATTAGTGGGAATAACTAATCGCTGTCGCCACTACCGTGGCTAAAAGCGTAACTGCAAAACTAACGCGCCGGGTTACGATTGTCACGCTAACTTGGCGAAATCGATTCTATTGAAAATTCGCTAACCACGGTGGTTCGTGAAACGGATCAACCGGTCATTCCCATTGAGAGAATCTGTCGATGACATTGCTTTTGAATCGGTTCCTACCGTTCCTTGTCCTGGGCTGGTGCTCGCTTGCTCCGATCAGCACATGGGCGCAGTCGGGTGCCGGTGCCGACACGGATGTGGGTGACCGGATGGTGGCGGAGTACTTTCGTTTGGAAACGGCAGCGTTGTCCACGGAAGTTGTGTTGCCCGGCATGAGCCTGGATGAATTGAAAACGCAGCAGAACGTTGACCGACAACGGCTCGCCGAGATGCTCGGGTTGCATCCGATGCCGGACCGAACGCCGCTCGAACCGGTCGTGGTCAGTACCGAGGCGCGGGACGGATTTCGTGTGCAGCGATTGCACTTCCAACCTTCACCCGGATTGTATGTCGCCGCAAACTTCTATCTGCCGCCGACCGTGGACCAACCGCTGCCGACGATTTTATACATGTGCGGTCATGCCAACACGTCGAATAACGGCGTGCGTCCGGGCAACAAAGCAGCGTATCACCACCATGGGGTTTGGTTCGCGCGAAACGGGTACGCGTGTTTGATCGTCGACACCATTCAATTGGGTGAATTCGCGGGACATCACCACGGGACGTATCGGATGGGACGGTGGTGGTGGAACAATCGAGGCTACACACCCGCCGGCGTCGAAGCCTGGATCGGCATCCGGGCATTGGATTACTTGGAGTCTCGCGAGGAGGTCGATGCCGATCGGTTTGGCATCACCGGTCGCTCCGGTGGCGGCGCATATTCGTGGTGGGTCGCGGCACTGGACTCGCGAATCAAAGTCGCCGTGCCGGTCGCCGGGATCACGACGCTGAAAAATCATGTGGTGGACGGATGCGTCGAAGGCCATTGCGATTGCATGTACATGGTCAACACCTACCGTTGGGATTACGGGCGGGTGGCGGCGTTGGTGGCGCCTCGGCCTTTGCTGATTTCCAACACCGACAAAGACCCGATTTTTCCGCTCGAGGGTGTGCTCGAAATTCATCGTCAAGTTCGCGATGTCTACGAACTTTACGGCGAACCCGATCATCTCGGTTTGCACATCACCGAAGGCCCCCACAAGGACACCCAAGAACTTCGAGTCCACGCGTTCCGATGGTTCAATCGTTTCTTGAAGAACGACAACGAGCTAATTCGATCTCCGGCCGAGAAAACCATCGAGCTGAATGATTTGGCCGTATTCGATTCCCCGCCCGCCGACGAGCGAGTGACCACCACCGACCAGTGGTTTGTGCCCGCGGTGGAAACGGCAGCGGCAGATTGGCAGGATTTACTTCGGCAAAAATCATTCGGCGGTTGGCCGAGCGAGAACCCAATGCCACCACTGAATGTCAACCCGATCGCAGCTTCCGTGAAAGACGCGGTGCGATGCAAGGTCGACGAGTTTGATAGCCAACGTCCGTTCCGGTTACCGTTGTTCGTCCTCCATACTGATCGAGAAGCGATGAAGCCCGACACAGTGGAAATCGAAGTGCTCGATCAGTCGTCATGGGATCGCATCGCCAGCGGGATCGCGGCGATCGTGCCCGACGCGTTGGTCGGCGTGCAAGCATCGAGCGAAGCATGGGAGACACTGCTCAATCGCGTCCAACGCGAACCGAATCGAGTTCTGGTGCTGTTCCCACCGCGTGGCATTGGCCCGACGCAGTGGACACAAGATACGAAGCAACGGTTGCACATCCGTCGTCGATTCGCCTTGCTCGGGCAAACCGAAGACGCGATGCGGATTTGGGACGTGCGGCGAGCGATGGCGGCGGTCCGCGAGATGCCTGCTTCGAACGATTCGCGGGTCATCCTGGGTGGATCGGGACATGCCGCAGCGTGGGCATTGTATGCCAGTCTGTTCGACCCACCGGTGAACGAGTTGCGGTTGGGAAATCTTCCCACCAGCCATCGGGACGGGGTCACCTTGCTGAACGTCAGCCGGGTGGTCGATTGGCCGACCGTGATCGAACGAGCCACCACACGCGTCAACAAACAAACACGCTCGGAAACAAAGTAATTTCGAGAGTTTTGAGAGTATTGAATCTTGATAACCAACGCGTGATGGGAAGGTGAGCTAGATCTCGACGGTCCGATCGTTGGTCAGACGCGGGCCAGGCGTGCAGCGACCGTTTGCCACTTGCTGCTCGAGCAACGCCCGGAGTTCCTTGACCTTTTCCGGATTTTGATCGGCCACGTTGCTCGTCTCACCCGGGTCATCGCCCAAGTGAAAAAGCTGCATCGCTGGCAAGCCCTGTTTTTTGGCGACCGGTTCCCGAGGGCTGCTCCAACCACCGCTGCCATACGCCAAGCAAAGCTTCCACGGACCGCGCCGGATCGCGAAGGAACCACCGATGCTATGGCTGATCAACGCGTCACGTACGACTGCGTTGGGGTCCTGAAACAATGGCGATAAATCAAACCCGTCCTCACCGCCGGAGGATTCTCGGGGCTGGCCCGTGATCGATTGCAACGTCGTGTAGATATCCGTCAGACAGACGGTTGAATCGGTTTGACTCCCGGCAGCAATGTGGCCCGGCCAGTGAGCGATCATCGGAACGCGATGACCACCTTCGTAAAGGTCCGCCTTGTGCCCTCGAAAGCCCGCGCTGGGATCGTGGTTGTGTGCGGCCAACACTTCAAAGTTGGCCTCCGGTGAACAACCATTGTCACTGGTGAAGATGACCAAGGTGTTGTCCGCGATGCCAGCGTCTTGGATTGCCGTCATCAATTCGCCCATGTGGTGATCCATCTGCATCACAAAGTCGGCGTAGGGATTGATACCGCTGGCGTCTTGGAAAGGCGGCACGGGCACGATCGGAGTATGAGGCGCCGGCAGTGGCAGGTACAGAAAGAACGGCTTGTCGGTTTTTGCTCTCTCATCGACGTAGGCGAGCGATTTTTCGAACAGATGCGGCAACACTCGCTCGATCTCGAAATCATCGCCGATGGGCCCCTTGCGATACCAACCAAACGGATCTTGCTTTTTAGTGACACCTTCTTCGCGGGTCGGGACCGAAGTGGGAACGCCGGTATTCACCCAAACATACGGCGGCATGTCGAGCGAACCGCAGTGTCCGTAGTATTGGTCGAACCCATTGATGTCGGGACCGTTCTCGACGGGTTTCGAGAAATCAATTTTGCCGTCGCTCTTGTGCCAATCCCACCCCAGGTGCCACTTGCCAACCATCGCCGTGTGGTATCCGGCGGATTGCAGCAGGTGCCCCAGTGTCGGGCGATCGGCCGGGATCAAATGTTCGCTGGTCCCGCTGAGTACACCTTTGGCAAGTCGTGATCGCCAGTTATAGCGTCCCGTCAACAAACCATATCGCGTCGGCGTGCAAACCGAACTGGGCGTATGGGCATCCAAAAACGTCAGCCCTTGGTCGGCAAGCCGTTGCAGATTGGGCGTCTTGATTTGGCACTCCGCATTCGTCGGACTAATGTCCCCCAAACCTAAATCGTCCGCCATCACCAAAATGACATTGGGCCGCGAAATGGAATCGGCAGCTTGAGCATCGATGGTGTCGACCAGGACCAGGAGGCCAGCGACATGGATCAACAGCAACTCGATCACTCTTCGGAGTTGCCTTGGTTTTCGGTTCGGTGTGTGCATTCGATTTTCCAGTGCTTTGTGTTTCGTTTGTTGAGATGATAGCGTACTTTGACCTGCTAAGCAGGTTCGGGGAATTCATTGCGTCTAACCCCATTAGCCGTTTGGGCGTTAGCCCCGGTTCAGCGCGAGAACCGTGGCTAACGCCAAAACGGCTAATTAAACGCAAACCAAGCGATTCACCGGCAATCCTATACAAAGTGGCGCTGTCCAGTTAGTAGCACAGGATAAGTAACTGGCTTAGCGGAACTCGTCAGTTATTGATCCCGTGTTCCTTACGCGTCGAACGCTCGTTGCAAGTCCTCTTGAAGGTCCTCGACGTTTTCGAGTCCGACGGACAATCGGATCAGTGAGTCGGTGATGCCGTGAGCCGCCCGTGCTGCGGGGGCGTAGGAGGCGTGAGACATCGTGGCCGGTTGCTCGATCAGCGACTCGACGGCACCGAGACTGACGGCGAGATGAAACAACCGCGTGTGCTCGCAAACTCGCTTAACCTCGTCGAGTGATCCGTCGAGTTCGATCGTGATCATCGAACCGAAGCTTTTTCGATCGTCGGGCAAATCGCGATCAAACAGGCGGCGTGCCAGATCGAACTGAGGATGCGACGGCAATCCGGGGTAAAGCACGCTGTGGACGCGTGGGTAGGACTCCAACCAAGTGGCCAACTTCATTGCCGACTTGGATTGCTCTCGCACACGAAGATCGAGCGTCTTGATCCCCCGAGACAATAAAAAACACGTCATCGGGTCGAGCACCGCGCCGGTCGCGTTCTGAATAAAATAAAGCCGGTCATACAACGATTTGTCGGAAACGGCCAGCGTCCCACCGAGGCAATCGCTATGCCCGCCGAGAGACTTGGTCGCCGAGTGCATCACAATGTCCACTCCCCACGCCAGCGGACGCATCAACACGGGAGTCCCAAACGTGTTGTCGACCCCGGTGAGGATTCCTCGTTCTTTCGCCATCGCAGCGATGGCCCGCCAATCGGGAATCGTCATCCGAGGGTTGCCGATCGTCTCACCCCAAATCAACTTAGTCTCAAGCTGGATTGCGGATCGCACCGCATCGAGATCCGTCAGATCCACGAGCGTGACTGTGATTCCACTGGCGTCACAAATTTGATGCAATAACCGATACGCGCCCCCGTAAATATCGGTTCCCGCGACCACATGATCACCGGACCGCAATAACATCGTCACGGCATGAATCGCCGCCATCCCGGACGAGAACGCGAGTGCTCCGGTGCAGACGGTGGCTCCTTCACTCTCCAACGAGGCGAGCGTGGTCTGCAATGCCGTTCGCGTCGGGTTTCCGCTGCGTGAGTAGTCGTATTGCCCCCACTGCCCAGCGCCGGGTTGGCGGAACGTAGTCGCGAAATGCAGCGGCGCAACGACGGCGCCGGTCGCCTGATCGACCTCGCTACCGATATGAATCGCGCGGGTGCGAAAACCACTCATCGGTTCGCCTTGATTATCGGGTTCGCCTTGATCACTTGGTTTCTCTGCCGGATCAATCATGAATCGGTCGCCGCCAGGGCCTGATCGAGATCCGCGATCAAATCCTCGGTGTCCTCAATGCCACACGAGAACCGGATCATGTTATCGGCGATGCCGAAGGATTCCCGCTCCTCGGCCGAGTAGCTGAAATAACTCATCACGAAGGGTTGCTCGATCAACGATTCGACGCCCCCGAGGCTCGGTGCAATCCTCGCGATGCGGGCCGCATCGACGACGCGCGACGTTGCCCGCCAATCAGCGTCTTTGATCGTGAAGGTAATCAGTCCGCCGAAACCTCGCATCTGATCGCGAGCGATCTCATGCGTCGGGTGCGATGGCAACCCGGGGTAATAAACGCGATCGACTCGCCGGTGGTTTTCAAGAAACCGTGCGACGGCGAGCCCGTTTTCGTTGTGCCGTGCCATCCGCAGTGCGAACGTTTTTAAACCGCGTTCGAGCAGGTACAGACTGTGCGGTGAACTCACGCTGCCGAGGCAACCACGCAGCTTGCGAACCGGATCGAGCAACTCGCGTCGGCCACAGATCACGCCGGCGAGCAAATCGTTGTGTCCACCGAGATACTTGGTCGCCGAATGCAGGACATAGTCGACGCCGTAATTGATCGGCTTCAGGTTGAACGGAGTCGCCAAAGTGGCGTCGATCAAAGTTTCGATTTCGTGAGCTTTGCCGATCGCCGCAAACTGTTCGAGGTCGACGCAGGTGAGGTGCGGGTTGGTCGGCGATTCGGAAATCAGCATCTTGGTTTTCGACGTAATCGCGGCTTCCATCGCGGCAAAATCGCCCGTCTTGACTTGACGTGTGACGACACCGAATCGGGCGAGATGTTTGCCGCAGAACTCACGACTGCGATGGTAACACTGATCGAAGAAAACGACTTCATCGCCCGCCGACAGACGGCTCATCAACACGCCCACGATGGCGGCCATTCCGCTGCTATACAGGATCGCGTCCTCGGCTCCCTCGAGGGCCGCGAGTTTGGCCTCGACGACACGTTCGTTCGGGTTGCCGTAGCGGGCGTATTCCTCACGTTGCTCTCGCCCTTCGACAAATTCGAGCAATTGGTCGGTCGACTCGAACGTGAACGTGGACGCGCAGTAAATCGGCGTCGTGACCGCGCCTTCGGATTTCTGACGTGATTCGCCCCCGTGAACACATCGGGTGGACGTCCCGCTCGGTGGCGGGGCGAGAGAACCGGACAACGAGGTTTCCGAGACATGTTCGATCTGGTGGATCGAAGTTTGCGAATTCGTACGCGGGTGGCGATCGGTGGTGTCCACCGACTCAATCAGATCAGTCTTCATTTCACTGGCTTTTTAGCAGAAAGGCTGCAAGCGGCCGCAAATCCCTCCAAGTTTGCGAGCCGGAAACACCGTAGTTTCCGACTAGATGACACTGATGTTAGCTACCCGAATCGACCTGGGCAAGCGTTTCTACTGAGCATCTGCCGGGAAATTTCGGAGGGCTTGCTTCATCGGGGCTTTCCTGACCGGGCTTTCCTGACTGGGGCTTTCCTGACTGGGGCTTTCCGATGATGCCAGCGTCCCTGCTGGTTTGCTCGGCAGACGAATGCTCTACAATGCGAGCAAGACGGCGAACCTTACTCGAATCGGCATTATTTGGATGAGACGTTTGAACAAGAACCCGACCTGGATTTTCAGCCTCTCGCTGGGTCTCTTCGTGCTGTCGATCGGCACGATCGATGCTCAGGAAACCGCGAGCGAGGGGGCGTCCCCCGAATCGCTCCCCTCGCCAGCGGATTTTTCGCGGGCCCATCTTCCCAGTGACCAAATCGCGGACTTGTTCCGTGCCCAAAATTCCGTACAAGCCGTCGATGAATCGCCCGAGCGGATCGGCAGCAATGACAACATCGGCACAGGCGAAACCGGTTCAGACAAAGCACCGACAACTCAAACCGATTTAGATGAACTGCGAACCAAAATCGAATCCTGGATCGATCAACTCGGTTCGAACGAGTTTGCGATTCGCGAGCAGGCCACCGCGAGCCTTCGTGAAGCGGGAAAACCAACCCTCCCGGCGCTCAACCGAATCGCTTCGGAGCATCCGGATCCGGAGGTGAGGACGCGTGCCGGCGATATCACCCAAGGCATCACCGGCGGCGAAACCGCAGGGCAACTCGACGCATTTTTACTCGGCAAAAACGTGCCAATCGATGGCTGGAACATCGCTCAAAAAATCCTCGGTGATGGCGTTCGGATTCGAGAACTCTATGTCGATCTGCTGATGCGACACGGCGACGTTGCGGTCTCACTCGACGCCACGACCAAGCAACGCTATGCCGCATTTCGTTCCACCGTCGTAGGAATCCAGCGTGGCATGTTTGTCGAAGGACGCTTGCCGACCGAAGCCGACTTGATCGCATTGATGTTGCTCGCCAACGACCATGAAATGACAATCAACCGAGTCGAAGAGGAAGCCGTCTTCTCCGTCCTCCGGCGAGACGCCACCAACAAACTGCTGACCGATGCCCAATGGTCAGGACCGTTTCGCGCGTTGCTAGGCGGTTGGGTCTCTCGTGAAAACATTATCAATCAGCAGGAGATGCTCTGGTTCTCGCTAACCTGGGACCTCGCCGAAACTCGGGAGTTAGCCACCACGTTTCTGAAAAAAACCACCGACCCTGTCACGATCGCCATGTCACTCCAAGCGATCGCCCGGTTCGGCGACCAAGAGGACATTGATTTGATCACCAAGTACCTTGATGACGAACGCCCGGCCAGCGAACAACGCTACTCAGCCGGAGCACTCATCCAGGCTCAAGTTCGCGACGCTGCCGCTGCCGCGATCGTCGTGCTCAGCGACAGAGCCCTCGCCGAATTTGACATGAACGCCCGAGCCGTCCATCCCAAGTACGGCATCATTATCCAAGAACTCGGCTTCCCCACCGACGATCCCGAACCACGCAAACAGGCGATCAAAAAAGTCCGAAAAGAACTGATTGCGAAAAGTGCGGATGCCGAATAAATCGCCGCTGGAATAACGGGTTGACGGAAATGCATGGGGTCCCATTGTTTCAGCGGTGGTCGCGGTACCGTGTCTTCATGACGACGCGGTTTTCTTTGTTCCTGAAAAGATCGCAGCCTTCTTCCTGGGGAGTTTTCGAACGAAGCCTGATTTAACTAAGCGAGATATCTCATTCAATTGTGAGTGAGGTGTCAGTCGGGATCGGCAACCCGGCTCCCGTTGCATGACGCATTACGCGATGACGAAGCAATCCTCATTCCTGCGCGGGATCGAGGAAGGAGCATCTAGGAAGGAGCATCGAGGGACGCTTCCAAATTACCCCCAAATCCGAACCCACACGGAGCAAAATCGAGCAATCTGGAGCAGTCACAAGGAAATGGCGGTTTCGACACGAATGACGTCAACACCAACGAAAACCGGGGTGAAACCGACTTCGTGACGGTCGCGTGCAGTCATCGGCAACCGCTTCCAATACCCAGGGCGGGACTCGAACCCGCAAGGACGTATCCGTCCGGGGGATTTTAAATCCCCTGTGTCTGCCAATTCCACCACCTGGGCAGGTGCCGAGTTTTACGGTGTTTTTCGTGATTTCGGCCTGCAACTGTGAGCCGCCGAACCTCCATGGTGACCGATTTGGCTCCATCGATTCACGATTTTTGTCCCGCTCGACTGGCAGAATAGCGGATTGCAATGCACGGCGGAAGTGATGAAGTCGCTCGATGTAACGAAGGGCGATCGGCGCGGGCAGGCCTGCTGATCGAATCGATCGCGTTGAGTTAGAATGGGTACTCATTGAAATCTCCCGCACTTGATGAGCCCGTGTTTTGCCGTCTACCGTCGTCCAACCGCTGGATTGTTTCGCGTACCTGGCGGCGCCGAACGCGCCGCTGTACAGCGAGATCCTGCGAGTTTTCGCTGACGCACGGACTGAGTTTCGGTTGAATCTGCGTGCCTCAGAAGTCGTCGCGGGCAGCCAGCTTTCGACCGGCCGCTTGTCCGCGAGTGAAGCGGAATTTGCCTTGGCTCTGGATCAACTCTGCCAGTGGGGGAATTTGGAATCGTTCAACGATCAGTCCCAAGCCTCGTCGCTCGAGGAGTTCTACAAACGGCATCTCTATTACCAACTCTCCGGTCACGGCGTTGCGGCATTGCGTGCGATCGAACTGTTCCATGAAATCATCGAACGTCCGGCGTCGTTGCAATCAACGGGGCTGTCGGCGGTACTGGATCGGTTGCGTGAATTGATCGTGCTGGCAAAACAGCAGGAGACCAACGAGGCAATCGTTTTTGATGTGGGCAAGGCAAGTTCCCTGTTGGATGTTTTGTTTAACGAGTTGGAGGAGTTGACCGCTCAAGCCCAAGAGTTTTTCCGCGGGTTGCAGGCGACCGTCGAACTGCGTGATATTTCCATCGGTGCATTCTTGAGCTTCAAAGAACGACTCGTGCATTACTTGCAACGTTTTTTGAATCAAGTCGTCGTGGTCAGTGGCGACGCGGAACAGTTGCTGGCGACGGTCGATCCGATGTTGATCGATGCGATGTTGGATAGCGTGGCCCGGCACCGGACGATCGATGAGATGGACGTGACGGACGAGCGCATTGACGCGATGTTGCAGGGATTGAAAAAACGATGGCAAGGCGTGGAACGTTGGTTCATCGCGGGCACCGAGGCGACATCGCAAGCCGACGAGTTGCGTTCGCTCGCCCGTAGTGGCATTCGCGAAGTCGCGGCGGCGGCGAGCCGAATCCAACGGTCCAGCAGCGGGGCGATGGATCGGTCATCGGATTACCGGCGGTTGGCGGTCGCGTTTGCCGAGTGTGCCGACGACCGGGCGGCTCATCGGTTGTGGCGATCCGCGTTCTGTTTGGCCCCCGCACGACACTTCATCGTCTCCGATGAAACGCTCGCCGAGCGAGACCAAGAACCCGTCGATGCGTCCACGTCATGGCATGATTCACCACCGCTGCGGATCGCGCCGACGATCCGGAAATCCGGCCGAGTCGCGCGGGCGGGTAAACCACGAAAACTGGTCGACAACCGAGACGCACTGAAAGAACTCAAGGAGCAATCGGCCCAAGAATCGGCTGCGCTTACGGCGGCGCGTGAGGAGTTACTGGTCGACCAAAAACGCCTCAGTGAATTGCCACAACTGTCCGAAGCGGCGTTCCCGATCCTGTTGGATTTGCTCGGCGAGGCGTTGTCGCATCGTGGTAAACCGGAGGACGTGGTTTCCTCCTTGAGTACCGACGGTTCGATGGAGATTCGTTTGCGACGCGTCGAGGATGGTGGCATGTGTTATCTGGAAACGAGCGATGGCACGTTCGAAGGGCCGGATTTCTGGGTCTCGATCGAGTCGGTCAATTAGCCATGGCATCTGCGCTGACGGAAATCCTCGACTCGACCCGACGAGAAGAACGCCGCCGGGCGCTGCGTGGATTGTTGAACCATCCGGTCCTATTCGGTGCTCCTCCGCTTGCCACCGAAACGCGTGACGGACGGTCGGCGAAACCAGTCGACGAGCATTTCATTCTCGTTCGCCGCCACGCCGATTATCTCGGTCGTTGGTTCGCACGCTATACCGGTTGGACGTTGATCGTGCGCGCCGACTCGGCGCGGCTGATTAAACGACCGGTAGAGTCAAGTGACGCGACCCGACCGGCGATCAATCCCGGATCGACCGGCGGTTCGCTGACGAGACCGCGGTATGTGTTGTGGTGTTTGCTGTTGATGGTGCTGCACGACGAAGGCCGGCAAACCACACTCAAACGCTTGGCCGAACAAACGACTCGGACGGCCACCACGATCGTCGAGCTGCAACAAAACGGATGCGATTATGATCTCAAATCGGCGCCGACTCGCCGGGGACTCGTGTGCGTGATCCGGTTGGCGGTGAAGTACGGCATCCTGCAACGCATCGGCGGTCATGAAGATCGTTACGGACAAAACGAAACCGTCGATTGTCTGTACAATATTCACCCCGGGTTGTTGACCGACCTGTTGTCGTTGCCGCCGGATTGGAGCACGCAATCGTTACTCGCTCCGGTTGGGAACGAGGAGGCCGACGAAATCCGTCCGCGTGAGTTTGAACATCGTTTGATGCGTCGGTTGTTGGACGATCCGATTTTGTATTTCGATCATTTGACCGAGCACGAGTACCAGTACTTTCAATCCCAACGTTCGCGCATGTTTGATGTCTTGGAGTCGGCCGTCGGTTTGGTGCCGGAACTCCGAGCCGAAGGGGTCGCGATGCTCGATCCGATCGGTGATTTGACGGATGTGAAAATGCCCGACTCGGGCACGATCGGTCATGCGACGTTGTTGATCGCGGAGTTTTTGGGACAGCATGAGAATCCGGAGCAGGGCTGTTCCAGAGAAACGTTGCTCTCCCATCTCGCAACGCTGGCGAGCCGGTACAAACGGTTCTGGAAAAAGGGCATCACCGAGATGGCTCAGCAAACGGTGCTGCTCGATCAATGTGTCGAGCGACTGGAGATGCTAAATTTAATCCGGTGTGGCGCCAGCGGCGCGATCGTGCCTATGCCCGCGATCGCCCGGTTCGCCACCGATGAGATTGAACTCAACGCGCTCGCGGAGACGTCGAATGTCTGAACGTGTTTTGCCGGATGCGAAATCGACCCGTTGGCAATTACTGCGCAGCGGTTTGATCAATCTTTTCCATTATGCCGACGAGGAATTTTGGTACGAGGACGGACGGCTGTTGTTGCGTGGTAACAACGGCACCGGCAAATCGCGAGTACTCGCCTTGCAGCTTCCGTTCTTGCTCGACGCGGAACTCAACCCGACCCGGATGGAACCCGACCGGAGTCCGAGCAAGCGTCCCGAGTGGAACCTGTTGCTCGGTGGGAAACACCGTGACCGGATCGGGTACACGTTTCTGGAACTCGGCCGCGTCGATTCCGACGGTACGCCGCATTACTTCACCATCGGTTGCGGGATGCACGCGGTGAAGGATCGGGGGCGAATGGACGCGTGGTTCTTCACGACGAAGCAACGCGTCGGACGTGATCTCGAGCTGGTGGTCGATCGGGTTCCACGCAGCAAAACCGGGCTCGCCGAAGCGATCGATGAGTCCGGCCAGATCTATCGGACGCAGTCGGAGTACCGGGCCGCCGTCGACGATCATCTGTTTCGGTTAGCTGACCGTTATCGAACGCTAGTCGATTTGTTGATCCAATTACGTGTGCCCCAGTTGTCTCGCGATTTTGATGAGAAACGGATCAACGCGCAGCTTTCCGATGCGTTGCCGCCGTTATCGTCGGACGTGTTGACGCAGGTCGCCGACGCGATGCGGGATCTGGACGAGCAACGCCAGCGGCTCGAGGAATCTCGCCGCAGTGCGCGAGCGGTTGACGAGTTCTCGCGGCACTATGCCGGTTATTTGGAAATCGCACTGCGCCGCCGCGTCAATCTGTTTTTTGAAAAACACAATCAATACGATCGGTTACAGCGAAAGATCAACGAACACGTTCGCTCGCTCGACGACGCGACCGATCGAGTCACCGTGATCGAAAACGCCACGTCGTCCGCCAAAGATGTCGCTGCTCAAACGCAGGCCGAGTTGGACGTGCTACAGGATCGCCCGGAAATCCAAGACTCGCAACGCCTCAACCGGATGCAGGAAGAGTGCGAGAAACTCAAACGGCAATGCGAACAAACACGACAGCTACTGCAAACGGAAAGCGAACAAGCCGCCGAGAACACCGAGCATGTTCGGCGACTGGACGAGAGTTGGAAGTGGGAACGCAAGGCGTTGCGGACGCGAACCGATGAACTGGCGGTTCGACCGGCGCCGCCGACGTTGATGGATGCCCTGTCCTCCGCAGTCACGGTTCTCGAAAACGATCAGATTGATTTACGACCCCTCAAATCGATCGAACGAACGCTCGCGCAGATCGAACCCTCGATCGATGCTCTCAAACAATTGGTCGAGGTGTTGAGAACGTCTCAATCGGAACTGGAGCGGGGACTCGATCGACAAAGCGAGCACGAACGCCGCTGCGAGACCGCTCGCGAAGCGGTCAAAACGACGCTGTCGCAATTGAAACTCGCTCGCACCGAGTTGTGCCTACGATGGCAGCAATGGCATGACGATTCCCATACCGCGATCCCGGACATTCCTGCCAAGGACGAGTTCGTGTTCATGCTGGATTTTGCCAGCGAGGAAGACACAGATCGCGTCGGCAGTGACGACGACGATTGGTTTACATCGCCGAACGTATCCGTTGCCAAACTCGCTGAAAACGCGATCGACGAAGCCTCCGCGATCACCCGCAATCGACTGGCGACACTGAGGCAAGACCTCACGCGGATCAACGACGACATCACCGCGGCGACGGACCGGATGCAGCAGCTCCAATCCGGGCTGCATGTGCCACCACCGGTTCCCCATCCACGAGACGAAGCGGCGAGGAACGATCGCGAGGGCGCGCCCTTGTATCAACTCGTCGAATTCGTCGACGCCGTGCCCGAGTCGGAACGTGGTTGCTGGGAAGCCGGTTTGGAAGCGTCGGGGTTACTCGACGCTTGGGTGCTACCCGACGGTTCGCTCGCGCCCTTGTCCGATGATAAAATGCTCGGCGATGTCTTTGCGTGCGTCGACACATCCGCACCCGACATGGAATCCTCCATGACGGAGATTTTGCGGCCCGCCGATTCGCTCCCCGAACCCATCGCCGCCGATCAGGTTCACGCTCTCCTCCACCGGCTCGGTTGCGGACGCGATGCCGGCATCGTGTGGTTCGATCGTGACGGCAGTTGGCGAATCGGCCCCAAGCATGGCGTTTGGCAAAAACATTCGGCCGAACACATCGGCATGACCGCACGCGAAACTCGTCGCCAAACGTTGATGGCCGAACTGCATCAACAGATCGAACGATTGCAAACCGAGCGAAATGAAACGCAAGCGAAACTCGACGGCGAAGATGTCCGGTTGGAATCGATTCAGAAAACACGCAGCGACCTTCCCGACGATGCGGTTTTCTTGCGCTCGGTGGCCCAGCATGAAGCGATGACTGCACGCCAAGTCGAGGACGACGAATCGCTGCGAGCGCAGATCACAGTCGTGGGGAAACTTCGCGATCAACGCAATGCTCGCGCATCGGAACTCGACCGGACGGCCAACGATTTCGGGTTGTCCGATTGGAAAGATCGGCTCGACGACCTGCGAGATTGCTTGCGAGACATTCGCAACGAAGTCGACTCGCTCCGGTTTCGACTCGGCGCCTTCGTGCAACAAATCGAAACACTCAAACGAGCCTGGCAAAACGCCCACGATGCCCGGCAACGTGTCGAAAACCGAACCACGCAACTCGCCGATCTCGATCGAGAACACGGTGCATCGCAAAAAGCGTTCACGACACTCAAGGAAAACGTCGGCGAAGACGTCCAGCGAGTCTTGGATCAAATCCACGACGCCAAACGACGCGGCATCGAGGCCGAGCAACGGATCGAAGCGTTGGGCAACGATCGATTGGAGGCAACCAAGAGCCAATCCAAATTGGAGGGCAAGATCGAAGAGGCTCGTCAAACCTTGGACAACCACGAAGCCGATCGACGCGACCGGATCGCGGCGTTGCAGTGGTTCGCCGACAGCGATCTGTTGCCACAAACACGGATCGAAATCGAGTGCCCGCCGATACCGTGGTCACCAACCCGAGCACTCGGCGTTGCCAAGGAGATGCGTGATTCGCTCGACAAGGTGCGCGACACCGACCAAGCGTGGGAGAACGTTCAAAACGAATTGAACCTGCAATTCAAAACACTCGAACAGACCTTGTTGCCCACCGGCATGACGCCGTACATGCAATCCAAGGGCGACGTCCTCGTCTTTCACGTTCCCTATCACGGCGTCGAGCAATCGCCGCTCGGACTCGCCCAATGGATGGCCGACGAAGTCCGTTCCCGAGACGCGTTGATCACCCAGCAAGAACGGCAATTATTCGAAGAACGGTTGGTCGGCGACATTGCCTTGGCGCTGCATCAGAACATTCGCTCGGCCCATCAAATGTGCAAGACCATGAACGCCGAGGTCGAGAGCCGACCGATGAGCACGGGGATGCGACTTCGGTTTCGTTGGCAACCCCAACAAGATGCCAACGACGAGTTAAAAACCGCGTGTCAAGCCTTGCTCAAACAACCCGCCGCGATGAACGAAACCGAGCAAGCCTCGTTGGGCGAGTTTTTACAAAACCGAATCGCCGAGGCACGGACGCGAGACGATGCCGGCACGTGGCAACAACACCTCGCCGACGCATTGGATTACCGGACTTGGTTCGCGTTCCAAATCGATCGCCAAACCGACAATCGATGGGAACGGTTAACACGTCGAACGCACGGGACCGGTTCGGGTGGCGAGCGGGCCGTCGCGCTGATCATGCCGATGCTCGCCGCGCTGGCCGCCTATTACCATTCAGCCGACCCGACGGCGCCGCGTCTGATCTTGATGGACGAAGCCTACGTTGGGATCGATAACGAGATGCGAGCCAAGTTCATGGATCTGTTAGTGCAATTCGATCTCGATTTCATCATGACGAGCGAGCGGGAATGGGGCTGCTACCCGACGATGCCCTCACTGGCGATCTACCACTTGGCAACGCGTCCCGGCATCGACGCGGTCCTGCCGACACGCTGGGTGTGGAACGGCGTACGCCGCCAGCAAAGCCTCGTCCACGAACCCGCCCGAGCCCAAGATTTGTTCGATGACGCAACATAACCTGGTACCGGGGGTGAGTTTAATTCGTAGCTTGGGACCGCAGTCCCGAGCGAGTGTCCCATCATTGAAAAGAGGAGACGGACGGGGCAATGGCACCATCCTACTCGCTACGATGACCTTCAGTACTGATTTCAGCATCTAGAGTATACCGATGAGCTTGAACGCAGTTTGCAGCACTTCCATGACCAGCACGACGAGTTTGGGTGTTTCGTTATTATGGCAAATCACTGCCACCTCGTGATGCGTCCGTTCGATCATATTGAAGTCGAAAACGAACTCGGTGTGTTCAAACGAATCACGGCTCGATAGGTTCCTCGGTGAGGTTGGTTTGCGACGTCTCGTCGACAATGGTTCTTTTGAAAATCGTCATCTCGATCTTTCTCCGAATGAGTCGCTCATTTCGATTTGATTATCGGGGCAGCATCCATCATTGATGTCGCGGACCTCACCCAACGTTTCGAATCTATCCTCAAACGAAATTTCACGAATCAATCCATTTTTGATTCGTGCCCGTTCGTGGCAAAAAATCGCCCCAGCGTGCCTTACGCCTGCATTTCTCGCATGAAAAAAGTACGAAGGCCGCAGTCAGCGGTAGATTCCTGGCAAGAAATCTCTGATTTCGAACCGGCGGCATCGCTCTGAGCGAGATCGCCGCGAAAGCGTTCCCCCGCTTACTTCTCGTTGGCCTTGTGCGAACGCCTGCTTAAGCCGCTACGAGGAATGACCCTGGTCGCCGAGGATGACTTCGACTTCTACTTGGAAGGCAGACAGCCAACACGAGGAAGCGACGAAGCAAACTTCCAGTATCAGCGAAATCGAGTTGAAGGCGATCCCACCGATCTTCCGTAGCTGGCCCCAGCTACGAAACGGATTGGCTATTCTCGATTGTCGTCAATTCCGTTCTCGTTGGTATCCAAGACGCCGGACAGAGCATTGTTGACGACAGATTGCCAGGCAATGCGTCGAAAGGCGCGGTCCAATTTCTCAGACGGGTAGTTCGGTGAACCGCCAAAGCGAAGATCACCGTCAATGAATTCCGGCGACCGTCCGTAGAGAGTCGCATAAAAGACGTAGCCTTCCAACCGTTCGAAGCCGGGGCCGAGATGACCGAGTTGATCGCGCCATAGCGATCTTTCTTTTCCACCGATCAACTTGTGAATCCCTTCGACACCCGGCAATTCATCGCGGTGATAAGCCTTCGCCGCCAACACCATCGCATCACTCGTCGGCAGCACAAACACCTTGCCGGGATAGTCCTTGTTCAGTTCCTTGATGACGCTGGCGAAGGTGGCGTGACGCTCAACACCCATTCGCGAAATGACGTCGAACGACAGTTGCTCTTCGGATTTCGGAATCTCTTCAAGCTGATAGAGCTGCGGCCACGCATCGGATAGGTAGAACTTCATTTCTGGGTTGAACTTCAAACAAAAATCGATCCAGCAACGGTAGTAGTCCGTCCTGTCATTGAAATACGGTCCCCACATCATCACGTCCCACTGGCCGTTGGCGATCGATGAGAGCAACTTGGGTTTGGGCCGTCCGGCAAATTCAAAGATGCCGTTTTCCTGCTCCCATTTGTAGCGAGCACTTCCCGTGATGCCGCCGCCGGTGTGAACCAATAGTGTTTGTTGGTTAAAACCCGCCGCCTTCGCGATTTTGGGCAGGGTGCCGTAACCGGGAGTCATGAAACTGTGCCCGGTACCAACGATCCGTAACGAGCCGTCGACCGTTTCAGGGACTGAAACGAAGTCCGGATAGAGCTTGGCAATCTCCTCAGGAGTTCGATAGCAGACCGCCTGGTCGGGAAATCGATCTGCATTCCAACCAGGATCAACTGGGAATTCGCGCGGTGCCCCGGCCTTGCCACGCTTGACTGTGGATTTCGCTGCTCCCGTTTTCGCTGCCGCTGAACCGCGACGCATCGACTTGCGAAAGACATCGGCTTCCTCCGATGTCAGGCGTCCATCGCGATTGGTGTCCGAATCGGGAAATCGCTGCAACCAATGCTCGAGTTTCTGGTCGGAATACTGCCCCCATGCCAACGACTGGATTGGCCCCATTGTCACGCACAATGCAAGAACTGCTGCGACGTGAATCCTGGGCAGCGCCCTCTCAAGAAACGTCAAATACTGGCCACTCGTCACTTGTTCCAAACCACTCATGTTTCTTTCATCCTAGATTTCTGAATTATTCGACCGCAGGTGCGCGATCGAATTTTAGCAACAAAACGGGTTCATCGTTGATTGTTTTTTCCAAACGATTCGCTTCAACAAACTGCCATCCGTGCCTGCCTTTTCGCCCCTGCTCGTTCATGCGAAAATGAAATCTCGAAAATCGAAATCCAGCTACCCTGGCCTCAACCAAGTATGCATCCATGCCAATCACTTTCACTCTCTCGCAGTGATGATCATTTCAGTTGCCACCGGTGAAAAGCCTGCCGCCGATGACCGCGTCAGCTTACTCAATCCAGCGACCGTCTCCAACGATGATCTGCGAACTTCTCACACCGAAAGACACCGGTGTGGGACCGCAGCCGAACTCCCGTTGTCGAAATGAGCGTCCGCAATCCATCCGATTATGACAGCGAAGTCATCCTGTCTTTCGAAAACGAAGACCCCGATGGTCAACCGGGATGCAGTGCCAGCAAACTTCGCGTTCCTCAAGAGCAAGTTGCGCCAATGGGCTTGGTCGCTGGGATTTGGTTTGGAAGCGTTAGCAAGACTTTTGACGCCAGTCGTGTCTCCCGCTTGAAGGTCTCAGCTGCCAACGCCACTTCGCATTAGCCGTTTTGGCGTTAGCGGGCTGTTGATTTAGTAAGCCGATGGGCGTTAGCCCCGGTTATCAGACCGGCAACCGGGGCTAACGCCCAAACGGCTAATCTTTGCTGGCGTGAAAATGATTAAATCAACAGCCCGTTAGCCACTGTTTTCGCAGGTTAGAACCGTGGCTAACGCCCAAACGGCTAATCAAAAGTGGCGCTGTCCAGTTAGCACCGTCGGAAAAATAAGTGACGGTGTTTGAATTGCCGCTCGACTCTCCGAGCCGAAAGAGTTCACCGCTACGCTTTCGGTTCGGAGAACCGAGCGACATTCATTGCTCCGAGGGTCCTCAGCGGGAGGTTCCCGGCAAGAAATCTCTAGTCTCAAGCCGGGCATCGCTCTGGGCGAGATCGCGGCGACGACTTTTATTTGATGAGTACTTCCTGGCTAACGCATCGGGTTGGGACGACTCAATTGCGTCGAATAAAATCATCAGATCTGCTGAACAGTGCCCAGCAACAGCAGCACGTTTCGGTCGTCCAACGGCGTTGCAGAAAAACACCCGTTTCGACGTTGAGCAGCGCAAACAGAGGTTCCCGCTAGCAAAAAAAGTACCGGAAACTGTTTCTTCGATCCCATGAGGGGCTTGTTGCCTTATTCGCATTAGCCCGGAACCGGGGACGACCCAAAATTTTGACGCCCGTCACATTTTGCCCGCCACCGTCGCATCCCCACCCACGTCCACCGGGTGGGGTGGCAGCCTCTCTTCTTGGTGCCACCTGAGTAGAATTCTTCCAAACCAGGAAAAGAACACGGCTGATTTCATCGACCCAAATGATCGATCAATGAGTCTTTTCGCTGACTACGTGTTTTCTTCATCAGCCCTTAACCTGGCGCGGGTTGTGCTGGGGAAAATTGCGTTACAATAAGCACCACGCATCCTCTTAGGACACAGAAATGATTATTTTTCCTTCCTCTCGATTCGTAGTGGCACTGTTCGTTTCGAGCATGATTTGTTCTTCAGCAAGTGCAGCGATCGTTGATTTCCGAAGTGGCGGCAACCTTGGTTCCCTAGCCGGGTTCGACCTAAATGATTCGCCACCTCAAACTTTTTCCATCCCTGGCTTCAGTTCACTGTCTATCACATTTGAGTCAATCAGCTCGTCGTCGGCGGGTGCGCGGATTAATTCAAATGCGGACCGATTTGGCGTCGACTCGACAGGGTCCGGTTCTGGGACTGACGATAGCGACGAGTTTGAGTCTTCATTGTTGGAGATAGCAACATTCTCCTTCAATCAAGCGGTGCGAATTACGGAGTTGGATTTCGTTAGTTTTGATGACAATGAGGAATTTCAATTCGCGGGACTTACCATTGCTGGCACCGCGATGAATCTCAACGGGTTCGATGTGTTGGACTTGTCGAGTTCGCCGATCGTGCTTGCGGCTGATCAATCTTTCTCGATGCAAGCGACTTCAGGATCGATCGGTTTTCAAAATATGAATGTAACTGCCGTTCCGGAGCCTTCTGCGCTCTTGATTGTTGCGGGGTTTGGTTTTTTCGGCGCACTTAAATACAGACGCCGCCGTAGAAAACTCGTTATTTCCGGTGAAGAAAAGATGGTTACAGTTTAGATCGTGGTTAGTGGCGATCGGAAACGCTTCACTGGGTCAGGCGAAGTTGATTCTTTTGAACTCGATCCGCGTTTTTGGCTAAACCAAACGTGATGATGAAGAAAAGGTGATGCAGATATTCGAGTCCGTCGAAGTGCCGATCCTCCGGTCACTTTGCCTGCATTGATCGCGAAAACGGTGAGCATCACATTACGATTTAATTAGTAAGAAATTAGTTCTCCAATCCCGACGGCCAAGATATCCTAAGCGGGTTCGGGAAAGTGTTTCGGTGTATTCGCCGTTTTGGCGTTAGCCACGGTTGTCGCGTTGAACCGGGGCTAACGCCCAAACGGCTAATAGAGTTATACGCAATGAATTCCCCGAACCTGCTTACGACCCACCCTCGGAAAAACGCTCCTTTTTTGCTTGGATCCTCGGTCGAACAATATCACCAGATGATCCGTCAGGGGATCTTCGGTGAGAACGATTCGATCGAGTTGATACGAGGAGAAGTCGTTCAGAAAAGGGTTATCGGAAATCGACACGCGGCCTGCGTGAAACAGCTCAACCGAATCCTTTCTCGCGGCTTACCTGAATCCGCCTTGGTCAGCGTCCAGGATATTTTGGGATAGGAGCGAAGCTAAGCAGCGACGGGTGAATTGAGTCGGCATAACACGAGCGACTTGTGTTTCCATAACCCGATGCGTTAGCGAGGGAATCCTGGCAAGAAATCTGTGATTTCGAGACGGTCGTATTGTCACGCCGAGATCGCCGCGAAAGCGCTGCTTTCTTGGCGAAGAGTCCCTCGCTAACGCGTCGGGTTGGGATTGCAGATTCCGCCGAAACACATCACCAGACCCGCTTGAAAGTGGCTTCGCCCTCCTTGGCCGCGAAAACGATGAGCGTGACGTCACTCATCAAGGTTTCATTTTCGCGAGATCTTGCTCGGCTTCGGTTTGGATGGTCTTCAATCGCTCGTCGTCGGGCTTCAGTTTTAACCCCATCCGCGCGTATTCGAATGCTTTTTGGGGTCGCTCGCTGTTTAAGAACGTTTGAGCCGTTTTTCGCAGCAGCCAAACCTTCGTGGGAGTCGACTGGACATCGAGTTCCATCATGCTCAGCCCCTCGTCGAAGCGGCCTTCTTTGAGCAGTTGATCGGCTACGTTGGCGAACGTGCCGCCCCAGGCAGCCGGTTTTCCGTTGGATTCGAACCACTTCATCGCGGCGTCCACGCCCTTCGTTTTGACAAGTTCATGCAGTCGTTGGTCCTGGGTGGGGCGGGCCGGACGCGGCATTCGATAAGGTTGTCCGGTCACGATGTGAATCAGCTCGCCACTCAACCGGACGACGGCATTCCAGACTTCAGAGGATCCCGGCGCATCTCCTTGGTTGCAAAGCACGATCACAAAAGCATCGTCTTCCACCAGGCGATGTTCCATCGCTCGGAATCCGTTGATGGCTCCGCCGTGGTTGATGATTTTCGTCCTCCGTTTGGTGACTGGGTGCGATCGGGTGAAGATTTGCCAACCATATCCGTAGTTGCTGCGAGGGCGCCCGCCCGCGGCCTCGACTTCGGGCACGTCGCTGTTGGGCGTGAACATCAGTTCTCGATACTGTTTCTGCAAAAGCTGGTCGGTGTAGAGAGCCCGGTCCCACAAGAACATGTCCTCGACGGTGGAGTACAGAGCACCGGCGGCACCAGGGGAAGAATCCATTTCAACAAACTCGGCGTTCTCGAAACCGAACGGACCGTAGGTGTAACCACTCGCCCGCTTTTCGATGACGTTGCGGCTGCGGTCGTAACCGCTGTTCTTCATGCCGAGCGGCTGGAAGATTCGTTCCTCAAGATTCTGTTCGAACGTCTTTCGGGTCACCTTCTCGATGATCCGGCCTAAGATGACGTATCCGGCGTTGCAATAGCTATAAATCGTGCCCGGCTGATTCGCTAAATCGCCGCTGCAATGCAGTTTGATGAATTCGTCGGGATCGAACTTCAATCGAGAGATCGTTGTCCGATAGTCGTAGCTGGCAGTGAAATCGGGGATTCCTGATTGATGAGCTAGCAAGTGATGGAGCGTGATTTTGTCGCCGGTGTCTGGACGGTAATCGGCGAGGTGGTCGGTGATCGTATCGTCCAGTTGAACGGTACCTTCTTGGACCAACTGCATCACGATCAGGCTACAGAATTGTTTACTGACCGACGCTAAGCGAAACTTGGTGTCCGTCGTGTTCGGGATTTTCCATTCCTGATTCGCCAATGCGAACCCGGCTTGGAAGATCACCTCGCCCTTGTCGGCGACCAAAACGGCACCCGAAAACAATTGCGTGTCAGCGCTCGCTTGACATAACTCGAGCAGGGCGGCTTTTCGATCCTCACCGACGTTGCGGTATCCGCTGGGAAGAGTGGCTGCCTGTTCGGGTTCCAGTCTCGGAGCGGGTGCGGGTGCGGATGGAACACTTCCATCTTGAGCGACGAGCGGTTGTTGCCAAGTCACGCACACCAAGATCATTGCGAGTAGGGCGATGTTGTTCAGCGTTGCAATCATTTCAGCGTTCCATCTTCGGCAGAGGCAGACCGAGTTCGTCATGGTTGTGATCGAACCCGTTGGCGTCAACATCGACGAAGATAGGATTGCTCACCGCGATGGGAGGTCGCTTTCCTTCCCGCCGCCCCATGACCTTCTCCATGTTCAAACCTTCGCCAACGGTGGCGACAATCACGTGGGCGTCCGTCTCCAGTGTCAGTTCGACAGTTGATTGGAATTTGTCAATCGAATCGACTTCGCCGAACAACTCAGGCGACGTTTTTCGTGTGTAGTTGTGCTCTTCGCTGGGCCGCCCGTTGATGAACAGTTGCACGCGGTTGACGTCCAACCAATTAGGGCATTGGACGCTGATCGTCAGTGTTACTTTTCCATCCGTTGTGACGAGATCATCGCCGGGGATTGCCGGGGCTGCGTTCTCCGTCGAGTTCCCTTCGACGCTGAGGAAGGGGCCGCTTGACATGATGATATGCCCGGCTTCGGCCTGTCGAATCATTTCATCGATTGTGATTTGGGCCGGGTCATCGGTGCTGCAGGCAAACCAATTTCGCAGCCAACCGCTGCCGTGGTGGTTGTAATGGGCGTCGGTATTGACGACGCCTGGAATACGGTGGCCTTGATTGAGTAGCTGCATCCATTGGAACAACGGGATTCTCATTTTGTTGACGTTCGGCGGGGAACCGGCGACATCTTCGAAAATGGTCTCCAGTGGATGGACTTCGATCACGTCCATCCATTGCAGCATTCCGCGAAACCCTTTGTCAGGTTTGCCGTCGACATCGAGATCGCCGTAGATCTGATGCAAGTTCGGGTGATTCATCTGAACGACTTTTTCGGATCCATCGTCCCACATCGCGAGCCGCTCGATTTGAACCGCCGGGTTGGAAGAGGTGCGGGGGCCGCCACCGTTCTGGGTGTGCGGGTGATGATGAAGCGGGAAAGCGTTTTGGTGGTTGGCGGGCAGTGGTGAACCGGTCAATTCGATTCCCGTGCACGTTGCCATGGCGTGCGAAAGCTTCATTTGTTTCAGATGAGGTGCATAGCTGCTCACACGATTATGCTCCGTACAGGGAGCGAATTCCAGATGTTCACACAACAGGTTTTCGACACGTCCGAATTGATCAGAGGTGTTATCGCCCGATGGGCTGCTGTGACTGTGCAGTTCAGCGCTGATCCACCCTGTTGTATCGACAACGTGGTCGAGTTGGACCGAGAGATTCGACATCTGTTTCGCGACCACTTCGATGGCTCGCATCTCGCTGTTGTGTTCGGGGCCGTGGCTGAAGTAAACCTCGTACTTGCCGGGATCGAGCGGGCATCGAAAACGTCCGTGGACGGAGTACACGCAGTTTTGCACGAACGTGCGGGTGCTGCTCAGGCCAAAGTCGGGGTCGTCTCCGTCGATTCGGTAAAGGGTCGCTTTGACCGGAATGAAATCGCCTTTTTCGTTCTTGACCTCCGCGTGAAAACCACTCGCGCCAATCATCGGAAAGGTGACTGTCGGTTCTTTGTCATCGTCATTGACATCGAACGCGATCTCGACGCTTTCGCAGCCGATCGCGGAGGCAACGGCAACGTATTTCCCAGGTGTTAGCCTGGCATGAGCCACTCCCTCGTCATCGGTCTGTAACGACATCGAACGATCGCTGTCTTCGCCGTTGTCCTTGTCTTCAACCGGTTGCAAAACGACTTGGGCACGATTGACCCAATTGACCCCCTCGCCGGGTGGATTCTCGGGTGAAGTTTGAAAACGAACCATGACCGGGGAGGATTCCGACGCTTGGGTTACCGAGTGGAGATCGACTGGACTGGTCGCGGGATACAAACGCACCGACCAATTCAGTCCGCTACCGGTTCGCTGCACATGAGTGTCGTCGTAGCGTAGTTGGTTCGGTCGCCCTTTTTTCCAAGTCAACGGTTGGTCACCCAACGGACTCTGAAAACCGATGGTTTGTCGATGAAACGAATCGGTGCAGTAAGCGGTATCGCCGGATTGTTCGAATTCGAACCAGCCATCGGCGCGAACGCTATCGAACGGAGCAACCTTGCCTGCTGCATCACCCTCGATCGTGACGGTGACTTCGACGTAGGGTTTCCCATCGGCCAAACGATAGCGAACCGTTGCGGTGGTCGCGTCGTTGGCGTTTGTTTTCGACGAGCGACACTGCCAGAACACGGCGTCCTCTTCCCGACCGGTCTCGACCTGAGAGGGATCATGAAACGAATAGCGTCCGCCAGCAGGTGTGTACACGCTCAACTGATCGTTCGAAGGGTTATTCAGCGTCAGATCCACGATGGACCCCCCCACGTTGCGGACCGTCATGTTGGCATCGCGAGTTGATAACGGAGCGCCGATGATGACTGAAATTTCGTCGTTTTTCATCAGATAATCGCCGTAAATCCAATCGACTTCTTTGCCAGCGATGATCGGCTCGGCCCCTGGTTCGATGACGCGAATCTCACCCGCCACGGAAACGACTCCGGAGCAAGCGAGCAGCAGCAAGACGGGTAGTTTTTTCAAAAGGCGGCGACAGAAAGACATGGCGATCACAGCAAAGGAGGGAGATGGAAACTGCTTTCATCATAGCCAACTGACCATGTTGCTGTTGTCGATTGGTTTTCTGAACCGAAAGTGTGACGGAGCAGCGTGAGAAAGTTGTCGGCTCGGAGAGCCGAGCGACAATCCACACACCGCTATTTTCGGGGTCACATTTCGGTGCGCGGGCGGCCCGAGTTGCTCAGGAACGCGGGATCAATAAGTGACGGACTTACCGTAGTGGATCTTGTTAAAGATCTGGTGCTGGAAGGATCTTTAACAAGATCCACTACACCATTTATTGATCCCGCATTGCTCAGAACGTGGGAACCGAGGCTAGCGGTCTGTCGATTTAGTTAGCCCGACGCGCGAGCGAGGGAAGCACAGCATGCACTCGCTTGCGCGTCGGGCTCGTATTGGCACGTTAATTTCATGGAGACGATTAAATCGACAGACCGCAAGCCACGGTTGTCACGCAATAACCGGGGCTAGCGCCCAAACGGCTAACAAAACCAACCCTCATTTTTAGCTGTCCCAGACCACTAGTGTTCAGGAATCGCCACTTGAGCGACATAGATTGCGGTGGTGAATTCCGGGTTGGCTTCGTGTGCCGAGTAGTAGCTCACCCAGAGATGGTTGTCGTGCCAAACCATGCCGGCGTAACTCGTGTCACCGCCTGATGGGAGCGTGAGGAACTCTTCGAGCGTGCCGGTTGAGAGATCCAGCCAACAGAGTGATGTTCGCACGGGCTTGTCATACAGCCGCACGGCGGCAACGACTCGGTCATCGGGGAGCTGGATCATTTGGGGGCCGCCGATTTGGACACCGAGGTCTCGCCATTTCCACTGCGTGTAGGGCGGCGAGGATTGACCGAGCTGCCCCGTTTTCTCGGCGGCATCGCATCGCAACAGGCAGTAGCACGTGTCGTCGTCGGTAAATAGAAGCGAGGACTCGTTCGGGTAGCCGCGATCAAAAAGCCGGTCAACGAGCGTCGAGAAACTTCGTCCGTCGTTGCTTTGATAGAGTTTCACAAAACGATTGCTCGGGTGGTTGGTTTGATAGCCGACACCGTAGAGCGAGTCGTCGTGCCATGTCGTTCGCCATAGCCAATTGTCGCGATCGCCGACCGCGTGGGCGTCGCTCCACGTCGCGCCGTCCTCGGAGAACCAGCTCATCGATTGATGCTTGAACTCGCTCGTGTCGTGCATCGCACCGGCGCCCGACAGCATTAACTGATCGGTCGGTGTGACGGTGAGTTTGGCGTCACGAAGATCGGCGACGTCCGAGGTGATGAGTGCGGCGGAGGTCCACTGTCGGCCATCGCGGGAGGTGAGCACTCGCAGTGCCCCGTCGGCGGAGACGTGGGCCGATCCCTCTCGGAAGGCGCAAAACCATTGGTCTTGAAAACGCACGAGATCCGTGAATGCGTTGTGTTTGGCATCATCCCAAATCCGGTTGACGTCGACCAAGTAGGGTAACTTCGATTGACGGTAAATCGTCTCAAGTGGCAATCGGTTGACGACGGTCGTGGCCAGTTCTCGGTTCCCACCCTGGGTTCCAGCCACATGCCCGAGTAGCACGCAATCGTCGGTGAAATCGATCGCGGTGTAGCAGTACCATCCGTTGGGATCGTCCGCAATGTTTTGCGATTGTGTCCACGTCACACCCTCGTCTTGCGAAATCGCGTAGGACAGTGGTGTGCGCCGTTTCCGCGCGGCGATCGGCAACCGCGAGTGATCGTTCCACACCGCGATTAAATCACCGGTGCGAGGGATTCGTTCGATCGTTGCGGGCGACAGTGGCGACGCGAGATTCATGGGTACGAATCGGCTCCAGGATTGGCCGCCATTCTTGGACCAACACTGGTACTGTTGGCCCGCACCGGTTCGTATCCACATCATCAACCGCCCGTCGCGTAGTTCGATCACGCCTGGCTCTTGGGCGGTGATCCGTGTTGCGGGATCATCGTTCGAATACGCTTCCTGAATCGTTTCGGAAGCGTGCCAAGTTTGTCCGTTATCGTCGGAGTGAAACGAGGTGATGCGTCCCACCCAATCCATGCTCGCATTCTCATTCTCGTTTCGGTTCGATTTTGGCGGCGTGTGCAGTGCCAGGGGGACGAGAATTCTGCCGTTGGCAAGTTGCACGGCGCGGTCGTTGTTCAAGACGTAGTAGCCGACGTTTGGGTCAGGAATGATCTCGACCGATTCGCTCCATGATTGCATCTCGTCGGACGAGAACCGGACAAGGGGTCGACAGTCGCTGAGCGATTGCTTCCGCAGGTAGAACATCGCGATGCGTCCGTCGGCGAGCCGCAGCAATGAAACCGACATCACATTCCACTGGCCCTCATTGGCGAGCACCACTTGATCGTCACGTGACCATGTCTTCCCGTCATCGTCGCTCATCCGGCTGACCAAATCGGCGGCATCATGGTCGCTCGTCCCGGCAGTGAATCGGGTGTAGACGAATACCCATTGTCCGTTTGTGAGTCGGATAAAATCCCCCTCACTGTTTCGCGGATTGCTTGGCCCCGGTGCTAGGTGAAGGACCGGTGGGTCGGCTGCATTGGCGCCGTTGGGCGAGAGGAAGAGGCCAAGAATGATGGCTGACAAAATCATCATTAAGAATGATAGCGATCTGGTGAGCGGCACGGTAGGAATCATTCGTGTGAACATGGCAGGATTTTCGGTGGGAGTGATTTCAGTGGGTGGGGGTGGGAGGCAGGTCGACTGCGGGCGACAGCGAATCGTTCATCACCATCACCTTGACTGCGTGTTCGTCCAGGATAAGGTTTTTGCGTGCTGTCAACTACGCCCGTCAGGATTGAGTGTTTGTCAATTTCCTTCCAGCGAAGGTGGCTGGGCGGCAATGGGTAGGGGCGAAACGGTCTTTTTTTGTTAATCAAACTGGTTTAGACTCGTCACCACCTAAGCAGGTTTGGGGAATTCATTGCGTATAACCTCGCTAAGCACATCGCCACAATTGATTCGGTGGAACCACGTAGCAGCGTCTCTCTGAGACGCTGGAAATCACGAGTCTCAGAGAGACTCGCCTACGTGAGGTTCTGCCGAACCTTTTCCCCCGATGTGCTTAGTAGTCTGGGCGTTAGCCCCGGTTTAACGTGAGAACCGTGGCTAACGCCAAAACGGCTAAAACACCGAAACACTTTCCCGAACCTGCTTTTAAGCTGTTCGATTTCAACTCATCGAGTCAAATCGACCTGCTCAATCGAAGGGCCTCTCAATTCCGTTAAGGATATTCCGTTTGGACACCGGTCGCCGAAATCAATTGATCGCAACCTACCGTGACGGTTTGTTAAACGACACGTTGCCGTTTTGGATTCGACACAGCGTCGACCGCGAGCACGGCGGGTTCATGACGTCCTGCGACCGTGACGGCACGACGATCGATACAGACAAAGGGGTTTGGCAACAGGGCCGGTTCACATGGTTACTCGGTGAGCTTTACAATAACGTCGAGCCACGTGAAGAATGGTTGGAACTGGCCATCCACGGTGCCCGGTTTCTCGACGAGCACTGTTTTGATCCGGCCGATGGACGGATGTGGTTTCATGTGACGCGTGATGGAAAACCAATTCGCAAACGCCGTTACGCGTTCTCGGAGAGTTTTGCCGCGATCGCGTTCGGTGAACTCGCCCAAGCGACCGGTGAATCTCAATACGCCGACAAAGCCAAGGCCGCGTTCGATCGCTTCCTCGATCATAATTTGAAGCCGCAAGGAGCGGAGCCGAAGTTCACCGACACGCGTCCGACTCGTGGGATCGGATTCCCGATGATCGCGATCGCGACGGCGCAAGAACTCCGCGGTTCGATCGGTTTGGAATCGGCGACGCAGTGGATCGATCGCAGTATCGAAACGATCCGTCGCTATCACGTCAAAGAGGACATCGGCTGCGTGATGGAAACCGTCGGGAGGGACGGCGAGGTGCTCGATCACTTTGACGGACGATTATTGAATCCGGGGCACGCGATCGAGGGGGCGTGGTTCATCATGCTCGAAGGCAAACATCGCGGCGATCGCGGGTTGATCGATTTGGGTTTACGGATGCTCGATTGGATGTGGGATCGGGGTTGGGATCGCGAGCACGGTGGTATGTTGTATTTTGTCGATGTCAACGGATTGCCGGTCTCGGAGTACTGGCATGACATGAAGTTCTGGTGGCCGCAAAACGAGACGATTCTCGCGACTTTGTTGGCCTATGAATTGACCGGCGACACAAAATACGCCGACTGGCACAGACTGGCCCATGATTGGGCGTATCGCCATTTCCCGGACGCCGAACACGGCGAGTGGTTCGGTTATCTGCACCGCGACGGCAGCGTCAGTTCGCGGTTGAAAGGGAACTTGTGGAAAGGCCCGTTTCATTTGCCGAGGATGCAATTGCTGTGCTGGCAGTGGCTCGAAGGTGGACAATGAACCGGTGTGAAAACTCAAAAGAGATGCTGACGGATCGACGCCTCGTTCGAAGCGAACATCGGCTCGAACTCCCGGCGACGGAGTCGCCGGTCGACCATGGTAAGCACGTCGTCACAATGAACTCGGTGTAACCACGTAGCAGCGTCTCTCTGAGACGCTGGAATTTGCGAGTCTCAGAGAGACTCGCCTCCGTGAGGTTCTGCCGAACCTTTTCTGCCGGCGTGCTTAGCCCGACGGCTCCGTCGTCCAGGCTCGCGGGGATAAGACAGGTTTGGAGAATTCATTGCGTATGACCCATTAGCCGTTTGGGCAGTAGCCCCGGTTCAACGTGAGAACCGTGGCTAACGCCAAAACGGCTAATCCACCGAAACACTTTCCCGAACCTGCTTAGGAAGCCGAACCGTCAACGATTACCGCGAACTGGCAAACCGAGATACAATGGGCCACGAGACATGTTTCATCCGCCCCAATTTCCCCTAGGAGTGCCTTTTGTTACCTCACCTTCGCATTATCATCTCGACCTGCTCGATCATCGCCTTGTCGAGTTTTCTGTCGCCGCATCCTTCGACGGCAGCAGACAATGAGATCGGTTCACGCCCCAACGTCGTTTTGATTTTCATGGATGACATGGGGTACGCCGACATCGGTCCCTTCGGTGCGACGAATTATCCGACGCCGAACTTCGACCGGATGGCGAACCAAGGCCGGCGTTTCACGGATTTCGTCGTGTCCTCGGCGGTCTGCACGGCATCGCGATCGGCGTTGATGACGGGGTGTTACCACCGACGTGTTGGGTTGTCAGGGGCAATTGGTCCAGGGGCGAAAATAGGACTCGATCCGGCGGAGACGACGATTGCGGAAGTTTGTAAATCGGTGGGTTACCGCACGGCCTGTTTCGGCAAATGGCACCTTGGTGATCATGAATCGTTCTTACCACACCGCCAAGGGTTCGATGAGTTCTACGGCATCCCGTATAGCAACGACATGTGGCCGTTACACCCCGATACGATCCGCCGACAAAAAAAGAACCCGAACGACCCCGGCAATTGGCCACCGCTGCCGATCCTGCAAGCCAAAGCCGGCTCCGACGCGGTCGTTGTTAACGCCAACGTACAGCCGGTCGACCAAGAACAGATGACGGTGGAATTGACCCGGCGGAGCGTCGAATTCATCGAAGACAGCGCGAGCGACATGCCATTCTTTTTATACCTGCCTCACCCGATGGTTCACGTGCCGTTGTATTGCTCGGATCGTTTCCGAGGCAAAAGCGGCGCGGGGTTGTTCGGTGACGTGATGATGGAAGTGGATTGGTCGGTGGGCGAAATTCTGGACGCGATCGAGCGAACCGATTCGGCAGACAACACGCTCGTCATTTTTACCAGCGACAACGGTCCGTGGCTCTCCTATGGCAACCACGCCGGTAGTGCGAAACCGCTGCGTGAAGGCAAAGGAACGATGTGGGAAGGCGGTGTTCGCGAACCCACCGTGATGTGGTGGCCCGGACGCATCCCGGCAGGGACGACATGCGATCGACTCGCCTCGACGATCGATATTCTGCCCAGCGTTGCGGCGCTGATCGGCGCGAAACTGCCGGAGAAAAAAATCGACGGCAAATCAATCATCGATCTGATGACCGGCGTCGAGAATGCCTCCTCGCCGCACGAGTCTCTCGTCGGTTATTACGGTGGCGGCCAATTGCAAACGATCCGCAATGAACGATTCAAGCTCGTGTTTCCTCACCGCTATCGATCACTCGGCGATGAAGCGGGCGGCAGCGACGGCACGCCGGGCAATTATCGTATGGTGAAAACGGCGTTGTCCCTCTATGATCTCGACAGGGATCCGGGTGAACAGGCCAACGTGATCGACGCCCATCCGAAAATCGTCTCCGCATTGACATCCGCCGCGGAGCCGTACCGCGAGATGCTCGGCGACAGCTTGCAGAAACGCAAGGGAAGCGAAGTCCGCGGCCCAGGACGTCTGGCCGATCAAAATTAGGAAAGTCGCCGCTGCGTGGTTACGTCGGAGGTTCTCGACAACAGGAAATAAAATGGAAAACAACATTGACGCGTTCGCTTGCTCGAAACGATTGCCACCGGGAGAGATTCGTGATGCGTTAAGGAGGCTGTCGGCTCCTGCGAACCGACAGAGCACGGTTCGGTTTTCCCTCGGTTGTCTGTTTCTCTTGCTCACGGTTTCATCGCCAAACAATGGATTCGCTCAACAACGCGAACCCGCCGACTCATCGGTGACCGCGGAAATGAAGGATTCGGACACCAAGATCACGCCGACTTCGCTGACGTTCCGCCGGCAAGCGACCCGGCGGATGATTTTTGATCGTTCCCAAGACATCCCACTGGCCCTGCTCGAACCCGCCAACATCATCGGCATCGACGTGATGCACCCGCTCGTGGGCGAGCCGACCGGTGAGGTCGACTTCCGCAGTCAAGGGCGTGTTTTGAATGTGTCGTCAGGCACTGGAGGAGTCGCCACCCGTTGGGTCGGCGCGATGAGTCCGTTCGCGACTTATGAACTGAGCCTGGATCAAATGCAAGGCGGCGGGCACGTCGGATTGCGTTTCATTGACTCTGAAAACGCGAACCGTCTTTCCGCCACGATCGCGACGGAGCAAGGTGAGTATCAAACGATTCGCTGGTCGGTCGTGAAAGACGGCGAAGAAGTCGACCGGCAAGAATTCGATTGGCCTGAGGACGTCCCACGCAGCGGACCGGTACGACTCCGCGTGCAGATGCTCGCCGTCGGCACGAATCTGTACATCGAATCCGAAGGGCGATCGCACTTGGTCGGCTATCCCGATTTTGTTCAACACATGGATCTACGGGAAAAGAAATTAGCCAACCGATTTGAATTCTGTTTGCACACCGAGTTGGACGCGAATTCATCCGTCGATGTGTTGGGAGCCCGGTCGGCGTTAACGCCGGGTTGCGGCCAAGCGGACATCCGCGCGATCACGAACCAGCACGGTGAGCCCTTACTCGACGAAGGCCGAATTTGGTTAACCATGACGGTTCGCGGGCGGGCGTTGCCGCATCCGATGCAAGGAGTTTTCTCTATGAACCCTTCCGTGTTTGATCTCCGTTTCGAAGGCATCATTGTCTTTGATATGGGCGACGGGATGCTGCGAAACGAATTGGCATCGCACTTGTTCTTTGACGAGGACTCGCAGCAATGGCGCGGATGGACGACGGGCTTCAGTGCCCTCGGAACGACGTCGAAACAAGAACAAAAAGCCATTTTGGCCGTGTCCAGCGATCGCGATCCTCGACGTGGTTTCTCCGTCATGAACGCTCGACCGATCGGGTTGATCGGACAACACGAAGACCCGCACGGCGTCTACGATTGCGAAGCGAAGAAGTGGCGGTTGCTGTTGTCCGAGAAGGCCGGAAAGTACCGCGCCGGAATGTGGGAATCGGATCACTGGGACCACGGCTACGAGCGACTCGCCGGCCCCGTTGAAATGGACAGCACGGGGACTCTCATCCAAAAAATCGGCGACTCACGTTACGTTTTCTTCGGCAGCGCCGATCGCAAGGTTTACATCCGATCGTATCCTGATTTGGAACCGGTCGGAGAACTCGCCATCCACCGGCCGCCATGGAACGATGAAACAGGCACACGAATTTGGCCGAACATCATCCCGTTGCCCGAGGGTTACCCGGCTCGCTACATTGCGATCATGATGGACCGCGTGAATTTCCCCGACATGCCCGCGAAGAACTGGACCTACGGAGCGATGTATCTGTACCACGCCCACCCCTGAGTCCTCACGTGACTCTCTCTTGAAGGTCACGCTCTTTCGCGAACTCATCGTCGTTTACCGATCACGGGATCGATCTTCGGTTTCACGAGTCCCGTCGAAAATGTCGTGAAGGTTTCTCGCTCGAATCCTCTTCAGGAGCGAACTCGATGCTGGCGTAGATCTCACCAAGGGATAACTGCAAGTTCAACGCATCGATCGTGATCACGGAATCAGGCTGCGTGAAAACGGATTCTTCGAACTGTCCGCGATCGTTGCGTAAAAACACGCGTGCGGCTGCCGCGGATTGCTCCAACAGGATGTAGGCCTGGAGCGAGGCGATGGAAAGATAGTGGTCCGCCTTCTCACCCTCATCGATTCGCGGAGTGCTCTCGGAAATCACTTCCACGATCACCACAGGACGATCCTGGTACGTGTCATCATCCGAATTCGACTCGCAAACCACCATCACGTCAGGGTAATAGAAATAAGTCCGCGACTGAGTCTGCACCCGAACCTTCGCGTCCGAGTTGTACGCCTCGCATTCGGAGTCCTTCAGGTCCTGATACAGAATACCCAGTACGCGAGAAGCGATTCGGTGATGAATATTCTTGCCGCCCGCCATCGCATAAACACGACCGTTGACGTACTCGTATTTGACGTCGGACTCCAGCTCACCGACCAGGTAATCCTCGACAGACAACGATTCGAAATTTCTAGCGGTACTCATGGGGTTGCGTGATAGCGGGAAACCAGGCTTCCTCCAATCAGAATTTCCAATTTTGAAATCGGCAGGCTAGGAAATTCATTTTTTCGTGTGACAGCTTAATCGAACCGAACCCATGTCCATCGAACGAGCCCCCATCTTACCGTCGTTATTCGATTGACTCGCGAAAGGCTTTCACCAATGCGATTTCGCTCTGAGTAAAACGATCACGAACGACGTTCTGTGCCTGCGGGATTGGGAACCCCGGCTGAACCACGCTCTCGGTGACCTCGTTGTAGCTCTCACCGGCGAGTTGGAACACTCGCAATCGATCACCATCGTGTCGCCATACTTCGGCGACTCCGACTTTCGCAAACAACTCCAATTTCCGGATCGCCGATGCCGTGATTTCAACCTCGATGATCAGCTCCGGCGGCGGATCGACGGTCAAATCGATCTCGATCTTCACTCGCATGGCCTCCGCGTGCGTTACGTAAAACGACTCGTCTGCTTCAAAGCCTCGCTCCAAATCTTGACGACGAAACGACGTGGAGGCCACGCTCTCGATATCGATTTCTTTTGCTTCGGCGTACGCCGCGACCAAGCGTCCGAGGAGCGTCTTGATTTTCTCATGTTCTTTTCGAGGACTCATCAGCTCCATCAACCCTCGGTCGTAGGTAATCCGGGGAACACTGCCCTGTCGATCCTCGGCCAAAGCCACGTAGGTTTCCCATCGCACATTGTCGATCAGCGTTCGGGTTTCCGGTGGTTGGGAAGCAATCATGAAAAACGAGGCGAAATGAAGTAGGCGGGAAGCGATCTGATTCGGATCAACAGTGTAACCGCACAACGAATGATCGATGTTCGTCGGATGCCAATCCGAGACCGAGTGTTTTCATGGTTTCCACACCATCGCGGCGGAGGGCTGCGTCGACGTTCAACCACAGGCCCGGGAACACCTCGCTGCGGTAGATTCCCTGATCGTCCGGTGGCGTCAGTTCAAAAACGCCGCCGCGTAAGCACATCGGCACAATTATTTCGGCGTAACCACGTAGCAGCGTCTCTCTGAGACGCTGGGAAATCACGTAGCAGCGTCTCTCTGAGACGCTGGGAAATCACGTAGCAGCGTCTCTCTGAGACGCTGAAAATTGCGAGTCTCAGAGAGACTCGCCTACGTGAGGTTCCGCCGATGTGCTTAAAAGATGCTCTGCCCCCCCCTGCTTCTCTCTCATTCAGTAGGAAAACGGATTCACGACGTTCACTTTCATGAATGCGAAATCTTTCGTATTGCGAGTTGCGCTCGGCACGCCGTACTGCAGGGCGGTCGCAGCGATCAAGCTATCTTTGACCGGCATCTCGCGTCCTTTTCGTTTTAAATCGGCCAATAACTGCGTCCAATGTCCCGCAGTTTCGGCATCCAAATCCAACATCGCCATGTAGCGGACACCTGTATCAAGCCATTCAAGCAAACCGCGACGACGCTTGCCCTTCGGCAATGCGAGGATGCCGAATCGTAGCTCACCCAAAATAATCGGATTGATAGCCAACTGAGTCTCATGATCCGCCAGCCAAGCCACGACTTTCGCGTCAGGCTGCGGCTTGGTCGCTTCGCTCAACACATTGGCATCGACAAGAAACTTCACGGCAGCGTGTCCGTTGATTCAGACTCAACGGGCTCGAACCAGTCATGCGACGGACAACTTGAAAGCCATTGCAGCAACCCCGGTCGGCCAGGTTCCGCGGACTTCTTCAGCAAGTATTCGCCCGCCGACAATCGTCGAATCTCAAATACTTGCCCCGCTACCAGTTGGTCCACCTCACGCAATTCGACCGGCAAAACGATTTACTCTTCGACGATAGCGGTGTTTTCATGCAAGGCAAGATGCCGCCTTACCTTCGCCAAGTCAAGCCTTGAACCAACCGGAGTCCATGGGCTTTCCGTGACTTCCGATCACAGTTCGGCTGCCCGCGAATCTCATGAAACGTGGGAGCCTCGCGCTTCTGGCAGACCGTCGTCGGTTCGACGCTACGAAAGAAGGGGTGCCCCGATTTTGGCCAGGCGGGTTTCAGGCCCGAGTAGTAGTCGGGGACAGCTAAAACTAGGGTTGGCTTTGTGAGCCGTTTTGGCGCTAGCCACGGATGTGACGCCAAAACCGTGGCTAGCGCCAAAACGGCTCACCCTCAAACTTGATATTGACGGACCACGAGCTGAATTACGCGCTCTTTGCGATTTTAGGCCGTCGATTGCTGCCTCATCCCGTCGGCCCTACTCTCATCTCTAAAACAGGCCAGTTGCTTCGCAGCGGTGATCTCAGCCTCAACCAGCGCCGCGCGACCTCCTCATCGCTCCACCGGGCAACCACATCACGACGTTTTCACAAGACCAAATGCATGTAATTGCTGAGCACTGTATTGGTCAGGCAGTCGATATTGGTCAGGCAGTCAACCGCAAAACGGATGCCAGGATCCCCAGGTGACTGCGAATCCAGCCTCGAAGATGCTCATAAGACTGACCCGAGCGCGGATCTTCTTCGCACAACCACGCCCGGCGAACGCGGCGCTGAACCAAGTGAAAAACCTGCACCGAGTCGGGGTCGGGGTCCGGGTCGGTAACTTCGCATCGTGGCTTTCGCGACACGATAGCGTCCAGATCGGTGGTGCGCTGAATAGCTCGCAACACGGCAGCACGTCGCCGCCCCTTGGCCAATAGGTGGGTGGCCCCAACTTTTCACTTGCTGATGCAGGTGCAATCCGTGTTGAAGTGTATCAACGGAAGACATGAATCGGCTCTTTTGTGGCGATGATGGACGATACGCCTTTGCACTGCCGAGCGCATCGTAGGGGTTTGGCTCCTTCGACCTGACTCATGTGGCAAGCTGTCGTTTCGCAAGTGGAACCGCAAACCCACCACCTACGAGCAACACGATCCCCAGCAACAGGAAGATGATTGCCCGGACCGGAAAGCTGTTGTCCAAGACCGAATTCTGAGGGTTGGATGGACTGTAATGAACCGTGGCAGTGGAACCTTTGGAATACTTTTTAGAGACCGCATTGAGCTTGTCGATGTTTGAAGACTGGCGATCAAATGATATCTGGTCATTAAAGAACGATTCTCCTTCGACCAAGTATTCATATTCCACTGCGATGGACTGTTTGGTCTGCATTCCCGAACCCTTCTTCAGTCGCACACTGCGTTCCACTTTGGATCCCACCACGGAGCGAGTAATGGTACCTTTCGTGGATTCCCAGGATCCGGCACCGACAGCACGAATTGCTAGGTACCCGCCAAAGCCGGTAAACAGCAATCCAACTAAAAACATTACCCCGATGAAACTGAGGATTTGAAGCTTCTGATTCGACATCCTTGGACTCCGCTAGCAAGCAATAAAAGTAAATACAAAATCGACGATTCAAGCATTCGGGATCAACTCATCAAATGAAGGCCTGATCGGGGCAATCAAACGGGACAAGTCTCTTTGATGAACATTCATCAAAGAGATCTGAAGTTTTGGATTTCTCTGGAAGAACGCAACACGTCCGCGTGTCAAAAAAGAGGTTTGACCACTGGTATGTCCCCAGGATCAACAAAATCCATCCTAAGGACCATTCAAGTGCTCTTATTGGAAGAACTAACAATACCTTAGATCTCTCGTACCAAACTTTGTTACTCGGTGCCGGATGCCTTTTCTTTTCAACTTGGGGCGGACAATGCAACTTTCACACTGCTGCCCATCAAAATCAAACTCGCACTGTCGTCTGATTCAGACGTTTTTTCAAGCAGGGCGTTTCCGGGCAGTATTGACTGAAGCTGAAATCCTTCGGAAATAAATCGGTCGGCTTCCTCGATTCCAAAAAACTCGAGTTCACCGTTCTCATTTGTTCGCAGTCCGACCTCGATCTCTATTAGTGGGCCATCGGACGACGTTTCTATCGGACGCACATCCAAACCAACCTGAGACAAGCACCAAGGGACAGAGCACTTTTCCGGGTGGTGTGCCTGTAGCTACTTTGAGCCAGGCTGGAGTTGACCGGCTTTCCGTTGCTTCAGGAGACGGTTTGGCTGCCCCGAGGCTCGCTAAACGCGGGAATTTGGCTGTCATGACAGGATGTCGTGGTCCTGCTGATCGGCCTCAATTCCCCTTGACGGGTTCAAAACAGAACATCATGCCGTTTATCTGTGGACAGTAGTAGATTCGGCCGTTGGCTGCGGCGGGATTAGGGCATGTGTGGGACCCGATGCCCATGCTCTTCCAAATGACCTTGCCGGTTTCGCTGTCGACGGCGTAGATGCCCTCCAACGTGGCCGATAACGCAAAGCCCTCCGATGCAACCACGATGGCGCCACAGCCATGTGCAGGACCCCACAACTGCACCGGTTTGTCGAACGACCCCACGATGGATCCGTCGGCCAGGTTCCAACGCAATGCGCCACCGTTGTACTTGTTGTTGACGGTGAAGTAGTCGGGGCCCAAGGCGGGCGCCTCAACATGGTGGCGGCCGACTACGCTGTCCTGTTGCCAGATGATCGCGCCGTCGGCGGCCGACATGCATGTCATTGGCATTCCGTATGCGCCGGACAGGTACAACTTGCCGTCGCGGAATGCTGGGGTCCCAGTCTCGCTGGCGTAGACTTTGTCTGTCTGCCAGAGAATTTGGCCCGTTCGCGGTTTGACGGCCATCGTCTCGCCCGTTCTCCCCGAGCTTTGACCGCCGGTGAAGAACATGACGCCGTCACCTACGCACCCCGAGGGGCCGTCGTGCATACTACTGGTGATATTAAACGGGATCCGCCAGAGGGGCTGGCCCGTATTTGCATCCCAGCCTTCGACCATCTGGCCTGTCGTCGCAGTGCTGGAGGGGCCCGCCGTTGGATCGGTCGAGGCGACCAGACGCGGATCGAGCGTGAAATCGCTGCTGTTCAGCGTCGTATTGTGCCCCTCGATCGCCAGCACATTCACGCCTCGCTTAATGAGTCCCTTCCAGTTCTTGATCGGGAAATACTCGATAGCCTTAGCCTCATGGCTGCTTATCTCACGGGCGTCGGCGCCATTTCCTTCACCGACTGCCGCGCGGGCGATTTCGACACCGTTCAGGTAGGCAATGAAACCATCGTCGTACCTGATCACGAGGCCCAGTTCTTGCGCCTCCTGCACATCAACGTCCTGGAAGGTCTTGCGGATGTACAGGCGACGGTAGTTGTCCGCCATGTCGAGGATGGTCTCGTTGTAGCGATAGTCATGGCTATCGTCATAGCCGAAGCCCGCCTTCCCGGTCTTCCAGTTTTTCGCGTCGAAGTCCACCGTGGTCCAGTCGCCTTGCGGATCGCTGCCCGCCAGGTATTGCCATTCGGCGGCTCCGGGGATTACGTCCCGCCTGCCCACCAAGCCCCCCGAGTCGTCGATCCGGTAGAAAGATCCGCAGGCAACGACACCATCGGCATACACGGGTGAGGCGCGGAGGCGATCACCGACGCCGATGGGCCGCTCCCAGAGTGAGGCGCCGGTTTCGCCGTCGAGGCAATAGAGCGTGTTGGGCTGGCCGGGCAGCTTGGGATAACGCAGGCTAAACATCCGCGTCACGAACACCTTGCCGTCTGCGCACAGCACGCTCGACCGCGTCCACACCTGATCGGGCATCTTGCGCCGCCAGCGCGTACGTCCAGTCTCTTGTTCGCGGCAGACAACGAATCCGCCAAGCGTGACGTAGTAGATGTCGTGTTCCGTGGCGCATACCGGATGTTTGAATTGCCCGTAATTGCGAACGGCATACTTCAGTTTGAACGGCGGTTTGAAGCCCGCGTCGTCGACGAAGTTGTTGTTGGCCGGGCCGCCGTATGCCGAGGGCCAATCGTAGGGGCGTTTTCCGGCGACGGTTGCCTTACTTTTCCGTTTGTGCACGGCGACTTGGCTCTTTGCGGGTTCGACGGCTTCCCCGCTACCCAGAACATATAGACATCCGTCGTCGCTACCGAAGTAGACGCGACCATTGGAGATGGCGGGGGAGGATGTGGTGGTCGGGGCGCCGGGTGTTTCAAAACGGAAGACGCTGGTACCGAGCGAGTTCAGCCCTTTACCACGGCTGCTCAAAGGCACGGCGATCAACTCGCCGAAGAGCGTTGTGTACAGACAGTGGTCCTTTGACAGGGCTGGGGCTGAAATCGCGGGAGTGAGACTGCCTGGGTCTTCGCTGAACGAGGTCCATCGCGGCTCGCCAGTCTTGAAGTCATAGGCTGTCATTCCGAAGGTGTCCCGATTGAAGTACATTGTTTCTCCGCGGACAGCGGCCGAGTCGAGCGCGGCCCACTGGTCCGACACTATCTTCTTTCCCTTGTCGCTGGACCCGTCTTCGAGGGAGAATCTCGCGATGCGGCCTTTGCCGTCTTTTCCAGGGTTCGGCAGGTACACGTAGTCGCCGCTAATGGCGACGCCGCGCGTGACATAGACACTGCCTACTGGTGAGAACAGTTTCCAGGCGAGCTCGGCCTTGATGCCTTTGTCCTCGAGACAAAGCAGGTCATCGGCGACAGCAACCACGACTTTCGTGCCCGACACGGCCACTGGATTCGTGGCGAAATACGCCGTGCTTTTGCCGTCGTTACGCGTATTCTTTGCTGCGGCTTCTCTGCTTCTGCCCTGGGTGCCGTAATTGTCCCATGTCCAGCGAGTGTTGCCGAAGAGGTCCATGCAATGGACCACGCCGTCGAGGGTCAGGAAGTAGATGGAGTCATTGGCCAGTGTGATTGCCGACATGATCGGCCAGCCGAGTGCAATGGTCTTGGCTCGATCTCCATTTCGTGCATTGAGAATGTGCAGGTTGCCGGCAATGGTCCCGTAGAACACCTTTCCGTCTGCGACGCACGGCGAGGATGTGTTTGTCCCGAAAGTAATGTCGCCTTCCGGAGCCGATTTCCAGACGATCTTCTTCTTGTTCGGGTCGATGCGGTATGCCGCTCCCATCTGGTCGACCACATATACCTGTCCGTCCACCACGACGGGCGAGGTCAGTATCGCGTCGTCTAGCTGGATCTGGGCGAGCAACTTCAACGGCATATCGAGTTGCTCATCTGGTGCGTCGCCTGTTTTCTCCGCGTTGCGCATAAACTGTGGCCAGTCGGCGGCGTGAGACGTGAAGCTCAACTTCCCAATGCGGGTGTCGTGGCTCTCACCGCCTTTTGCTGCCACTTTAGTTATCTTGCCCTCCGGAGACTGCGACGCTTTCGACTTGTCAGAACTGGAGCTATCACTGCACCCAGTGATCAAACCAAGCCAGAAAAAAGTGAGAGCAAGAAATCCGAAGTATCCAAGGCGACCTTTTCTGGGTTGTGGCATGTCATCCTCTCTGTAGGTTTGGGGACGTGAACGAATACCAGGGGTCAAGACTTTTTGTTTTGCTGATCGGTTGAAATAGGCTTGTTTTTCGGGCGTCCGCGTGCCCGTAGCGTCGATTCGAGGTCCAGTCGACGGGCGATCGACTCCACCCAATTCGCGTGCCCGAACGGACTGCCGCGCCGGATCGAACAGCGAAGCGCCTCGAGTTGCTGGTCGTCGAGCGCCTCGTTGACACGGCGAATCCAGTTCGCCGAACGGGCCAACGGCCACGGCGACAATAGCCGTGGCAAACGTTCGCTCGGCTGAACCCAACGATACAGAGAACCCCAACGCCAATCCTCCGCACGCTCGACCAGCTCGGCTCGCTGTGCATTGCGTTCGACGTACCGGCAGAGAACGTGGAAATGGCCATCATCTTGGACTGGGAAACTCTTGAATCGGCCTTGGTAAACATGTCCCTCGCCTGCCCTCTGGTAATGGGCACGATACCGCATGGTATGCGTCAGGGTGACCCAACGCAAGAAATTGCTCATTCCTTCGTCTTCGGTCGGTTGGAGCACGAAGTGCCAATGATTCGGCATCAACTGATACGAAAGAATGCGGCATGGATAGCGGACAAGCCCTTCGGCAAGAATATTCTCAAACGCTTCGTAATCATCCTCTTTGTGGAAAATGACCGAACGTCCATTGCCACGGTTCAAGGCATGGTAGATCGCATTCTTCTCGTCGGCGCGTTTGGGGCGGGGCATCCGCCGAGGTTAGCCGCTCTCGATCTCGCGGTAAAGAGTCCTGACCCCTTTTTTTGTCCAGCGTGCCAACATTATTTTATTTTTTTTCCAAGGATAGCGCGGCGTTGTTCTTGTGCTGTTGCAATCGTCCGATCCGGTCGTCACCGAGCCAATCGGCGTTCACGTCTCCATTTTCGATCGCGGCGAGCAAACGCTCGATACGCGGAACCGTTCGCAGCAGGGCATCGAGTGCCAACTCGCGATTCCGCAAGGTCAGATCGGGGAGGGCATCCAGGACGGCTTGTCCCGCTTCACCGGCAGGCATGTCGGACAGACCGCTGACGGCGCCCATTTGCAATTCGGCGTTGGCGTCCGTTAAATAACTCGCCAATTGCTCCCCGTGGGTCGCCCAGGGCGCGATCGCGATCATTCGCAATGCGTCATAACGAGTGCCAGCGTGGACTCGGGCATCATCCGACATTTCAGAGGCTTGCGAGATGGCTTGATTCCACCGGGCGACCAGCCCTCCATTGCCAGAAATCAATCGCAAAACACGGTCCAGCGGCCAATCGCCGCTCTGGCTGATTCCGTTGATCAATCCGCCACCCAGAACGACGGCCTGCCAGTCGGTGAGTGGTTGCTGGAGTTGTGGGAGACTGGCATCGAGAATTCGAAGCAGTTCTGCGGACTCGTTGCGTTTCCCGGCGGCGATCGCAACCCGCCAGATCCAAGGAATTCGGAGGTATTGTTCCTCCATCTTCGCAGGCATGTCCAACGTCATCGCCGTGATTATTTCCGCCGAATACTGAGGCCACTTGGCGATCGATGCCTCACGCTGTTCACGCGGAAGGCTGTCATCGAGTAGTTCGCGAGCGACTCGATGGGGTTCCGAGCCGGCGCCTTGGACGTAGGACACAATGTTCGCCATCTCTTGTTTCGTGAGGGTCTCTTCGAGACCCTCGGGCATCGCGGAATGTCCGCTGGCTTGTAATTGATCGAATTGATTCCTGAGGAGAACGTGTTGCTTCGCTTCTTGTTCCATCAGCGTGACGCTGGAAGTTGTCTCGCTAACGATTTGTCCCGAAACAATCGTCCCGTCGTCCATTAACGCAGTGTATTTTTGGTAACGAGCGTCGACGTCTCGGTTCGGATTCAGGATCGCTCGGAGTAAGAAGCCGGTGGAAAGTGAAGTCAACGCGGACAAGTCGGGACCGACGTGATGTCCTATGCCGTTGAATTGGTGGCACACGCTGCAGTTTTTTGCAAACAGAACTTTGCCTTGATCAGGGTCGGTGGGGAGTCGTGAGATGTCCATCCACTGAGTCACGAGCTGTTCGCGATCGGATCCGGTTTGATCGCCCAAATGCTCCATCGCGACGACACGCAAGTCGGTGGATTGGCGCTCGATGAATCGTTGTCGATCGTCCGACGAGAAATCGCTCGCGCGGAGCACACCGGATTGCAGTCCTGCGCGGGTGGATTCGTCCCAATCGGGCTGTGCGATGAGTGATTGGATGATTGTCATGCGAACTTGCGGGGTGGCTGAATCAATGCGGGACAACAATGCGTTGCCCCCACTCGGGTCACCCCGTCGAGCGATCGCCCGAACGGCGGCAATTTGACGATCACTGGAGAATGTCAAATCGATCATTTCGGCGATCTGGGAGGTGACTTCCTGAGGCGTTTCAGTACCGTTTCGTGCGCCGTCGGGTTCGAGTAACCGCTGGGAAACCGGACCGAGGCGGCGGCCCAAGAGGGCCAACGCCGTTTCCGCCTGGCTATCGGAAATGCCAGTGTCGCGAATTTGTTCTCGCGCGTACTGAAACAACGATCCAGCGGACTGTTGTTGAACAGAACTGAATTCAGCGAGAACCCCATCATCGCCGGCGGCGCGACGATCGAGACCGTCGAGCAACGTGGCCAAGCTTTTCAATTGCCACCCCTGCCACTCTTCATCGGATAGATCCGTTTCCAATTCAAGTATCCGTTTGAGGGCGAAATCAATCGAGGACGTATTACCGATTCCCGCCAGAGTCGCCACCACACGAGGCCCGATTTGCAACCGTGCTTCCTCGTTTGACAAGATGTGCTCTGCGATGAGGCCGACGTTGGCGGGAGTCAACGAACTCAATGCGGCGGATTCCAGATAGGAATCAGTCGATTCGGTCGCGAGTCGAGTCCACACCTGCGTCACGTCCGCGGAGGGGACGAGAGCGATCGAATAGGCCACTTGCAATCGGACTTCAAAAGAAGGGTCACTCGCACATCCGAGTACCTTCGCGGTGATTTCCGGATCGTCCAGAGAACGCTCGCTCATCCGTACGGCATGCCGCCGGACATCGGGGTGGGAATCCGTCAGTGCGAGAATCAACGTCTCTTTTGAGAGTAATTTAAGTCCATCAAGTGCCGCGAGGGCTTGGATTCGAACAGCGGGATTTTGGCTCGCTTGTGCAATCGACTGTAAAATCGCACTGGCGTCTCTCGCGTCACGCCACAACAACATTTGGTGGACTAAATCACGCGTGATTCCGTTATCCGAATCGATCGCTTTGGCCAATTCCTGGTTATCGAGGTGGTTCAGGATTGGTTGGTTTCGCGGGGCCTTCTCAGAGGGTACGACACGATAGATCCGCCCTTTTCCTTGTCCGGCAAAGACATCCACTTCGGCCAACGTCTCGTCGGGAATCCACTTGGGATGCTCGATCACGTAGCGATACATATCCACCACCCAGAGGCCACCGTCCGGACCGGTTCTGGCTTGGACCGGTCGGAACCAACGATCCGTCGAAGTCAGGAATTCGGAGTTCTGTTCGTCGGCGGCGCGATGTCCCCGGAACGTCGCACCCTGCCGCTGAAGAACCTGCCGATAGACCAGTTGATTGACCGGTTCGCAGGTGAATGAATTGTTGTAATAGGTGTGACCAAGATGGTGATCACGATAAATCCCGATCCCGCACGCAGCGGTGGGGCGACCGGGGGCGCCGGAAAGTCGAAACAGAACCAAATCACCGGCCGGGTAGAGCTTTCCCGAGTCCTTCCCCGCAGGGACACTGAGTGAGGTCAACGGCGGAACCACGAACGGATTGCGCTGCGTATAGTGATCAACGACCGGATAGTGACGAATCAGGTTACTATTGTCACACCCAAACCAATTATCAAAATCATCGCGGGTTCGGCCCTGTTGACTACGGCCCGTCACCGGTTCGATCAACCCGTCATCGGGCTTGATTCGAAAGTCCCGTCCGGAAACGTCGACGACGTCACCTTGCTGGTTTGAAATCGAACCACCGAACAATCCGCCTGAACCATAAATCCAACTGTCCAGACCCCATCGGAGGCTATTGACGCGTGCTTGGCCATTATGTGTTTCAAATCCGCTAAAGAGTACTTCGCGTGTTTCCGCTCGTCCGTCTCTGTCCTCGTCGCGAGCAAAAATGATGTCGGGAGCATCGCAAATCAACGCACCGTCTTTCCATACCTTGACGTCCGTTGGGTACCTCAACTTGTCAACGAACACGGTCGACGATTCGTAGAACCCGTCACCGTCGTCATCCTTCAGCACTCGGACTTCTCCCGTCGGCGAAAACTCCTCTTCGATCCCATGGCCGTAGTCGGACATTTGCACAACCCAAACGGAACCGTCAGGGCCGAAATCGATCGCCACCGGATCAGCGATCTGCGGTTCACATGCGACCAACTCCACCCTCAAATCGGCATGGGTTTTCAATTCTCGTAGCGAGTCGATCGGTGATTTGGGCGGAATCCCATGGGTGCGGGACGGGGTCGTCAGATCAGTCTTCGAGACGTCATCGTCAGGCGACGCTTCGGAAATGAATGCAGCACCGTTGAAACGGTCCGGTACCAAGCGATGGACTTCATCAATGATTTTCTGTTCAAGCCCCTTCGCCAGTTTATTAGGAAGCGCAAAGTAAGGTGATTCCGCACCGGCACCGTATCCGCCCTCCTGCCATAGTCTTTCCGACGCAATGTAGGACCCGAAATCATGGCTGTAGCCGTGCATCCATAAACGGCTCGGGTCTAACTCCGATTGGAGACGCAGAGCATAATCGACACAAACTTCACCGGACAAAAACACCATACAAAGCTGGTCGCCGAAATGGCATACTTGAATGGGATAGGGCAACGAACCGGGGATCGTTTCTCCATGATCCATCCGGGACAATTGGGTGGTCGCGTTGTATCCTGCGGGACCACCGGCAGCCTGCATCACTTCGTAATCTTGACGTGTCGGGATGCGATGAAACGGTAATTCAAGGTGGCCAACGGAAGTAGATACCGGCCCTGAAAGGGGCGTGATCCTCTTTTCGTTGATAAGCCGCGAGACTTCATCGCCGATCTGCATTCCTTGCCGCCGCGCGATCTCGACCTTGTCCCCCACGACGCCACTATCAGGATTTTGGTCGGCGCCGCAACCAATCGATACCATCGCAATCGCACCAGGGAAACGCCGCTCGATGGCCTCGACCGCGTATCCCGCCCAGTCACCGTCGACCAGATTATGTGATAACGTCACGCAGTGGCAGGCGTACGTGGTATAAATTGCACGAATCGAATTCGAATCATCCGCCGAACGTACCACGAGGCAAGGTAGCGAGTGATCAACCGGGCCTCCCTGGGTTCGTCGGTTCGCTGCGAATCCCACCTCGCCGAGCGCCCAACCAAGCGTTGCCGGTTGTCGATCGGCCAGCGATGCGTGGATCAAGTCGACTAAATGGACAATCAAATCTTCGGTATACCGATCGATACTCGCTTGGTGTTCCCGAGGAATCGACTCGGCAAAGATGTTGTCGGCTGCCCCCGCCACTTTGGGGGCGCTATGGGTGTGAGTGAACGTGACGATCAACCGCTCACGTTTCAGCTTCGAGGTCTTCGCTAACCGACGATGGACTTCGTCGACCAATGTCGAACGAACGCCCAAACTATCAAGCGTGACCAAGACGATCGGTTGCTGTTCATCGGTGCCAATTGCCAGCGCTCGCGCCCACAGCGGTTGCGACACACCCTCCGATTCAGTTTTGCGAAATGCAAATCCGTTCAGTCGGACTGGATAGTCCGGGGTGATGTTCTGCCTAGCGGTCCCAACGCTATATGCCGTCATCGTCGCCGGTTCCGACGCGCTCAAATTGCGGAACCCACCAGACAACGAAACAAGGGTCACTAGAATCAGTAAGATCAGGGTCGCAATGCCGGGACTGGCAGAACCAACGATCCTGTGGCTACCGGCACAACCAAAAAATGAACGAATCGTAGGCATGTCAGACATCCGGAGTAAAAGAGGCGAGCGGTAAAGAAGCGTTTTGGTGTTACTGCTCGTTGAGCTGAACGTTACGGGAAATGTTCAAGTGAGAATAAGGGGTCATGGAGATAAGGGCCAGGAGTGAATGGCACTGTTGGATTTTCGAGTGTGCATAACTCCTTCATTGAGACGGAACGGGCCACCCCAATGTTACCAAGAACGGGCCACCCCAATGTTACTGGGGCTGGCTTTCAGATTTTGCTGAATGGCACGCCTCTCTACGATTTCAGGCCGTCCATTGCTGCCTCACTTCGGCGGACCCGCTCTGATTTTTGGTAGCGTGCCGGTCGCTGCGTAGCGGTGACCGCAGCCACTCCTCTGACTTTGGTGTCGGCAATGAAGACGAGTCGCTTTCGTCCGAAGACAGGTCGAGGTGATTCTCTCGGGCAGACAACCAGCCCTGTCCGCAACGGATCGCCTCTTCAGCGAGGCTCTCGGGCGTTCCCTGCGGCTCGCCTGAACACCCGACCGAACTTGCGCACCACGTCACACCGTCGAGTGGTCCGTCAAGATCAAGAACTCGGGTTCTAGCTGTCGCGGGAGTCGTCGAGACTTTCAACGTTTTGCGACACCGATCGAAACTCTTGACGAGTTCCACTACCCAAAAATGAGAACTTGACGGACCACTCGGAGGATCGAGATCAATCCGGCTCAGGATCGGTGCCACGTGTTCGGGGATCTTGCCAACTTTGTCTTGTTGCAACTCGCGTCCTGTTCAATCCAGCATCGATTCGATAACGCTGAAATGAAGTGCATTCACGAAAAAAGCCACTTGTCGCAATGCGATAAGTGGCTTTCGAGTGGAGGTAGACGGACTTGAACCGACGACATCTTGCTTGCAAAGCAAGCGCTCTCCCAACTGAGCTATACCCCCGTGTGGACATCTAAGTGTGCAGTGCGAAAGGTGACACGTCAAGTCAACTTTTCAAACTTCACCTTTCTTCATTTCCGGGAAATCGAAACTTCCAGGAAATGGGCGTACCAGAACTCGAATCTGGGACCTCGTCGTTATCAGCGACGCGCTCTAACCAACTGAGCTATACGCCCGGGCGTTCTCTCGTTTTCCAACCCAGAGGGGCGGAGTTTAGGAAGTTTTCGTGAGTTGTCAAAGGCACTTTGGTCCTCAATTGGTCCGAAACTCACCAAATTTCCCCTCGCGGCTCGCACCCGCCCTGTTTTGCCTGACATGAAAACAGTTTTTTTCGGGTTCCTGAGCCGGAATCGCTGAATCGACATTCCCCTGAACACCCCGATTCAGTCAAACTAAGGTCTCGAATTGCGGATTTTCTTTTAGATTTCTGCGCTCAACAGAATCTCCCTCCCCATCCTGAATCGGTCACCCTCAGAAGGATTTGAAGCGTCACCATGAACCATTCGCTGTCCCAGCAGGTTCGACTCCTGCCCCCCACCATGCTCTCGTCGTGCGTCGTCACGCTCGCCGCGATCGCCTTTATTTTCACTTTCACGCTCGGTGCCCACGCCGCTCCGCCTTCGGCCAACGCCGCCCTGGGCCTCAAACCGGTCCAAACCGGCGTCGTCTACGATGAGGTGCCCGAGGACCAAGTCGCCCGCTGCACCGTTCGCGATATCGAGCGTAAGGATTGGTCGGGATGGGAAGTCCTCGCAGCCGATGGCTCGATGCTGAGGCGATTTGCCGATACCAACGATGACAAAAAAGTCGACCTGTGGAGCTATTTTCAATATGGAGTCGAGGTCTACCGCGACGTCGATGCGAACTTTAACGGCAAGGCCGACCAATACCGTTGGATGGCCACCGGTGGCACCCGCTGGGGAGTCGATTCCAACGAGGACGGCACGATCGACGAGTGGAAAACGATCTCAGCCGAAGAGACCACGATGGAATTGATCCAAGCTTTAGCGAGTGCCGATGCGACCCGGTTTGCCGTGCTGCTGGCGACTCCCGCAGACATCAAAGCGGCGGGCATCGCAGGTGAAATGAGTGAATCGCTGTCCCGCAAAGCGGCTCGCGCGGCTCAGAAATTTTCTGATTTTGCCAAGTCTCAGAAAACCGTCAGCGGCCAGTCCAGGTGGCTTCAATTCGCGGCCACAAAACCCGGCGTGATGCCGGCGGGCGAACCCGGGTTCGAAAAGGATGTCGTCGCCTATGAAAACGCAGTCGCCATGTTTGAAACCGGCGATCAACCCGGCCAACTGGTCGTCGGCACGATCATGCAAACAGGCGACACCTGGAAACTGCTCGATCTGCCTGTCCTCGCGGAGCAAGGCGAACCGATCGCCCAATCGGGCGGTAATTTCTTCACTCCCGGCGGCACGACCGGACGAGCGGTTTCGGGATCCAGTGCCGGGGACACGCAAACGCAACAACTCGTCGGCCAACTCGAAGCGATCGATGGCCAATTAGCCAAGGCGACCGAGATGAGAGATCTCGCGGCGCTGAACGAGAAACGGGCCGACGTCGTCGCCAGTCTCGTCGACGCGGCATCCACTCCCGAGGAACGTGACACCTGGACCCGCCAATTGGTCGACACGGTCAGCGTCGCTGTCCAAAGTGGTGCCTACCCGGAAGGACTCACGCGATTGCAAACCCTCGCCAAAACGTTGTCCCGTTCCAACGCACCGCAAAGTGAAGCCCTCCGTGCCTACACCGAGTACCAACTGATCGGCACCGAGTACATTGCTCGGCAAAGCCCCGACGCTGATTTCTCGAAAATCCAAGAATGGTGGCTGAAGGAACTCACCGAGTTCACCGACCGTCACCCCCGCTCCCCCGAAACCGCCCAAGCCAAACTGCAACTCGCGTTGAGCAAGGAATTCGAAGGCGACGACAAAGAGGCACTGAAATTCTACCAAGAGGTCGTCACGGATTTCCGCGGTACCGACACTGCCGAACGTGCTGCCGGGGCCGTCAAACGTCTGCAATCGATCGGCAAGCAAGTCGATCTGGAAGGTCGTACGATTCAAGGCCAACCGTTCCGGCTCAGCCAACTCCGTGGCAAACCGGTGGTCCTGCATTACTGGGCAACCTGGTGCGAACCGTGCAAGCAAGACACGAAACGCCTTCGCGGTCTCCAAGCACGTTATCAGCGGGCCGGTCTGCAACTCGTCGGCGTGAACATCGACAACTCGCGTGAGCAAGCGGTCGGTTACTTGAAAGAAAACTCGCTGCCATGGGTTCAACTGTTTGAAGAAGGTGGCCTCGAAGGCAGCCCATTGGCAAAACAATTCGGTGTGCAAACCTTGCCCATGATGATGCTGATTGATAGTAAAGGGCGGATGGTCCGGCACAACATCGGCGTAGCCGAACTCGACGACGCCCTGGAAGAAATGGTCAAGTAATGAGCCGTTTTGGCGCTAGCCACGGTTGTTTCAAAAACACCAGCCGTTTTAGCGCTAGCCACGGTTGTTTCAAAAATACTAGCCGTTTTAGCGCTAGCCACGGTTGTTTCAAAAACACTAGCCGTTTTGGCGCTAGCCACGGTTGTGAGTGAAACCCAAATGGGTGCACCTCGGTGGAACCTCACGTAGGCGAGTCTCTCTGAGACTCGCAATTTCCAGCGTCTCAGAGAGACGCTGCAACATGGTTCCACCGAATGAATGGTTATCAATCGCTGATTCGCACTACAAAGGCTCGTTCTGGTTACCCAGAGCGAGCCTTTTTACGTTTCACTAGACACCCGATGGTTTGCCCGGCGGGAACCCGATTCCATTCTTACCGACAAACTTACCGGTCGGTGATTACGTTAGAATGCCGCCCGTGTCCCCACTCGCTGCCCGTTACTTCAGGAACGCCACCTTGATCTTCCCCCGCTTCCCCCGCTTCCCCCGCCTGCTCGCTCCGCCCGCACTCATTCTGTTCGGATTGGTCCTGTCCGGCATCCCGTCCATCGCAGCCGAACCGGTTGCCAAGGAGCGTCCCAACATCGTGTTCATCTTCGCCGATGACCAGTGCTTCGACACGATCCGCGAACTCGGCAACGACGAAGTCGAAACACCGAACCTAGATAAACTCGCCCGCCGCGGCACCACGTTCACCCACGCCTACAACATGGGTTCCTGGAGCGGCGCGGTCTGCGTAGCCTCGCGAACGATGTTGAACTCGGGGCGTTTCGTTTGGAACGCGAACGACATCTATGCGAAATCCGAGGCCGAACGTGAGGCCGGACGTTGGTGGGGCGAGATCATGAAATCCGCCGGCTACCGGACTTACATGACCGGCAAATGGCACTGCCGAGCGAATGCTGAAAAATCGTTCGATGTCGTCCGCAACGTGCGACCGGGAATGCCCAAAGACACCAAATTATCCTACAACCGTCCGATCGAAGGTCAACCCGATCCCTGGTCGCCCTCGGACCCGAAACTCGGCGGTTTCTGGGAGGGTGGCACGCACTGGAGCGAAGTCGTCGCCAACCACTCGATCGATTTCCTTGAAGACGCGTCCCAACACGACGACCCGTTCTTCATGTATCTCGCCTTCAACGCAACCCACGACCCACGCCAATCGCCCGCCGAGTATCTCGCCAAGTACGACGTCAACGAAATTCGCATCCCCAAAAACTACCAAGCGATCTATCCCTATGCCGACGAAATCGGCTGCGGCAAAGGACTGCGTGACGAAAAACTCGCGCCCTTTCCGCGCACGGAATACGCCGTCCGCGTCCATCGCCACGAGTACTACGCGATTTTGACGCACATGGACGCCATGATCGGTCGCATCCTCGACGCCGTCGACGCCAGCGGCGAAGCCGACAACACTTGGATCGTCTTCACCGCCGATCACGGACTCGCCGTCGGACAACATGGGTTGCTCGGCAAGCAGAACATGTACGACCACAGCGTTCGGGTTCCTTTCATGATCGCCGGCCCCGGTGCAACGGCTGGTAAGCGAATCGAGCAAGCGATTTACCTCCAAGACGCCATGCCCACCACGCTGGAACTCGCCGGGATTAAGAAACCCGATCACGTCGAATTCCACAGCCTGCTGCCCATGCTCGCAGACGCCCCGAGTCCCTACGCAGAAATCTATGGGTGTTACCTCGATCGACAACGCAGTATCCGCACCGATCGATACAAACTGATCGTTTACCCCAAGGCCGACGTCATCCGGCTCTACGACGTCGTCAGCGACCCTGACGAAATCAACGATCTCGCCAATGCTCCCGAGCAGCAAACACGAGTCCGCGAACTTTTCGAACGTCTCGTGCGTTTGCAGTCTCAGATGAAAGATAAACTCGATCTCACCGCGATGATGCCCACTCGGTAAGCAACAACGGAATCGCAGCGATCGCCGCAACGAACACCGATTCGAGCGATTTAAAAACACGCGGTTGGAGGGACTTCGTTTGCGTGGGGTTCGAGTCGCAGGTTGGATCGTTCATTGACGGTATCGTTCCTGAATAACAAACGCAAACTCATCCAAAGAGAATTCATTATGGATCGAGATGAAATCAACGCGTTCCTTTCTCGCGGCCCCATTCGCGTGACCATGAATGACGGCAGTCAGTTCGTCATCCCATCAAACGATCGGACCTTGGTCAGCAGCATCTCAGTCCACGTTTTGTACCAGGATGAATCCGACGGGAAATGGCGGTTCCATATTCTGTCGTTACTGAGCATGGTGCGGGCGGAAGAGCTCAAAAACGCCGCCTAAAAAACTCGCTCGTACCAGTTCCTGCAACGACTAAGTTATTGGATGAATCGTTCCTTTCCATCGAGGTCGCTATTGATGTCCACCGCTTCTGAGCAACGCCGTATGAGTCGCGAGGAGTATTTGTCGTTTGAACGTGTTTCGGAAACGAAGCACGAGTTCCTCGCTGGGGAAGTGTTCGCGATGTCGGGGGCGAGCCGACGGCACGGGTTGATCAGTTTGAACATTGCCCGCAGACTTGCCGAGCAACTCGACGGCAAGCCCTGTGAGACGTTCGTGAACGACATGCGGGTGCTCGTGAACCCCACGGGTCTTTACACCTACCCCGACGTCGTCGTCGCGCGTGATGATCCGGAGTTCGAGAGCAAGGAACTCGACACGCTTTTGACTCCAACGGTCATCGTGGAAGTCCTGTCCGATTCCACCGAGGATTACGATCGAGGTGGTAAGTGGAAACATTATCGCCAAATCGATTCGCTGAAACATTACCTGCTTGTCTCCCAGCACGCGATGGAGATCGAGATGTACACCCGCAACGCTGACAACAGTTGGCGATTGACAGACCACCGGCCTACCGAAGAGGTTTGGATCGAAGCGATTGCGTGCGCTTTGAAATGGGACGAGGTGTATGACCGGGTTGTGTTCGAAGAGAGCGTTTGAGTCGATGCGATTCGAATGAGCCGTCGGTAGCGGACCTCATCGAGAGTTTCGTTTCACGGGCCCGACGAAAGTCTTGGCGACTTCCGCTACGGATTGGTGATCGCTACACTTCTTGGCATGGAAGTGATCTCTTTGCAATCGGGAAGCAGCGGTAATTGCGTGTTTGTTCGCATCGGACAAACACGTTTGTTGTTTGATGCCGGCATCAGTGGCCGCAAGGCGCAATCGCGATTGGCGATGCACGGGCATGACATTCGCGATGTCGATGCGCTGATCATCTCGCACGACCACAGTGACCATATCTCGGGTGTGGGGATCTTTCACAGGCAGTTTCAATTGCCGGTGTACTTGAGCGAACCGACGGCCCGAGTCGTGACTCGCAAAAAAGCGACGGGCGTGTTGTCAGAAATCAATCACTTTCGCTCCGGTGATACGCTGGAGTTTCCGGGTGTGCTCGTGACGACGATTCGCACGCCTCACGATGCCGTCGACGGGGTGTGCTTTGTCGTCGAAGATACCGCGTGTGGGACTCGGTTCGGTTTGATGACGGATCTCGGGCATCGGTTTTCAGGACTCGCCGACTGGATCGCTGATCTCGACGCGTTGATGATCGAAAGCAATTACGACGAGGCGATGCTTCGTGACGGTTTTTATCCGCTGCATTTGAAGCAACGGATCAGCGGCAAGGGCGGGCACCTTTCCAACGAGGACGCTGCGACCTTGGTCCGCGATCATGCGAGCGAGCGGTTGCAGTGGGTTTGCTTGGCTCACCTGTCGGACGAAAACAACACGCCTGAGTTGGCTATGGAAACGTGTCGTGAGCATGTGCGTGATGACTTGACCGTGATCTGTGCGGACCGTCGCGATGTGATCGATCCGATGATCGTCCGGGCGCCCGCGAGAGTCCCGAGTGGCCCCGCGGTGGCGAGACGAAGGCGGGTAGCGCGGCAGGTTTCGCTATTTTGATGCGGTCCTGAATTTCGTGGATGAAAAACGAGCGGCTCTTCATTTTCCCTCATCCAGTTCCCTGAGAAGTTCTGGCTTGTTACTGAAGGAGGGTACGAAATTCGATATCGTGGTTGTGCATGTTCACCCACTGGAGGCAACGTAGCTTAGTATGGGACTGAAGCCGACTCAGATGTGCTTGCATTACAGATTGGTCATGCGAGAGTGCGGTGATCGCGAATGCGGTGTCGTCGGCGAGTAGACAAAAAGAGTGGGTACCGACCGGTTGGTTTTGGTCGTAGATGGACACTGGACGCAGTGCAACCTCGGGGCCTCCGAAATAGTGAATGATGGCTTCGCGGTAGAGTGATGTGCTCAAGAATGCTCCCCAGTCGTTGAGTAGATCAATCAAGAGCGTCCGAAGTCGATTACTGACTTCGTTCATCGGTTTCCAGAGCGAGTCAGTGATCGTGAACTGACGGCGTTCGGAGAGGTCGAGAGTGGTGGAAATGAATTTCTTTTCAACACTTTTGGGACGCAGATTGACCAGCAACCCGTGCTGCATCTCGGTGAGTAGGAGATAATGAAGAGATTGAGCTTCGTGAGACTTGGTTAGTTCCTCCACCGTCTTGGCTTCCGTCATGAAGCTATTTACAAACAAAAGATCCATGTAGTACCGTTTCTCAAATGTACCGTGCCGGACACAAATCTCAACTTCACGCCTTGCGGGAACCATGCCCGCCCGCTCGCATCGAGCTTGAATGATCTTCTTGTAGGTCTCTTCGTTCATCAGACGACCGAATTGATTGTGAACATCAAACACTATCCCGATAACACGTTCGGCTTGTTGATGGAATTCGGTTTCGCTAAGCACACGAATTTCAGAATCAACGATAATGGGCATGGGAATGAACCTCACGAGTTTCCTAGGATGTAGCTTCCACCACTCTATCTTTAAATCAGTCTGCCTGCACGCGTCGGGGGACCATGTTGGCAGAATGATTGACGGGCAGAATGATTCTCAGGACGGAGCACACACGGAGTGGTGAAATTATTCTGCCTCAAATTATTCTGCCTTAACGCATCAGCAATCACGCCCGCAGAAGACTGGCAGAATGATTGACGGGCAGAATGATTCTCAGGACGGAAGACACACGGAGCCGCAAAATTATTCTGCCTCAAATTATTCTGCCTTAACGCATCAACAATCACGCCCGCAGAAGACTGGCAGAATGATTGACGGGCAGAATGATTCTCAGGACGGAAGACACACGGAGCCGCAAAATTATTCTGCCTCAAATTATTCTGCCTTAACGCATCAGCAATCACGCCCGCAGAAGACTGGCAGAATGATTGACGGGCAGAATGATTCTCAGGACGGAAGACACACGGAGCCGCAAAATTATTCTGCCTCAAATTATTCTGCCTTAACGCATCAACAATCACGCCCGCAGAAGACTGGCAGAATGATTGACGGGCAGAATGATTCTCAGGACGGAAGACACACGGAGCCGCAAAATTATTCTGCCTCAAATTATTCTGCCTTAACGCATCAGCAATCACGCCCGCAGAAGACTGGCAGAATGATTGACGGGCAGAATGATTCTCAGGACGGAAGACACACGGAGCCGCGAAATTATTCTGCCCTCAAATTATTCTGCCTCAACGCATCAGCAATCACGCCCGCAGAAGGTTGGCAGAATGATTGACGGGCAGAATGATTCTCAGGACGGAACACACACGGAGCCGCGAAATTATTCTGCCCTCAAATTATTCTGCCTCAACGCATCAACAATCACGCCCGCAGAAGACTGGCAGAATGATTGACGGGCAGAATGATTCTCAGGACGGAAGACACACGGAGCCGCGAAATTATTCTGCCCTCAAATTATTCTGCCTCAACGCATCAACAATCACGCCCGCAGAAGACTGGCAGAATGATTGACGGGCAGAATGATTCTCAGGACGGAAGACACACGGAGCCGCGAAATTATTCTGCCCTCAAATTATTCTGCCTCAACGCATCAGCAATCACGCCCGCAGAAGACTGGCAGAATGATTGACGGGCAGAATGATTCTCAGGACGGAAGACACACGGAGCCGCGAAATTATTCTGCCCTCAAATTATTCTGCCTCAACGCATCAGCAATCACGCCCGCAGAAGACTGGCAGAATGATTGACTGGCAGAATGATTCTCAGGACGGAACACACACGGAGCCGCGAAATTATTCTGCCCTCAAATTATTCTGCCTCAACGCATCAACAATCACGCCCGCAGAAGACTGGCAGAATGATTGACGGGCAGAATGATTCTCAGGACGGAAGACACACGGAGCCGCGAAATTATTCTGCCCTCAAATTATTCTGCCTCAACGCATCAGCAATCACGCCCGCAGAAGGTTGGCAGAATGATTGACGGGCAGAATGATTCTCAGGACGGAACACACACGGAGCCGCAAAATTATTCTGCCCTGAACGCGTGTTGCATCGGGTACGGTGCGACGCAAGATGGCGGAGGTTGAGTGCATGACTCAATCCAGGGATGCCGGATGCGGCGCCGAAACGGCTTGACCCGGCCTACGGTGCTACTTCAGGGACAACCGTTTTCGCAACCGTTTGCGGAGTCCGGCGACGATATCGGGGTTTTGCTCGGCGACGTTGATGCGGTCGGCGCGGGTGAAGTCGTGGAGTTCGACGTCGCCTTTGCGATGGACGATCAGACGATAGCGATTGTCTCGGATCGTTTGAGCGGATGAGTACGACACGGCGGCGTGTCCGGGTGCAGTGGGCGAATTTAGGATCGGTTTCAGGGAAACGCCGTGCGTGTTTTCTGGGCCGGGCAATCCGGTGAGGTCACATAACGTTGGGAACAAATCAATCGTTTCGACCATGGAATTGGTTTTCATACCGGGGTCGGGGATACCGGGATATGTGACGATCAAGGGTGATCGCAACGATTCTTCGAACAGCGTGTGTTTACCCCACACGGCGTGCTCACCGAGGTGCCAACCGTGGTCGCCCCATAGCACGATGACGGTGTTCTCTCGCAGTCCGAGTCGGTCAAGATTGGCGACGACACGGCCGACCATGGCGTCGGCGTAGGTGACGCAGGCGGCGTAGTGACGACGTACGAGAGTTGCGAATTCAGCATCTTCGTTGGGATGGCGTCCCCAACGGTTGTATCGCATGAATTCGCCTGAACCGTGCCACGTCGTTTTGCCTTCGGGTTTTTCAGGATGCGGGATCGGCGGCAACTCGATGTCGAGATAAGGACGCATGTATTTCTCCGGCGCACCGAATGGTAAATGCGGTCGGATGATGCCGACGGCGAGGAAGAACGGTTTGCTCGAATCGGAGGCGAGTTGATCCATTTCCTTCGTTGCGGTTTCGACGATCAATCCGTCGGGATAGATGGAGTCGTCGCCTAGGACGGATTGATAGACGTCCATTTCGGCCGCGTTGCCTCGGATTTCACCGTGAGCGAGTCCGTGCATAGCGCCTCGTGGATGTTGCCAGGGGCCGGCGGGCAGAAGATGTCGGTCCCAGGCACCGGGCATTTCGATTTCGGACTCATCGTCCCAATCGGCACCGCCTCGGCCTCCGGGATGATGAGAGACTTTGCCGACCGAAACCGTTTGATAGCCGTGGTTGCGAAACCACTCCGGCAGACTGGCGGGAACGTTCGGATCGGTGGCCATTTTTTTGGCGCGTTGGAAGAGTGCTCCGTTGCCATTCGGCCCGTACCGACCGGTTAGCAATGCGTAGCGGGACGCGCCGCAGGTGGGTGCGTGCACGTAGTGGCGATGGAACGCTCGGCCGCGGGCGGCGAGGTCGTCGATGTGCGGGGAGTGGATGTAGTCTTTGCCGAAACAGTTGAGCTCCGGACGCAGGTCATCGACGCAGATCAGCAGCACGTTGGGTCGAGGCGTTTCGGCCAACGCGGACAGAAACGGGATCGTGAATAACAGGAAGAGGGTGGGGATGATTCGTTTCATGGATTAGCCGTTGGATGGTTTGGATTGTTGGGGACGCTGTCACAAAAACATTGTAACCCCCACGGCGTAAAAGGTTCGGCAGAACCTCACGTAGGCGAGTCTCTCTGAGACTCACAAATTCCAACGTCTCGGAGAGACGCCGCTACTTGGTTTCGGTTCGGAGAACCGAGCGACAATCGTTGTTCCAACGGAACTGAGCCACAGCGAGATAACCAAACGCGTCGAATGGTAGTGGACGAGGCTACAGGTCCTCTGATTGTGGGACTCTTAGCGTCGTCCACTACGCTCATTACTCATTCGCTGTCGTTCAAAACGATCGGTTGCGGGCGGCGAGGATTTGGCTGCCGATTTGGATCGCGAGGCTGCCGAAGATGAAGTACTGGAGCTGTCCGAAAAACGGCAGGATCGCGACGACGACGGAGGCGACCCCGACCCCGAGTCGCAACCCCTTGGTCGGCATGTTCAACGTGGCGACAACGAACACACTGAGCACGAGGCAATAAACCAAGCCCGCCATGCCCAACGATAACTCGGACGCAAACCAACCGCCAATCAAACACAACAAACCGATCGTCAAGAGTCCCGCGATTAGGTTGGACGTTAACCGCTCTTTCCCGTTGAGCAGGTGTCTGCCGAAGGGATGCAGTCGCAACGCTGTGTTCATCAGCGGCGAGGCGATCCACGTGCTCAAAGCGAACACGATGTACGCCAAGATGATCGCTTGGGTGTAGGGTTGAATGAAAGGCGCCGCTTCGGCGATCCGGTCGATGTTATTGATCAGCAAATAGAAACCGATCATCAACCCGAATGCCATGCGTTGATCGAGACGTCCGATCCAGACGAAATAGCGATGCAGCGTGCGATAGAGAAAGTTGCCCGAGTTGATCGCTTCGATCATCCCCATCCGAGCGAACTCGTTGGTCGGGTCGAGCCGCAGGGCTTCGCGAAACGAGACCTGGGCCTGTTTGTATTCGCCTCGGTTCAGGTGGGCGTAGGCGACCGCGGCGTGGGCGCCGGCGTCGCCGGGGTTGCGTTTGAGTTGAGCGTTGGCGGCATCGATCGCGTCGCCGCCGCGTCCGAGTCGTTCGAGCGAGAGGCTGCGGAGGTTCGTGCAGGAGCCGTGTTCTGGATCGACCTTCAAACCCTGTTCGGCGATTTCGAGTGCGTCCGCATACTGGCGACTTTGCAACATCGAACTGGAGACGATCGCGTACGAATCGGCATCGTAGGGGTCCAACGCGATCGCCGTGCGCCCGGCTTGGATCGACGCGGGGAAATCACGGCGTTGATGCCGGGCGAACGCGAGAGCGTAGAAACCGAGTGAGTCGTTCGGGTCACTCGCGATAGCGAGTTCGGCGTGCCGTGTCGCGTCGACGAGTTGTTCCATGTGTTCGGGTGATCTCGCCGCGTCGCCGACCCGTTCGTCTTGGGCGAGTGCCAACGACAACAAAGCGTGCGCGTAGGTATGTTCCGGATAATCGGCCAACACCTTCCGCAGTTCGGCTTGCGCGGCACTGTAGCGACGTTGTTCGAGCAACATTGATGCACGGCGGAGGATCGTTTCGCTCGGGTCAACCGACATCAGCGTTTCACTTTCAAATAGTCGAGTACCTCGTCATAGACACCGCCTTCGTTGGCGTACAAGGCATGGTTCCGGGCCGTCGCGAACCATTCGCTGACCGAGGGACGAACGGTCTTGGCGGCGGCGAGTAGATCCTTGGTCACGATCGGTTTGGGCAAGCCCGTTGAGATCGCTTCGATGAGTTTTTGTTCGATACAAACATCGATCACTGATTTCAAATCGGCGCCGGAGAAGCCATCGGTTTTCGCCGCGATTTTCGCGTAGTCGACCGAGTCGGTGGGTTTGCCGGTAAGATGAATTTTCAACACCGCCTCGCGTCCGGTCGCATCGGGTGGCGGGACGAAGATGACCCGGTCGAAACGTCCGGGACGTCGGAACGCGCTGTCGAGGTGCCACGGCGTGTTGGTCGCCGCGAGGATCAACACGCCTTCGTTGTTGGTTTCGACGCCGTCGAGTTCGCTCAGGAATTGGTTGATCATCTGCCGACCGCCGCTGCGCCGCATGTCACTGCGGCTGGCCCCGAGCGCGTCGACCTCGTCGAAGAACAGCACGCAGGGTTTACTACGGCGTGCTTTTTCGAAAATCGAGTGCAGGTTTTTTTCGCTGTTGCCGACCCACATGTCGAGCACGTCGTTGATCCCGACACTGAGGAAGCCCGCACCGACTTCGCCCGCGGTGGCCCGGGCGAGGTGGGTTTTGCCACAACCGGGAGGTCCGTACAGCAGAATGCCGCCGCCGATTTTCTTTCCGTAAGCCGCGTACATTTCGGCATGTTGCAGCGGGTAGAGGATTTTCAAACGGATTTGTTCTTTGACCGCTTCCATCCCACCGACCGATTCAAACCCTTCCCGCAGGTCTTTTTCCACCGAGGGAATGATATCATCGTCGGCGTCGGATTCACCATCGGAATCGAATCCGTCGCCACCGGAGAACGGCATGCCGACGGCGTCGGGGATGCGTTCGGCGTCGGGTTCGTCAAAATCCTGTAGCCCGAGCAGGCTTTCGAGTTCCGGGTCGCGGGCCGATTCGTCGTTCGCGACCGCGTCCTGATAGGTCGACACGGCACCGCGAATATCGCCGCGACGTTGTTGCAACCGAGAGTGCAGCAACAGCACCGACGCGTCGTCTCGGTCGGATTTGAGCAGCGTTTCGACGATCGCTGCGGCGTGGGAATCTTTGCCCCGTCGGAAAAAGATCTCCGCCATCAGCAGTTTCATGCCGTGCCGATCGGGGAACCGGGAGAGTGCCGATTTGGCTTGCTCTTCGGCCTCGTCGTCACGCCCGACCCGCATCAACAGGTCGCACAATTGGCGGGTCAATTCGAGGTTACCGGGCGACGCGGCCACGGCGGCCCGGATCGCATCAATTGCAATTTGGTTGGGGTCCATTGTTTGAGAGTTTCAGTAGAATAAAGGCGAAAACAACGGGGAAACGTGGTGTCAATCTCACGCATTGGGAACGCCGCGTCAATGGACAGACGACGTTTCGTGCCGTCGGTCGACACGGGTGATGACGATTTACTTGCAGGCCAGCAGCCTGCACTACGGAAAAACAAGGAATCCAACGATGAACGATTTAGCGGACGGCGAAAGCTGCGAAATGAAAGGCTCGGGTGCGAAACCTTACCTGCTCAAAAACGTCGGTGGCGTCTATTCGTGCTCTTGTCCGGCGTGGCGAAATCAATCCGTCGCGATCGAATCACGCACCTGCAAACACATTCGCAAACTACGCGGCGACGATGCGGAGAGAAAACGCATCGGAGATATCCTGCCGACACGCGTCAAAGCGACCAAGGATGCGAAGGACACGCCGCCGCTGTTGCTCGCTCACGCGTGGGACAACGCGACCGATTTGAAGGATTGGTGGATCAGTGAAAAACTCGACGGCGTGCGTGCGTACTGGACCGGTGAGGTTTTCCTATCACGCCAAGGCAACACCTATCACGCTCCGGATTGGTTCACGCAAGGGTTGCCCGCTGAACCGCTCGATGGTGAGTTGTGGATGGACCGTGGCGCGTTCCAACGGACCGTCAGTATCGTGCGTCGCCAAGACAAAAGTGAGCACTGGAAAACGATTCGATTTGTCGTCTTCGACGCGCCCGCGAAAGACGACCCGTTCGAACAACGAATCGAATTTTTGAACGAAGCGTTCGCGGATTTGAAACATGCGTTTGCGTCGGTGTTGAAACAAGAACGATGCCGCAGCGAATCCCATCTGCGCAAGAAACTCGTCGAGATCGAATCACTCGGTGGGGAAGGGTTGATGCTGCGGCAACCGGCGAGTCGATACGAAATCGGTCGCTCGATGACGTTGCTGAAAGTCAAAACGTTTCACGATGCCGAAGCCGTTGTGATCGATCACTCGGCGGGCAAAGGCAAACACAAAGGACGTTTGGGGGCGTTGGTCGTTCAATTGCCCGACGGCACGGAATTCAATGTCGGCACGGGGCTTTCGGACGCGCAGCGGAGTAGCCCACCGGAGGTCGGATCGTCGATCACGTTTCGATATCAGGAACTCACCGACGCGGGAGTGCCGAGGTTCCCGTCGTTCTTGCGGATCAATTCGGAAACGAAGAAGTCCGTGGCGGCGAAGAAGAAACCGGCCGCAAAATCGAAACCGCCCGCGAAATCGAAATCAGATGCCGGGGCCGCGACGGAAAATTCACCGGGGTCGTCGGGTGCGTACTATGAGTATCGTGACGACAAGAGCGAAAAGTTCTGGGAAATCGCCACTGACGGTTGCGATGTGACGGTACGTTACGGGCGGATCGGAACAACGGGGCAAACGAAGACGAAATCGTTCGCCAGTGACGAGGCGGCGCAGAAGCATCACGATAAACTCCTCAAGGACAAGACCGGCAAGGGATACGGAAAGGCCAGTCGATGAGTTTTCATAACAACCGGGGCTAACGCCCATCGGCAAATCTTTGCTAACGCGAAAACGATTAAATCAACAGGCCGCTCGCGTTAAAACGGCTCAATTTCTCAAACACCTTTCAATTGGTGCTTCGTAACCAACCATGACCCACGACATCTTTGAACAACGACTCACTTCGGCGAACGATCATCCCTTGCGTGAGGACGGTGATTATGTGTTGTACTGGATGATCGCCCAGCGTCGGTTGCGGTCGAATTTTGCGTTGGATTATGCGATCGAACGGGCGATCGAGTTCGGCAAACCGCTGTTGATTTTCGAACCACTCCGCACTCGGTATCAATGGGCGAGCGATCGCATTCATCGATTCATTATCGAAGGGATGCGGGACAACGAGGCGGCCGCGAAAGAGTTCGGTGTTGCTTACTATCCGTATGTTGAGCCACGTCCTGGCGTGGGCACGCCGCTGCTGCACCGTCTCGCCGAGCGGGCGTGTACGGTCGTGACGGACGAGTACCCGTGCTTCTTTTTACCGGCGATGATCACGGCCGTGAAAGGTCGAATTCCTGCGCGGCTCGAACTCGTCGACGGCAACGGGATCATGCCGCTGCGGACCGGCGGGAGAACTTTCACGGTCGCCCACAGTTACCGGCGTTTCATGCAGAAGAACGTGCTCGATGCACTGACGCGAGTCCCCGATCCGACTCCCCTGCCCTGTCCTGCCCTGCCCTGCCCTGCCCCGATTTCGTCGAAAACGATCCAGCCATCCGATCATCTGCTCGCGTCGAATTTAATTTCTAAAAAGACACTGGATTGTTGGCCTCCTGCCGAGATCGATGACCTACTCGATGGCGGCGGGATCGCATCGATCCCGATCGATCATGACGTCATGCCCTCCCCTGTTTGTGCCGGCGGATCGGTCGAAGCGGCGCGGCGCTTGGACTTATTCATTAACAAGAATCTGGCCCGTTATGGCGACGATCGCAATCATCCCGACGAGCATGCCACGACGGGTTTGAGTCCGCATTTGCACTTCGGACATATCTCACCTCATGAGATGATTTTGCAAGTCCTCGAGCATGAGCAATGGTCACCAGATAAGGCGTTCCCGCCCAATGGGAAGAACAATGGGTTCTGGAACGTCAGTGGACCGGCGGAGGGATTCCTGGATCAAGTCCTGACGTGGCGTGAGATCGGATTCAATTGGGCGTTCATGAATCCGGACACCTACGACACGCTGGCGTCGTTACCGAACTGGGCCCAGGAATCGTTACGCAAAACCGATGACGACGAGCGACCGCATCTTTACACACTCGACGAATTCGAGCACGCCCAAACGCATGATGAATTATGGAACGCGGCTCAGAATGAAATTGTACGTACCGGGATGATGCACAATTACATGCGAATGTTGTGGGGTAAGAAGATTTTGCACTGGACGAGGTCGGCGCAAGAAGCACTCGACGTGATGATTCATTTAAATAATAAGTATGGACTCGACGGTCGCGACCCGAATTCCTACTGCGGCATTTTGTGGGTGTTGGGACGCACCGATCGAGCTTGGGGTCCGCGGCGTCCGGTGTTTGGTAGCGTGCGTTACATGACGAGCGACAGTGCGAGGAAGAAGCTGCGATTGACGAAGTATCTATCGAAGTTCGCTTAGGGATTCGTAGTGTGGGCTGCCAGCCTGCAAGTCGATCTCCGAGAGTGTTCAAGGGCAGCACGGATTTGGTTAGGTGTGGGTGGCAGTTCAGTCGCGGGCTCGCAGCCTGCACTACAGTTTGAGATTTGGTACATTCAGGGTTCATGAGTGTTCGGCGTCAGATCTCGTTGCCACTCGTCTCGTTCCGAGAACCCATTGGTCGAAAGGATTGCTGCGTGTCCGAGGAACTGTTTTTCTGGCAACAAGAGCAGGAGCTGTTAGAGGCTTCGATTGCATCGCGTTGCGAGTTCTCGGTCGACGACGCGATGCGAGAACGTTTGCAATTGTGTTTGTTGCCGGGGCTCGGGCCTCGCAGTCTTAGTGTGCTGTTGGAGAGTTTTGGTTCGGCCGCCGGCGTGCTGCGGGCTGGCTCGGACGCGTTGCAGCGGGTTCCTGGCGTGGGTCCGAAATTGGCCCACACGATTGTCTCGGCGAGCGATTATGTTCACGTCGATGGGGTTTTGGATTGGTGCCGCGAGACCCGCACGCGGATTTTGCAAACCGAGGGGGAAGGTTATCCCGAACCGCTGTGTGAACTTGAAGACGCGCCGCCGATTTTGTTTTGTCGTGGCCGCGTGTTGCCGAGCGATCGACTCGCCGTCGCGATTGTGGGGACTCGGCACGCGACGCCTTATGGTTTGCAACAGGCACGGCGATTGGCTCGTGACCTCGCGTCGGCCTCGATCACGATTGTCAGCGGGTTGGCTCGCGGGATCGATACCGTGGCCCACCGGGCGGCGGTGGAAGTAGGCGGACGGACGATCGCGGTTCTTGGGGGCGGTTTGGGGCAAATGTATCCGCCCGAGAACGAGGGTTTGGCCGAAGATATTGCTGAAAACGGAGCCGTCATCAGTGAATACGCTCCGATGTCGAAACCACGTGCGGGTATGTTCCCGCAGCGCAACCGATTGATCGCCGCGATGGGGTTGGCGACGCTGGTGATTGAGGCTCCTCAGCGGAGTGGCGCGTTGATTACGGCCCGTTTGGCGAGTGAGATGGGACGCGGCGTCGGGGCGTTGCCCGGCCCGGTCAACAGCCGGGCGTCGCAGGGGTGCCACCAATTGATCCGCGACGGTGGTACGCTCGTGGGCAACGCCGACGAGGTGCTCGAATTGCTCGGACCGCTGAGCGAGCCGATCGTGCGGAGTGATTCCTCGGCAGCGGGCGGTCAGTCGCGTGAGCTGCGAAACGGACGTGAAGTCGGTTTGAACGAAGTCGAGATCGCCGTGCTCGATCAAATTTCGCCGACCGGCAGCTCGCTCGATGAGGTCACCGTCGGTTGCGAACTGAGTTCGGCGCGGGTTTCGGCGATCGTCAGCATTTTGGAAATGAAACGGCTCGTCCGGCGGCTGAGCAGCCAATACGTGGCCCGGGTTTAGGTCGTTTGGCCGCGCCGAAGTCGTTTCCGACTGAGGAAGTAGTCTTGACCTTGAAATTCGATCGGCGATACCCTTTGCGGTTTGCACTGTCACCCTCCCACCTCTCCCTTTTGTTTGCAGGTCGCGGTCGTCCCCCACGGACGTCCCCCGCTTGCAGGTTTTGTAGGCTACTCTGATGAGTTCGAGTCCGTTCGAGATCTTTCGACGCAACCTCAAGCCGTTGATGGTTTTGCTAACCATTTTGGCCCTGTTTTCGTTCGTCTTTCTGCCGGCGTTGGACACGTACATGCGTCGGGGCGGCGGGGTGAACTCCGATCCGGTCGCTGCGACGTTCGACGGCGCCGACCTGACTCGGAACCAAGTCGGGCGGACCACGCAGAACCATGCCGCCGTCGTTCGGATGCTCAACGAATTGGCTGATGAAACCATGAAACGCGGCGGGGTGCCGCAAACGCCTGGATTCCAATACGACGAACAATCCGGCCAAATCCGCTCGCTCGGCATCGACTCCAACCCCAGTGCCGAAGCGACCGTCAACACGCTTCGTTTTTACAGCGAAGCCACGAAGGCCGGCTTTGAACTCGACGACACGTCCGTCGCGGCCTGGTTGAACCAGTTCACCGACGGGACTGTCAGTGACGACGAAATCGCCGCGATGATGATCCGCAGCAGCGGACGCCAACTCGGCCAGCAGCATCTCTACGAGCAACTTCGGATGCACCTGCTCGCCGATTTGTACCAACGCGGTTTCCTCGTCGGATTGACGAATAACCAAATGCCCGTGGTCACACCGCTGGGCCAGTACCAAAATTTCCTCAAATTAAACCAAAAAATAACGGTGCAGACCTACGCGGTCCTGGTCAGTGAATACGTCGACCAAACCGACGAGAATCCGAGCCAATCGGATATGGAGGAGGTCTACGAGGAGGGCGGTAAACGGCTCAGTTATCCCGACGATCAATCGCCGCTGCCGAGTTTCCTGCGTCCTGATGCAGCTAAAATCGAGTTCGTCGGCGCGAACCTGCAACAATTCATCGACGCTGAGAAAGCCAAACTCAGCGAAGAACAAATTCGTGCCGAGTATGAGCGCCGCCTCGCTGGCGGAGATTTCCAGTTGCCGATCGATGCGGCGATGGAGGCCGCAACCGACGCGGCAACCGAGGAAACGCCTGACGCAGCCGAAGCGGCTGAGCCAACCGAACCGGGCGAGCCAACCGAACCGGGCGAGTCAACTGAACCGGGCGCGCCAACCGAACCGGGCGAGTCAACCGAACCGGGCGAGTCAACCGAACCGGGCGAGTCAACCGAACCGAGCGAGTCAACCGAACCGGGCGAGCCAACCGAACCGAGCGAAGCCGCCGAGCCTGCCGCCGAGGATTCGTCGTTCATGCAACGCAACGATACCTCGGTGCAATTGGTTGTCTTCCAAGACGAAGAAACCGGCACTCCGGAAACGCCCGCTGAGCCCGCCACGCCAGAAACGCCTGCGAAACCGGAAACGCCTGCCGATGCCAAGCCCGCCGATGCCGAGCCTGCCGATGCCGAGCCTGCCACTGACAAGCCTGCCGAAGTCAAAGAAGAGCCGGCTGCCGACACCGAAACCCCAGAAACGCAACCCGAGATGAAGGAACAACCTCCGGCCGAAACTGAGCCGGAACCGACAACCGAAGAAGCTCCGGCGGACGAACCGGCCACCGAAGAGCCGGCCACCGAAGAAAATGCTGCCGAAGAAAATGCCACTGAAGAAAATGCCACTGAAGAAAATGCCACTGAAGAAAATGCTGCGGAAGAAAAACCGATGAAGGAGACACCAGCCGAGGAAACACCCGCGACCGAAACTCCCATGGAGCCACCGGCCACGACGCTCGATTTCGACGACGAACCGGCTCCCACTCGGCCCCAAACGTTTGAAGAAGTCCGTGACCAAATCGCGACCGAAATGGCTAGCGAACCGGCTCGCGGCGCTCGCGACCGGGCCGTCACCGAAGCCAACAAACGGATGCGTCAATACTTCAGCAAACTCGCCGTCCATGAAAGCAACATCGCCGTCGGCGTTGACACCGAAGCGGACGCTCCCAAACCGCTCGACATGAAAGCGATGGCAGCCGAGTTGGGCATGGTCTTCGGCAGATCGGAAGAACTCGTCAACCGATTTAGCGTCAGCGACATCGGACCGGGTCAATCCGACGGACTCAGCAGCGGTTTCAATCGCCGTGGACCGCCCTACGGCTCGATGATGTTCGGTGGCCGGATGCAAGACGGTTCCGAATTGTCTCCGCAACCGATTTACTCGCCACTGCGTTCGGTCGACCTCGAAGCCGGCATGACCTACATCAGTTGGAAGACCGAAGACGTCCCCTCTTACCTGCCCGAACTCGACGAAGTTCTTGACGAGGTCGTCGAATTCATTCGCACCCGCGAAGCCCAGGGGCTCGCCCAAGCCGCCGCTGAAAAACTCGCCGCCGAAGTTGGCAAAGACGATCAATCGCTCGCCGAGGTGATCCCGGAAGACAAAACCGACAATTTCAATGAAACCGTCGGCCCCTTTAGTTGGCTCGAACAGGTTGGTTTCATGCAAACCGTCGTCTCGGAAGTACCCCAACTCGATGCCGTCGGCGAGGACTTCATGCGTGCCGTCTTCACCACATCCGCAGGCAAAACCAGCGTCGCTGCCAACGATGCGAAATCGGTTTACTACGTCGTCCGGCCAATCGAATTCCAACCCGAAGTCGAACAACTGCGTGAGCAATTCCGCCAACCTCAACAACGGTTTATGGCCCAAATGCTGGGCAACTCAGACGCTCGCAATCTGCTGCTTGGTGTTTATGAATCCGTCGACGAACGCACCGGTTTCGAAATGAAACTCAGCGAAGACGAGTAAAACAGCCTAAATATTCGGTGGTGACATGATCAAACAGCAGCCTTTCGAGTCGATTCGCCGGATCGTGTTGTGCTATCCGGTCGAGTCGCACCACCTGCTGAAAATCGAGCGAACGCTCGCTGAATGCCAAAACGACGACTCGATTGCGTTACAACACGAGATCGAAGTCGTCGATGCCGGCCAAGAACGGATCGATGAATTACTGCCGAGCGCGGACATTTTCATCGGACACGCCAAAGTACCCGTCGATTGGGAGCGTGTGCTCGCGGCGAAGCGATTGCGATGGATTCAATCATCGGCCGCGGGACTGGATCATTGCCTCGTCCCCGGAGTGATCGCGGAGGACCGGATCGTCGTCAGCAGTGCGTCGGGGTTATTCGCACCTCAGGTCGCCGAGCAAACCATGGCGTTGATGTTCGGGTTGTTGCGGCGGATCGGATTGTTCGAACGGGCACGGCAAATCCCCGAGTTCATTCGTCGACCGACCGACGATTTACGTGGCAAAACGATCGGCATCGTCGGATTGGGCGGCAACGGGCGGGAGATCGCCAAGATGTTGCGGCCGTGGGACGTGCGAATTCTCGCGACCGATTTTTATCCGGAAAATCGACCGCCGGAGGTCGACGAGTTGTGGGGCGCCGAGCGGATCAACGATCTGTTCGCGGCGTCGAACATCGTGATTTTGACATTGCCACTGAACGAGACCACGCACCACTGCGTTTCCAAAGCCCAGTTTGCGGAGCTGAAACCGGGCGGCTACCTGGTCAACGTCGCTCGCGGCGCCGTCGTCGATGAGGCCGCGTTGGTCGAGTCGCTCGCGTCGGGGCATTTGGCGGGGGCCGGGGTCGATGTGACCGAGGTGGAACCGTTGCCACCGAGCAGCCCGTTGTGGAACGATCCGAATGTCCTGATCACGCCGCACGTCGGGGCTCAATCGTTTCGCCGGGTCGATGACACGACGGATCTGGTTTGCACGAATTTGAAGCGGTATTTTGCCGATCAACCTTTATTCAACCGAGTCGACAAATCGCTCGGTTTCCCGCATCCGAGTGTTTCTTACCGCGTTAACCAATCATGAGCAGTAACCGCCCACCGATGCCCAGTGAGGCCGTGATTCATCAGGGCGACCGACCGATCGGACCGCTGGTCATGCCGCTGACCGGAGAAGAGGCGTTCGTCGAGGAATTCAACCGCACTTACCGATCGATCGGATTGACGGTGACCATGAATGCTCAGGGCCGCCCTTTAGTCTCGCGTGCGAAAGGTTTACACTGTGTTAGCGATCGTCGGGAGTGATCCGGCGAACGGTTTGATTTTGACTGGCGAATCTGATCCAGAAAACAACTGATCGAGAAAACAATGAGCGATGCAAAAGTACGGGGCGTGGTCCACGTGGTTGAGGAAACCAAGACCTACGGCCAAAAAGGTTTCCGGAAACGGATGGTGGTTTTAGAACAGGACAAGGGAAGTTTCACCAATTACGTGCCGCTGGAGTTCACCCGTGATTCCTGTGACACGGTCGACGACATGAAAAAAGGCGACGAGATCGAGGTCACCTACCGGCTCAATGGTCGCCGTTGGCAAAAAGATCCGGACAGCGAAGTGAAGTTCTTCGTCAATCTCGAAGCACTCACGTTCCAAGTCGTCACCGGTGGAAGCGGCGGTGGTGGTGGTGGTGGAGCGGCCGCCGGAGCAAGGTCGGCCAACGATGCGTTCGACGAAGCCGGCGACGACGACGCCCCGTTTTAGGTAACGCCCTGAATTTGGTAACCCGATGCGTTCGTTTGGAAGTTGCGCTTTTAGCCACGGTAGTGGCGACAGTGATTAGCCTGGGGCGTGAGCCTCAGGAAAACCGCGTTCCAGCGATGGAAGCCACGGCAGGGGCGACAGCGAACCGATCATGCCGGCGCGCTGCCGCCCCTACCGGGGATTCCGATCCTTCGCTCACGTGATTCCCACGGCTGACGCCGTAAGTTATCTCCATGCGTTTGCTAGTAATTTGAGACGGGATCCTGGACCGAACGCTTGTTGATTCCGCGCGTCAGTGCAATTTTCTAATGGCATATCAGATAGGCAGTAGGTCAGTCCTGCACGATTGCGGGGATGTCATTTTGCACCTGCTTAGGATGGTCAGCCGATCGGACCGCTGTGGATCGAGCTTCGAGATACCGATGGAGTGCATTCAACGCACGACCACTTCGTTCGTCCATCACTTTCGGTACTTGATGAAGTGATCGGCAACATGCAATTCACAACGGATTTGCAACTTTCCAAGACGCCTGTTTTTGTGATTGACGCCGAGTGCGATAGCATCGCCCACCTTCGTGAGTGGTCTGCGGCGGGGAATCAATTCCTGGTCCGTGGTAAAGCTGCCCACACTGCAATCCACCAGGGAGAATCACGCAGCTTATCTGCGATTGGTGAGGAACTCCGACACTCGGGCGAATTTGAATTCGTTCGTGAGGTGGAGTTGGAAGGGCACACGGTCGAGCAGTGGGTTGCCGAAACACCGATTGTCATAACCCGCGCCGCTCGGCCAGCTCGGATTGGCGAACCACGCAAGCATGTTCCTGGTCCTCCGTTAAGCACATCGTGACAATTATTTCGGCGTAACCACGTAGCAGCGTCTCTCTGAGACGCTGGAAATTGCGAGTCTCAGAGAGACTCGCCTACGTGAGGTTCTGCCGAACCTTTTCCGCCGATGTGCTTAGAATTGCGTTTGGTCGTCAGTGAGCTTCGCGATGAAACAGGGCAAGTGATTGCCGTTTGGTATCTTGAGACCAACGTCGATGTCTCGATCGACAAACGATCATCGTGCTTTGGTACTACTGGCGTTGGCGAGTCGAGAGTTATCACAAACTACTGAAATCTGAAGGTCAGCATGTCGAGACTTGAGGTCAGAAGAGTGGTGAGGCGATCGCTCGGCGGCTTGCTGTTGCCTCGCTGGCGTGCGTCATGATCTGGCGACTTCAGCGGGATCCCAGCGAAGAAGCGGCAGAGGTGCGAAAACTGCTGATCCGTTTATGATCCGTTTAAGTGGACGTCAGATGTCACGTCAATGTCCCGCCACAGCCCCTGCCGTGTTGGCAGGACTCTGGGTGTTGCTGGCCATGCTCGAGGCACTGAAAACCTATGACCTTGAATTCTTACAAGGATGCGCTGATTGTGCGAAACGATTGACGATCCACTTCGGCTGATCCGGTAGAAAGGCAACTAAGCAGGTTTGGGAGAGTATCTCGGTGTATTCGCCGTTTTGGCGTTAGCCACGGTTCTCACGTTGAACCGGGGCTAACGCCCAAACGGCTAATGGGGTTACACGCAATGAATTACCCGAACCTGCTTACCTCAGCAGCGGTTCACTTGATGAAAGCGGAGATCTGTCGCTGTAACAATTCGGAGTGGTGGATTTTTAGGACACATCCGACGCAAGCGTGCGCAGAGTTCAGGCCGAGGTTTTTGAAGGCATGGCTCCCGTGTCCCATGTTTTTCATCAATAAGGCCCTGACGAACCGGAGTTCGCCGGGGACCGGCAGCACCATTGGCGCCCCGCTTTTGCAGGGAAACGTTGGCGACTGGGATCTCCCTTATCAAGTTGCCCCTCGGCAGAGCTTGACTCGAATGGCGTGGACTTAAGATTTGTCAGGCGGTTTCACGGGCGCGGTCGCCATCCGTTTGGCGCGACTCGGGCGGGGTGCTTTCATCTTTGGATATTTGGATTGATTTCGACGTTTCAGCTC
>Ga0163216_100294_pt1 | contig 102344 bp, 98 predicted proteins | sample SynspAceP_FD_167610 | JGI IMG/M metagenome (GOLD analysis project Ga0163216, IMG submission 167610) | Saline lake microbial communities from Ace Lake in Antarctica - Synechococcus sp. Ace-P (Illumina Assembly) | ecosystem: Environmental > Aquatic > Non-marine Saline and Alkaline > Saline ... | reverse complement strand
GCCCCGATGATGTTCAGCGAATATCACGCCACGTTCCTCACTATTGAGGTGCTTGTTTTGTCTGTTCATAACAACATCCTATGCCCGTTGGGCTGGGGTGTTGCATTTGAAACTTGAGTCTAAGATGTTAGCATCGAGCTGGAAGTGCTCTATTTTGAGCTTCTATTTTGGCGAGACCATGGATTGTATTGAAGTTATAGATTGGATTGTTGGGTGCTTGATATGTCAAAAATTGTTTTCCGTTTAAGAAAGTCAAAGACCGTAGAAGTCTTAGGATTGGCTGGAACAATCATTGGTGGGATGGCTGCGATAGCTGGTCTCTGCGGTGCAGGGTATGGGCTATACCTCACCTACTATGCAGACCCCGTTCATACTTCCACAGTCTGTTTGCGAGAATATAGGGCTGAATGCTTTGAGCAAAACATCGCATTTGAAAAGCGCCTGTCTGATACTATGTTTGATCGGGCTCATTTTCTCAAAATTAGGGCAGATATTACAGAGGCTCCATTCTTAGATGATCGGGCATGCGTCTGGCCTTTTGAAGACGACAGCCCCTATCGTTTTGAACTTCCTCTCGATGCCGACTGTAACCGACGGGCCTTCATGGAGTTTGAACCTACTTTTTGGAACGATCTTTCAAGAGTGCAATATGGTGGCGGAACAATACGTAGTTTGAATGGAAAGTTTGAGGTTGGCGCAGTTAGTGATTTTATCTGGGCAGAGGGTCAGCCAGGATTAAGCGCTGCGTACCTATACCAACTTAAATTCATTGAACGAATCGACTGAACTGGAGTGAGCAGGACCTACGTTGAATGGTGCGAGAGTTCGCGTCTTTGATGACAACGTCCGTGTCCTGAGTGCTGCGCTGTGGCAGCTACGACTGCCGGAAATGTCGGCTTTGGGCCGCAATACTTGACGCTCACCATCTGCAATCAATTACCACGTTCTCGGCGTTGCAAATCGGATTCACCTTAGATCACTTCAACGTGAGTCCCATTTCATAAATTGCGCCCCATTGCTGTTCTATGTATGTTCCTATGTGCAAGGAGGGACAACCAGCCAATGGATACGATTGTTAAGGCTTTGCGCTTACCCAATTGCAGATTTTGCGGACTTGCGTGGCATCCACAGGAGGGTGTTGTCGCAGCAAAGAGCTATTGTAAGGCCTGTGCTGCCGAGCGCCGTAGAATTGCAGAAAGAAAGTTTGATCTACGGAAATTGAAACCCGAAGATTTCGAGAACGGATACCTACTTCCAAAGAGCCTGCGAAAATCCGCTTAGATGCTCTTGGCGAAAAAGTCCTCCAACTGCTTGATCACCATCCGGCGTCCAGCAACACCAGCCGATCCACCGAGTTTTCGCGTCCTGCCGCTTGTAGTTGGCACGCTTCGCGCTGACCATTCGTGCTTTGTTGCCGAATTCTGCGACCATACGACTACGATCCGACGGCCTTTTGCTTGACGCTCCCAGACTACCCTTGCCGTTTCGACCTTGCATTGCCAGAGCGGTGCGACCGGCAAGCTTGCGAATTTTGCTTGAACAGCGCTCACATTTTGTAGACCGCCCCTTTGGCTCGAAGAGCGTCTGCCTGAGATCTCGGAATGTCAGATCGGCTTTGATCCACGTTGCCTCGTGCCCTGCCTCATCTGCCGATAACCTCGCAAGATCGTCGAAGGAGTGGGCGTCAGATCCACAGAAAACGGGCTTGGACTCTGAAGGCGAACTTCCTTCGTAACGATCAGTCTTTAAGAAGTATTCTGCGTTCTTTGATGATCCAAAGAAGGCGTCACTCGCCTTATCAAGTTCGTCCGATATTGAAAGGCTTCTTGGTGATTTCGTGTCCACCCCCTTGAGGCCGTCGTTGTTAGCGGCAGTCACCACCACATCAGTATTTTCGAAATCGAGTATCGCCCTTGCCAAACGAACCTCTCTTTCCACAGCCTCGATCGCGGTTGCTTTACCCAGATAGCGATCTCCAAGAAGGCCCCCAATCTCAGATGTCGCGAGTGAACTCTCCAATGATTGGATCCGGGCCCGGTTTCCGATAAATTCTTCGATTTCGTGCAGATCAATATCCGAACGACCTTGGAATAGTGAAAGGTAATTTCGCGATGCAGTAAGCGCGTCATTTCCGGCAGCAATATCGTCATTCAGGATTTCGATATCTCCGCGGAGTTCAGAAAGGGTAAGGTCAGAAGCATCTTGCATGGCAGCGAGCGTCACAAATGGTGCCAAGCCTTCTTACTCCAACGCCTTTTGCAGAGCGCGGTCGCCTTTAGCGAGACCCTGAACTGTATCATAAAAATCGGCAGCCATGCTGATCTGAACTGGATCACTGGAAAGGCCGGAAAAGAGATCACCAAAAACAGCACCAAAACGTGCATCCGCTTCAAATGCTCGGCGCTTCTTGAGCCAAGTTGAGTAAGTATTGAGATGCCCCGCCATCAACTCACGATCAACTTTGGTAGCTCCGCCAAGGCTATCGCAATAGAGAGCGCAAGCAGATTTGAAATCACCTGACATAAAGCGGAACATGCCAGCATTGGAAATGTCTGCGGCTGCCTTTTGAATCTGATCAGGTTGATGATTATCCGCCAGTGGCAAATTTTCTTGGATTTGCTTGAGTTCAGCTGCGAGCGTTGCGATCGTTGTCTTTAGTTCGTGAGAAAGAACAGCTGCTTGGCAGCCTGGGTCGGCCAGACGCAATGACAAGACAGCATCGTCAAATGACATTATGCGGCGAGCAGTTTGTCGGAGCGTCTTAACGGTCATTCCAGATGTTTCAGCCCATTCTGCTGGAAGATCGCTAACGATCTGGATTTCCTGTCTCCTTTGAGCCAACAGATCCTCATCCTCAGAAATTTCCTGACTGATTTTATCCGGAGAGATGCAGTTGTTTTCGAGTGCGAAGGCACGTGCTGTGGAGAGCGTTTCATCGACCTCTGCTCCAGTTGACGAAAGGCATTTCTCAAGATGCGTCTCCGCAATTATAAGATCGCGCATGTCTTCGCAGAAGCGCTCGGCGATAGCCAAGTTGTCGGGCCTAAGCAGCGTTTCTACGACACTTACATCGCAGACATCTCTATCGCGAATGATGGCTTTCAAGAGGGTGCTGAGAATCTCGAAATCGACAGTCAAAGCACTCTCTTCAAACAAGCCGTTGATTGGACTGATCTCTACAGCAGCGACGAAAGCACCAAGGTCACGAGCAAGATCACCAGCAGTTTCTGAAAAATCTTCTGCATCATCACGCGTTGTGATCGTTGCATCTGAAGCCAGCCAAAGCTTCGGCATCCGGTGAACTCGCCCGAGCCGCTCAGCAAGAGCGTTCGCATCTGCCAACATCGCTTCGACATCTTCAGGGCGAAGGTTTTCAGGATCCGAAATTTCAATGCGACGCACATCCCGAGGCAGATCCTCACGCATTGGGGCAGTTGAAATCCCATAACCAATGGCTTGATGGACAGTCATACCAGTATGCCCCAAGGGCTTACCCAGCGCATCGAGGTAGCCTTGCAGGATAGCCCGCCGACGTTCCAGAGCGTTCTGGCGTGACTCAAAGTCACGTCCTGCGGAATCGCCGCCACGCCCCAGCGCTATACGCTCCTCAAGGCTTTCATAGATCTTCTCGCGCGTCCCGCGTCCCGCCTGTAGGGGCAGTATGAAAGGACCAATATCGGCGGCCTCGAGGCAGGCTTTGACCACATCGAGAGCGGTTAGCTTCTCGGCGACGAAAAGGACTTTTTTTTTCCATCAGCCAGTGCGGCCGCGATTAAGTTGACGATGGATTGGCTTTTCCCAGATCCAGGCGGTCCTTCGATAGCCATGTTATCGCCTCGCGCCGCGTCAACCAATGCCGAGTATTGCGAGGCATCGGCGTCCATGACCAGATGTGGCACCATGCGGGCTATTTCAGGATCATCAGTTTCATATGTCTCCGCATATGATCCATCTCCGACGCCCGAACTTGCCAACATCGTCGCGACTACTTGGTTGTCCGCAAGTGCACGGCGCGACGGATCAAGATCATGATACATGGCAATTTTTGAAGATGGGAAAATTCCGAACATAACCTCTCGCCGGATCTTCCAATCCCAACCCGTTGGCGCAGCCTCCTCAGCCAAGAGAAAATAGTCTTCAATACTGCCGCCTTCATATTCAGGTAACGCGAGGCCGTGCTCGGATTGCAGCTTCTGCATAAGCGTGGTGTTCATCGACATTTTTTCGATGCTGCTAACATGAAATTCAGCACCCCTGGGGGACTGCTTACGGTCAATCCGGATCTCAAGGAGTAGAAGGGGGCTCAGGAATTTGGATCTTTCTGCTGGGTCCTTCCACTCCAAGATACCAAAAGCTGCATGAAATACGTTTACGCCGGTTTCTCTCTCGAAGGAGCGCCCTTTATCGATGATGCTTTTTGCTACACGTGTAAGCCGATCAGGCAGCATTAACGTCTGAATATCGGTGTCTTGGTGCCGCCCATCCTCATTCTCATCTTCAGGCATCGGTAAGATGTAACTTGGTGAGATTCCATGGTTGTCCGCATGCCGGACCAAATTTAGTTCGTCTTTTGTCTGCCGCACTGGCAGATTCAGTTCCTCGCGAACACGATCCTTAAGTGAACGTTCGATCTTCAGGAGTTTGTCCTCTGCCTTCTCAGACTCTGGGTCGACCTTTGCTATTTCAGCAAGATATATCTCGTCCTCCTACCGTGCCGCGTAAAGCGCCTCCAGAAAGGTATCGTCTTGCTCGTCGGGAAGTTCTTCTTCCAGCGCCGGTAATGGAACAATGCGCATCGACTTGCCTGTTGTCAGATTGTAGCGCAGCACATCTGGCAACTCGTCAACAACGCGGAGTATGGAGGTCGATGTAGCAGAGAACCGCACATTTATGAGAGGGTTGCGGCGAGATGAGTCGAGCAACCGCTTACGCAACTCTTGGAGGCGGCTGTCTACAAGGGATTTTACATCTTCACTCTTCAGGCGATCGTGGGGCACCGGGAGGTCTCCAATAGATTTTTCAAGACATCGGCTTTGCTTGTGAAATGCTCGCGGATGTCTTTGATTGCATCATGCAATTAGTGCGTGTGGTTGGAGCCTACTGTTCACTGCGGGTTATACAAGCCTTCTCATTGGCTTAACGGCATATCGACCAGCATTGTCGATGATGGATCTTGAACACATGGCCAAAACAGAACTTCGTTAATGAAAGCATGAAGCTACGGGAGTTTTACCTCGTTAGGTCTCAGTGGGATGAAGAAAGAACGCACGGGAAATTTTGAGACGGAGAAAACATTAGAAGATGGTGCTGTTTTCTGTTAAATGGAAAAAAGAAATACACTATACAGGTTGTGTAAGAGACACTGCCAGATGCATGTGGTTATTCGCGCAATGTGTTGGTCGAAATGCGTAATGCTTTGCGCAATTTGCCCGTAAAGCTTTTGGCGAAAAGTCGAAAAATTACCCAATGATTTCAGTACGGATCGCGCATCGTTACGCGCTTCCCTACAGGTGCCTCTGACTTCCAGAAACTAAAAAAGGCCACCCGATTTAAAGGGTGGCCTTTTCATTTTGTATATCACTGTATTATTTCGTTATTTTAGCGTCCGGCACCGCCTCCGCCTCGATAATCTCTGCGTCTTCTATACTGTCGACCCCGGTCACGGGGGGCACACCATCCGCGCCCGAATTATCCTCAAGCGCGCCAACAATCAGCGGCAGCATTTGCACGCCAGCGGGCATGGCAACTTCCGACAGCGGCGGACGTTTCCATTCCAGTGTATCAAAACTGGAGCAATTCTCGCAGATCGGTTTCCACTCCGCATGGATGTGATGGCAATTATCACAAATCCACTGCGGACCGCGTGGCACAGCAATCGCCCGCGCCAGCCAGCCTTTTACAACCGTATCCGACGCACCCTCGCCACGTTCAATCGCAGCCATCAACGTAACAGAGCGCGCATCCGGATCGGTTTCAACCAGATCGCCCAGCGCGCGGCGCGCAGAGGGGAAATCCTCGTTTGCGATGTGCAGTTCAGCGAGCAGCATTTTCGTCTCGGGGTTAGTCGGCTGCACTTTGGTCAACACGGCAAACCGTTTAATACGTGCCGATGGTGTCTCGTCCGGTACGATGGCGGCAAATGCAGCGGCCAAATCGGGGTGCGGGCGGGCGTCCCATGCTTTCTTGAGCAGCCGCGTCGCATAACGTGGTTTGTTTTGGGCAATATAACCGTGTGCGGCCATAACAGCGGCAGGGATAAGGTCAGGCGACAAACGGTTCGCCTCGATCGCCGCCTCGCGCTTCTCGATCGTGCTGTCATCGGCAATTACGTCTTTCGCCTCCGACAGCGCCAAAACTGCATCGCGGCGCTTGTGCACATCCCGCGGCAACTGGCCATTGCGCAGCTTTGCGCTCAGCGTCTTGCGCGCACCGGTCCAGTCTTCTTTTTCGGCTTGAAGGCGCAGAAGAATATCGCCTGTTTCTTCATGCCTGGGCTTCAAAGCAAACGCTTTTTCAGCAAATTGCAGGGCAATCTCTTTGTCGCCCGCCGCCAGTTTTTGCTTCATAATACCTCGTATGCCCACAAAACGTGTCTGCTCGTTCTCTACCAGCTTGCGGTATGTTTCCTCGGCCTTCCTGGTATCACCGGCCAGTTCTGCCGCTTGGGCGATCAGCAGATTGGTCAGGGCAGGTTTATTCAGATATTTGTCAGCCTTGGCAGCCTTTGCCATGGCAATACGGCCCTCGCCGCTGGCCAACGCCATCAGGCCTTCGGACAAAGCCTCAAAGCCCTTGCGCTCGCGATTGCGATCAAAATATCGCGACAGTGCCGTCTCGTCCCCGTTCAGGAATTTCCAAACCGCCAGCAGCAGCGCCAGCACCTTGAGCAAAATCCAGACCGCAAAGACCAGCAGGATCAGCAACATAACTGATTCAAGCGGGCCCGGGCTCAGCTCATATCCGAAGGCGCGAATTTGCAGACCGCCGTCCGCTTCCAGCAAAATGCCCGCACCCCATGCCAAAGCGCCGACAACGCAGATGAAAAAGATGATTTTGATCAGAGACCAGAGCATAAATTATTCCTTAGTCTGCCCGCGCGGGCGTTGTGACAAAGCATCAGCGGCAGCGCGGGCATTAAGGCGGGCATCCGCCGCCGCGCGCCAGTCTGCAATTGCAGCCTGTGCTTCTTCGGGCAGGGTATCAAGTTCGGCCAGAGTGGCCTGCAAATCACCGGTATTTATTGCAGCTTCGGCGCGGGACAGAACCGCGTCGGGGTCATTCCCTTCGCGCGGTGCGACAGAACGCGCGCCGAGTGAACGTTTAAGGAAACCACCAAGGCCCTGCTGGCCATCCCCTACACCGTTTGCACGCGCAGTGGCCAAAGCCGTGCGCGCCTGATCGGGAAAGTCAGCTTGCAAGGCACTCAACGTCGTCACGCCATTTTCAGCAGCGGCTTCAAGTGCGGGATCAATCTCGCTCAGTTCAAGTGATTTCAGTTCGGAAAGTGCATCAGTAAAAGGCTGGCCCGCATCAATTGCGGATACAATCTTTGCAATCGCAGCCTGCAGCGTCGCTGCTTTTGCAGCATCGGCTGTGGCTTCTTCTACGGTTTTTGCAGTATCCAGAAGGCTCTGGATTTCACTGCGCTGCGTCTCGATAGACGATTGCAGGGCTTCCAATTCCGCTGAACCTGCCATTCCGGCAGGGCGCTGCTCCAACGCGGCCAGACGGGTTTCCAGCGCATCCAGCTGGCCCTCTAACTGGGACAGATCAACCGCCGGAGCAACACTTGAAGGCTGCGGCGCAGTTTCCAGCGCGGCGATACGCTCTTGCTGGGCGTTAAGATCGCTGCGCAGTTTGTTCGTGATGTCGGCATCATTTGCCCCGAGCATGCCATTCTGGCCCGCAATAAACCCTATTGCACCAGCGATAATACCACCAAGGACCAACGGCAGAAAAGCATTCCCTTTTTTCTCGTCAGGCTTCTTGGCTGGCACCGGGTGCACCATCTGGGCCGTGGTATTTTGCGTGTCGGCACTTTGTGTATCATCAAGGATTTGTGATTCTGGCGTATCGATCTTTTCATCATCTTGGGTTGCCGCGGGCTGATCCGCAGGCATGTCTTGCGGCGCAGGCTCAGCCATTACTTCAGGCTGATCCTCGAGCGGCGCAGACAAAATCGCTTCATCAACACTCACCGCATCGTCGATCTTGGCGTCAGCAGGTTTACTTTTCGCTGACTTGCTCTTTGCAGGGCTCGTTTTCTTCGATGTTGCCACAACAGATACCTTTTCGATTCTTGCGCCCTGAACCAGGCCAGCTTCGGAAACCTTAGCCCGCATCCTCTGGCCTCTCAAGGCAGGCAGAGAGCCTGGCACAGGTTTTCAACCGCTCTGCACATGTATAAAGCCCGTGGCACGGATATTACCACTAATTGTGCACATTTTTCGTGGGGAAAGGCCTCTGCTACTGCACCGCTAAAGGCGATAATATGCGCATTTTCCAGATTCCCTTTCGCTTCTGCCACCAGTTGCTGACCACTGCGCGGCGAGAAGACGGGCACAATACAGGGGCCATTCAACGTCTCCGCTGCGCAATCGTCCAGCGGTAAAAACTTTTGTTCGTACAGCGCAATATAATCCGTAGGAATACCCGCCGCAGTCAGCGTCAGAGCGATATCGCCACGGGTGTGTCTGCCGGCAAGATGTAGCAGCGGTGTGGCGGGCGCATCGACGCGCAATGACGAGATCAGGTCTTGTGCGGTGTCGCCCATCTGTTGCGCATTCCATCCGTGGTCAGCCGCCTTTTGTGTCGTGTGCGCGCCGACACAAAAGGCCATGCGGCCCACACCATCCGGCGCATGTACCACGCCATTGACCGAGGTAAAGATGACACCCTGCACGTCCTCCAATCGCGGGACGGCGCCGGTTCCTGCAATCTCCATCAGGGGCGCAATCACCACATGTACCCTCGCCAGAATCGCAGGATCCAGCATTGCTGCAAAGCCAAGTGCGGCATCACGCGGACGGGTCAGTAGCAAGGTTGGCGGGGCCATGAAATGTCACGCTCTCTGGATTGTTTGCCGGACGTCAAAGTGTTACTTGCCGCAGAGCTTCTGCACAACGGAAACACCCTGAATATGACTTCTGCGACGATCCTTGGCATTGAGAGCAGCTGTGATGACACCGCAGCCGCTGTGTTGCGCGGGCGGGCGGGTACGGCGGTGATCCTGTCCTCGGTGGTGATGGGACAGACGGCATTGCATGCGGATTTCGGGGGTGTAGTACCGGAGATTGCCGCGCGCGCTCATGCCGAGAAGCTGGATATTTGTGTCGCACAAGCCCTGGACGAAGCCGGTCTGGGGCTGGAACAAATCGACGCGATTGCTGTAACCGCAGGGCCGGGCCTGATCGGCGGCGTCGTATCCGGTGTGATGTGCGCCAAAGGCATCGCACTTGCGCGGGGATTGCCGTTGTACGGCGTGAACCATCTGGCAGGCCATGCACTGACGCCACGTCTGACAGATGGTGTGGCCTTCCCCTACCTGATGCTGCTGGTGTCAGGCGGGCATTGCCAGTTCCTGATCGTGTCGGGGCCAGATGACTTTCAGCGCCTTGGTGGTACGATTGATGACGCGCCGGGCGAGGCGTTTGACAAAGTTGCCCGTCTGATCGCCCTGCCCCAACCCGGTGGACCCGCAATCGAGGCGCGGGCACAAGCGGGGGACGCCAAGCGTTTCAGGCTGCCGCGCCCGCTACTGGACCGTGCGGGATGCGACATGTCGTTTTCGGGTCTCAAGACCGCAGTGCTGCGGCAACGGGACCAGCTGTTGCAGCACGGCACACTGGCAGCGCAAGATCAGGCCGATCTTGCAGCAGGGTTTCAGGCGGCTGTCGTCGATGTGTTGGCAGAAAAAACGCGGCGCGCGCTGGCAGTTTATGCGCCACTCACGGAAACGCGCAGCATTTGTGTCGCGGGCGGTGTGGCGGCAAACATGGCCATTCGCGCAGCACTGGAAGATGTCGCAGTTGAGTTTGACGCGACCTTTATCGCGCCGCCACTGGCCCTGTGCACAGACAACGCCGCGATGATCGCTTACGCAGCACTGGAGCAGATGAGCAGCCGTGCACCCGATGGCATGGGCCTGTCCGCGCGCCCGCGCTGGCCACTGGACCAGAACGCGGCCGCGATGTTGGGCAGCGGCAAAAAAGGAGCAAAAGCATGAGCATATCTGTTTTGGGTGCAGGTGCTTTTGGTACTGCGCTGGCGATTGCATTGGGCGGGAACGGGCCTGTTGTCCTGTGGGCGCGTGATCCTGCGGATATGGAAGTGGAGCGGATGAATACCAGACGTCTGCCCGACAGACCGTTTCCCGATACCTTGCGTGTGACGGGAAATCTGACGCTGGCTCTTGCTGCGCAAACCATTTTGCTGGCCGTCCCGATGCAGCAGCTGCGGGGATTTTTAAAGGCGCAGGCGGGGGTGCTTGCGGGTAAATCGCTCGTCGCCTGCTGCAAAGGGATCGAGCTGAGCACAGGCGCGGGGCCTGTCCAGATCATCACTGAAGAAGTGCCGGATGCACAGGCCGCGATCCTGACCGGCCCCAGTTTTGCCGCCGATATTGCACGCGGGCTGCCCACTGCGCTGACCATTGCCGCGCAGAATGATCACACCGCAAAACGCTTGCAGCAACAGTTGACCACCCGCGCAATCCGCCTGTACCGGACCACCGATACGGTAGGGGCGGAATTAGGTGGCGCGCTGAAAAACATCGTGGCGATTGCCTGCGGCACTGCGATGGGCACAGGCATGGGGGAAAGTGCGCGCGCAGCACTGATGACACGCGGTTACGCCGAAATGCAGCGGATGGCAGCGCACCGCGGTGCGGACCCCGATACGCTCGCGGGGCTGTCAGGGTTTGGTGATCTGACGCTGACCTGCACCTCGGAAGGGTCACGGAATTACCGGCTCGGCCTCAGCCTCGGGCGGGGCGAGTCGTTTGATCCAAGCACGACCGTGGAGGGTGCCGCCACTGCGCGCGCCGTGGCACAGGTTGCAAAAACTGTTGGACTGGATATGCCAATCACGATGGCCGTTGCCGGATTGCTGGATAAAACGCTAAATGTGAAAGAGGCTGTGCACAGCCTGCTCAACCGACCCTTAAAGGAAGAATAACATGTTTGTATGCCTTATCGCTCATGACAAAACCGGTGCGCTGGACGTGCGGATGGAAAACCGGCCCGCGCATGTAGACTACCTGAAAAGCACGGATCATGTGCATCTGGCCGGTCCCTTGATTGATGCGCAGGGCGGCATGTGCGGCTCCATGATTGTGCTGGATGTACCGGATATGGCAATGGCCGAGGCTTGGGCGGCGAATGATCCCTATGCAAAAGCGGGCCTGTTCCAGTCTGTCACCCTGACCGAATGGAAAAAGGTGATCGGCTGATGCGCTACTGGCTGTTCAAGTCCGAGCCTTCGGAATGGGGCTGGACTGATCAGCTGGCCAAAGGCGATACGGGCGAGGAATGGACGGGTGTGCGCAACTATCAGGCGCGTAATTTCATGCGCGATATGGCCGTGGGTGATCTGGGATTCTTCTATCACTCTCAAAAAGAAAAGGCGGTTGTGGGCATTGTAGAGGTCTGCACCGCAGCCCATCCCGACAGCAGCACAGATGACCCGCGTTGGGAGTGTGTGGATATTCGGGCAGTGCGCCCCCTTGTGCAGCCTGTAACACTTGAAATGGTGAAATCTGACGCGCGGCTTGCGGATATGGCGTTGGTGTGCAATGCGCGCCTGTCTGTGCAGCCCGTCACGGATGCCGAATGGCAGATCACTTGCGAAATGGGAAAAACCGAAGCCTAAACGAAAAAAGGGTTCCAGCACCCCGCCAGAACCCTTTCTCACCCCGTGTGCTCCCGTAACCCACACACACGTATTCGAAATATGTTCTGGCCGTACTGGCCGATGGGTTATGGATACATCGACCATGCTTTATGCGCAAGAAATCAGTGTGTTGAACTGTATTCAAAAAAGAAACACCCACTTAACCAAGCGGGTGTCTCAATGTCGTCAGCCTTGTTTCAGCTTACTTGTAAACAGCTTCTTTGCCAAAATGCTTGGTCAGCATATAGTACACCACCGCACGGTATTTTTTCCGCTCTGACTTGCCATACACTTCTAGCACGGATTTTATCGCTTCCATTAAGTTTGAGCCATCGGGCAGACCCAGCTTTTTGATCAGGAAGTTGTTTTTAACTGTCTCAAGCTCCGCCTCTTGAGTACCTGCAACAGTGGAGGCATCCGCGTTGTAGATAGAAGGGCCGCATCCTATCGTGACCTTTGTCAGCAGAGCCATATCAGGCTCTATGCTGCATTTCCCTTTGAGATCTTCCGCATATTTCGCGATCCACTCATCCCGCTTGCCCATTTTGTTGGTCCCCCATTCAGATTTAAGCCGTCTTTTGACGACATTCGAAGGAAGCCTAATGGCATTTCAGCTTTCACAAAAGGAAATTTTCCAGCCAGATTTCCCCGCATTTCCCGATCAGAGAAAATCCGCCGGTCACAAAATACGAATGCACCGCCCGATTGATCACAGGGCGGTGCATCCATGTCGCTTGGTCGCGGTTGATCCGTTTAGTAGCGGTAGTGCTCCGGCTTGAACGGGCCATCAGGTGATACGCCAATATATGCTGCCTGCTCGGGATCAAGCTTGGACAGCTTCACGCCAATGCGGTCGAGGTGCAAGCGCGCTACTTTCTCGTCCAGATGCTTGGGCAGGATATAGACCTCGTTTTTATACTGGTCGCCACGCATCCACAGCTCCATCTGCGCCAGCACCTGATTGGTAAAGCTGGCGGACATCACAAAGCTGGGGTGACCAGTGGCATTGCCAAGGTTCAGCAGACGCCCCTCGGACAGCAGGATCAGACGGTGCCCGTTTGGCATCGTGATCATGTCCACCTGTTCTTTGATGTTGGTCCATTTGTGGTTCCGCAAGGAGGCGACCTGGATCTCGTTGTCGAAGTGGCCGATATTGCCAACGATGGCCATGTCCTTCATCTCTCGCATGTGCTCGATGCGGATCACGTCCTTGTTGCCGGTGGTGGTGATGAAGATATCAGCGGTGGAGACCACGTCTTCGATCAGCACAACCTCATAGCCATCCATGGCCGCCTGAAGCGCGCAAATAGGATCAACTTCGGTGACTTTCACACGGGCACCCGCCCCCGACAGCGACGCAGCAGAGCCTTTGCCAACATCGCCGTAACCCAGAACCACAGCAACCTTGCCGGCCATCATGGTGTCGGTGGCGCGGCGGATGCCGTCAACGAGGCTCTCTTTGCAGCCATATTTGTTGTCGAATTTCGACTTGGTGACGCTGTCATTCACGTTGATTGCCGGGAAGGGCAGCTGGCCGTTCTTGAACAGTTCGTACAAACGGTGCACGCCTGTGGTTGTCTCTTCGGAGACGCCGACAATCTGGTCGCGCATCTTGGTGAACCAACCGGGGCTTGCCGCCATGCGCTTGGCGATCTGGGCCTTGATGGCAACCTCTTCTTCGGACTGCGGGACGGGAATGATCTCTTCACCCGCTTCGGCGCGCGCGCCCAACAGAACATACAGGGTCGCATCGCCACCATCATCGAGGATCAGGTTCGGGCCTTCGGGGAACATAAAAGATTTGTCGAGATAATCCCAATGCTCTTCAAGGCTCTGGCCTTTGATTGCGAAAACCGGCGTGCCACCCGCAGCAATCGCAGCTGCTGCATGGTCTTGGGTCGAGAAAATATTGCACGAGGCCCAGCGGACATCAGCGCCCAGATAGACCAGCGTTTCAATCAGCACAGCTGTCTGGATCGTCATGTGAAGCGATCCAACAATGCGGGCGCCACTCAAGGGCTTTGCATCACCATATTCGGTGCGCAACGCCATCAGGCCCGGCATCTCGGTCTCGGCGATATCCAGTTCCTTACGCCCGTAGTCCGCAAGCGCGATGTCTTTTACGATATAGTCATTGGCCATGAGGGCACTCCTTCAAATCTTGTTGTTGCGCGCTTAGCACCGCGCGGGATTTTTCGCAATCTTCGCAATCTTCGCAATCAGCGCGACACACAGAGGCGTATCACCAACCTGCTGTTGCAGAACCCGCGCAGCAGGTGGCACTATGTGGCGCAGATCAGGTTTGTGACAAGGAAGCGGATATGGCACAGCAACCCCGCGCATGGCAGCGGATGCTTTCAGGGCGCAGGCTGGACCTGTTGGACCCGACACCATTGGATATCGAAATTGCGGATATCGCGCACGGCCTTGCCTTTGTCGCCCGCTGGAACGGCCAGACAAAAGGCGACTTTGCCTATTCCGTGGCAGAACATTCCCTGCTGGTGGAGACTATCTTTGGCCGTATTGCGCCGAACGCCCCCATCAAATGGCGGCTTGCGGCCCTTCTGCATGATGCGCCCGAATATGTGATCGGGGATATGATCTCACCTGTAAAAGCCGCGATTGGCCCAAGTTATGGTGCGCTGGATCAACGGTTGGAAGCGGTAGTGCATATCCGCTTTGGTCTTCCCGCCAAGGTGCCAGCAGCAGTTAAAAAGCAGATCAAGAAAGCAGACCGTGTCAGTGCGTGGATGGAAGCAATTCAAATTGCGGGATTTTCGGTTGAAGAGGCTGGCCGCCTGTTCGGCAAGCCAGATCCGGCGCTATATGAGGGCCTCACCATAACGCTGCGCCCACCTGTCGAAGTGCGCGCAGATTTTACCGCGCGCCATGCGCAGTTGCTAAAGGAAATGCCATGATCCATGCCCGTCCCGCGATGCAGCTTGATGCGGGTTCTATGGCCAGGCTACTGAACGAGATTATCAAGATTGGCGGAACCACCGCGATTGTCCGGCCCGTGACGGGCGATGACATTCTGCAATGGATGAATTTTTCGCCAGATCGTTCTGCCTGGCATGTCGCACTGGATGAGGGCGAAGCGGTTGTCGGTTTCCAGTGGATAGAGCCGAGCGATCAATTGCCTGACAAGGCAGCCGAAATTGCTACATTTGTGCAGGTCGGCCAGACCGGGCTTGGCATCGGATCATCCCTGTTTAAAGCTACAGCTCTGGCGGCCAAATCGCTAGGGTATGGATGGATCCGCGCGAATATCCGCGCCGACAACGAGGGCGGACTGACATATTACCAAAGCCGCGGTTTCAGCGACTATGCCATAATTGAGGATTACGAGCTGGCCGATGGCACCCGCGTCAACAAACGTCTCAAACGGTATGATATTTGAAACGCAGCTACTTCGGGCTGCGTTTTGCCAGAATGCGCTGCAACGTCCGACGGTGCATGTTCAGGCGACGTGCGGTTTCGGATACGTTGCGGTCACACAGCTCATAGACCCGCTGGATGTGCTCCCAACGCACGCGGTCCGCACTCATCGGGTTTTCGGGCGGTGGCGGCAGGTTGTCGCCATTGGCCAGAAGCGCATTCATAATATCGGTCGCATCGGCCGGCTTGGACAGATAATCCGTCGCGCCGATTTTCACGGCAGCGACGGCAGTCGCAATCGCGCCGTATCCGGTTAGCACCACAATCCGCGCATCGGGGCGTTTTTCACGCAGAATTTCGACAACATCCAAGCCATTGCCGTCTTCGAGGCGCAGATCACATACCGCGTAGGCAGGGGGGCGGGCTGTGACAATCGCCGATCCTGCCGCGACAGAACCCGCCATTTCCACCTCGAATCCACGCTTTTCCATCGCCTTTGCAAGACGGCGCAGAAAAGGCTCGTCATCATCGAGCAGCAGCAATGTGTTGTCGGGGCCGATGTCGGTCAGGTTCTCTTGTGGCATGTTGGTTGCCTTATCTAAAACGGATGAATCTACAGTACCCTGAATATGGGTCGCGCGCACCCGCCGTCAAATGGCCCCCTCGATATACAGTCACATATTATCGACAAAACATCCGATTTTGTCTGCCATCTCCTCGGGGGTGACCTCGCGGCGGAAGAATTCGACAAATCCGTTTTGTGGCGTGACAAGGTAACTAAAAGTAGAGTGATCCACCAGATAGTCGCCATCCACCGGCGGATGGGCCTTGTAATATGTGCGGTAGGCTTTGCTGGCCTCTGCCACCTGTTCGGCTGATCCGGTCAGGCCGATCATGCGCGGGTGCATGGCATCGGCAAAATCACGAACAACTTCAGGGGTATCGCGCTCCGGATCAATAGAGATGAACACAGGCGTGACAGACATGCCGCGCTCTTCCAGTATCTCGACGGCGGCGGCATTGCGGTCCACGTCCAGCGGGCAGACATCGGGGCAATAGGTATAACCGAAATAGATCAGAGTAGGTTCGGTGATGACCTGCTTGTCTGTCACGGTCTCGCCCGCGCCATTGACCAGCGTGAACGGTCCGCCCAGATCACCGGCAACAGCACCCGCGCCACATTCGGCAAATTGCGCCTTGTCCTTGCCGCCAAAACCGAACGACGTGAACAGCAGCATGGAAATTAATCCTGCGACGGCGATTAGAACTGCGGCGATTGCGGCGGTGCGGGTCATGGGGGGCCTCCTGTGGGGGTGCGCGTCATTGCGCGCCCTTGATGGCGAATTGTGCCAGACGTACTCTAGGTATCAAGCAATGCAAGTCACAAATGAGGGAAGCGCGCAGATGACGCAGCAAACGATCCGGCCTCTGGGAGAGCGTAAAAGGGCCAACTGGATCCGCCTGCGCACGATGATTGTGCTGCGCTGGGTGGCTATTGTCGGCCAGATTATCGCCGTCACGGTCACGCCCTATGTCTTTGATCTCCAGCTGGAGATGGGCTGGTGCTATTTCGTCATCGGCGTCTCGGTGACAGGTAATCTGGTGGCCGCCTTTGTGTTTCCCGAAAACAAGCGCCTGACAGAGCGGCAAAACGTGTCGATGATTGTGTTTGATTTGCTGCAACTCAGCTGCCTTTTGTATCTGACGGGCGGGTTGAACAATCCTTTTACGCTGCTGCTGCTGGGTCCGGTGACCATTTCCGCCACCGCCCTCAGCATGCGGTCCACGGTGCTGCTGTGTGCCATGGCCATTGTCAGTGTAACCGTGCTGGCGTTTTTTCATCTGCCCTTGCAGACGCGGGCGGGTGACACGCTGGAAATTCCGCAGCTGTTTATCTTTGGCCAGTGGATCGCACTGATTATTGCGGTGCTGTTTACCTCCAGTTATTCGCGCCGCGTCACATCCGAAATCCACCTCATGTCGGACGCGCTGGCCGCGACGCAGATGGCATTGGCGCGTGAGCAAAAGCTGACCGATCTGGGCGGTGTTGTTGCGGCGGCCGCACACGAATTGGGCACACCGCTGGCCACGATCAAGCTGGCCAGTGCGGAATTGGTACATGAATTGCGCGACCAGCCCGAACTGCGCGAGGATGCGGAGCTGATTGTCCAGCAGACGAACCGTTGCCGTGATATTTTACGCAACATGGGGCGTGCAGGGAAAGATGATCTGCACATGCGGCAAGCCCCCTTGATCACATTACTGGAGGCTGCGGCAGAGCCGCATATGAATCGTGGTAAAACAGTTCTGGTCACCAGTGAAGGAGAGTTTGGCGCGCAACCGGCCGTTCTGCGGATGCCTGAAATCATTCACGGTCTGCGTAATCTGGTCCAGAACGCCGTTGATTTTGCTGAAACCACCGTCTGGGTCGAGGCGCGCTGGACCAGCGACACCATCATAGTGCGTGTTCTGGATGACGGTGCTGGCTTTCCAACACAATTGCTGGGCAGGTTGGGAGACCCGTTTATGGGCCAGCGCAGGCAACGCACGGCTGATAAATCCCGCCCCGAATACGAAGGCATGGGGCTGGGCCTTTTCATCGCCAAGACGTTGTTGGAACGATCAGGCGCCAGTTTGCAATTTGCAAATGGTACAGATGATGGATCAGACCCTGAAAACAACGTCGGAGCGGTGATCGAAGTGCGCTGGCCGCGCGATAAAATCGATGCAAAAGAGGGCGAGAACTCTCTCATATCAGGACATAATATGCGCTTCGCAGAGACTTAAAGCGGTCTCACTTTTAACACTTTCTTAAGCCTAAATACGCAAAAGTGAGGCCTTTCCGGCTGTCCTGCGGAGTAGTGTTTTTGAATGATCTGATTGTGATAGTTGTCGTCGCCGTGCCGACCATCGTTCTAAGCGTCTGGTGGGCTTTGCGGACAAGGCAGACGCAAACGGATAGCAGTGTGCAGGATCTGCCAGTGATCTTGTTCCAGAATGGTACACTTGAATATGCAAACGAAACTGCACTGGCAAGGTTGCCCATCATAATCGGTGGACACAACTGGCAAGATCTTTGTGAGATATTGCGCGACGAATATGCCGGTTTTCCACAAGAGCTTTCGCTGCTGAAAAGCGGCCGAACAATTATCCAGAGTGCGGCAAGTGCAGACCGCCCGAAAACCACGATTCTGGTTGACTGGCGCGAAGACGGCGCATGTCTGACGTTTCTCGGCGATCCGCCGCCTGTGGCTGCCGCCAGCATGACATCGCCCCGCGACATGGAAGAACTGGAACTCCTGCGTCAAATTGACAAAAGTTTGCCTCACCCCGCATGGAAAACAGATGCCGCAAATGCCGTTGTCTGGCGCAATGATGCATATCAGTCACTCAGCCTGCGCGCGCCCTTGGGCAATCCTGCTGCCGCAATATTTGATATGCCGCCACCTGTTCAGGGTGAAAACACTTGCCGCGTCAAATTCGAACCTTTGGATGCAGCAGCAGCCGAATGGTTCGATGTGACCCGGTATCCCGTCGAGGGAGGTACACTTCACCACGCCACATCGCGCACCGCGCTGATCAGGGCCGAAGAAGCCCAGCGCGATTTTGTGCAAACACTGACCAAAACATTTGCGCATCTGTCTATCGGTCTGGCAATTTTCAACCGCGACCGGCAGCTGGCGCTTTTTAACCCCGCACTTACCGATCTTACCGGCCTGTCCGTCTCCTTCCTCAGCCCGCGTCCAACCATTGATTCATTCTTCGACGCATTGCGTGAAAACCGGAAAATGCCGGAGCCGAAGAACTATAAAACGTGGCGCCAGCGCATGGCTGACCTGATTACCGCTGCCGAAATCGGGAAATTCGAAGAAACCTGGACACTGGAAAGCGGACAGACTTACAGCGTAAAAGGCAGGCCACACCCTGATGGTGCCATTGCCTTTCTGATTGAAGACATCAGCGCCGAGGTCTCGCTGGCGCGTAGTTTTCGTGCCGAACTTGAACAGGGTCAGAACCTTGTCGACACATTCGAGGATGCGCTGGCTGTCTTTTCACAATCCGGTCAGCTCACCTTCTCGAACAAGGCTTATGACCATCTTTGGGGTTTTCAGGGCGATACCAGTTTTATTGACGTGACCATCACGGATGCTGTGAAGCTGTGGAAGGATAAATCTTTGCCCAATCCGCTGTGGCAGGATTTGCATGACGCTGTGATGACCCTGCATGACCGCAACGAATGGACAATGCCCGTTTGCCTGACGGGCCAGTCCCCGATGCTGTGTAAAATTGTACCTATTGCATCAGGGGCGACTGTGATCCGTTTTATGAGACAGCCCGTCCAGAACACTACACAGACAGCACGGCAGAACAACACCAGCGACTGATCCCTCTTTCGCGCAGTGCGCAGGGCAGTTAGTTTGACAATATGCAAATCACTGTCACTCTTTTCTGCCCCGATCAAACCGCAGCACTTGCCCGCAGGCTGGGTGCTGTACTGGGGGCGGGCGATACTGTTCTGCTGACTGGCGATGTGGGGGCCGGGAAAACCCATTTTGCACGCGCCTTGATCCAGTCTCTTCTGGCAACACCAGAAGACGTGCCCTCCCCCACTTTCACGCTGGTACAGGTTTATGATGCTGCGGATGGTTGCGAGATCTGGCATGCCGATCTCTACCGCTTGTCCGATCAGTCCGAGACCGAAGAGCTGGGCCTGACAGATGCGATGGCACAGGCGGTTTGCCTGATCGAATGGCCAGACCGTTTGGCCAGTTTGCGACCCGATGATGCACTGGACATCACGCTCATGGCGACCGATGCTGAGGATCACCGCATTTTGTCCGCCACATGGTCGGACGCCCGTTGGGATGCAAAACTGACTGACTGGACAGCATGACAGAGCGCAATCGTCTTTTGACCACCTTCATCCAGCAGAACGGATGGGCAGCAGCAGCCCGCGTCACGGTGGCCGGCGATGCCTCCAACCGGCGATACGAGCGTCTGACCGCGCCTGATGGCAGCACTGTCATCTTGATGGACGCACCCGCCGACAAGGGGGAAAATGTGCGCCCTTTTATTGCCATTGCACAGCACCTGCGCAAGATCGGGCTGAGCGCGCCAGAGATTTTACGCCGCGACGAAGCAAACGGCTTTCTTCTGATCGAAGATCTGGGGGATGATTTATTCAAGAGGGTCATTGCACGGGATCCCGCGCTTGAGGTGCCACTATACGAAGCATCTGTTGACGTACTGACCGTGCTTCACGCAGCCCCGCAGCCCACCCTTGCACCTTATGACACCGCAACGATGACCCAATTCGCCGCGCGCGCCTATGAGTGGTATTCATTCGGCCTCACCGGCGAAAAGGATACGCCCGAACAGGCGACATTCCAGCATCTGATGGCTGATCTTTTGGTACCGCTGGCTGATGCCCCCCAAGTGTTGATACAGCGCGATTACCACGCCGAAAATCTCCTGTGGCTGCCAACGCGCACAGGTGCAGCGCGCGTTGGTTTATTGGATTTTCAGGATGCGATGTCCGGACATGCCGCCTATGATCTGGTCTCTATTCTGCAAGACGCCCGCCGCGATGTCCCGCCTGCCATAGAGGCCGCAATGATTGATCGCTATCTGGCGCAAAACCCACAGGACAATGCCGCGTTCCGCGCCGCCTACGCGATCCTCGGCGTACAGCGCAATCTGCGCATCGTCGGGGCCTTTGCCAAGCTGTGCATTGTGGCAGGCAAGCCGAGATATATTGACCTGATCCCCCGCGTCTGGGATTTTGTAGAGCGCAATATGGACCATCCCGCGTTGGCGCCGATAGCCGCCCACATTCGCGCCACCCTGCCGCCACCTACGCCTGATGCCCTTGCCAGACTCAAATCAAAATGCGCGATATGAGCTTGCCCGTGATGCTGTTCGCTGCCGGTTTTGGCACGCGCATGAAGCACCTGACGGTGGACCGCCCTAAACCGATGATCAATGTCGCAGGCAGCCCGCTGATCGACCACGCGATTGCACTGGCGCGTGACATCAACCCGCGCGCGATCGTGGCAAACCTGCACTATAAACCGGAGATGTTGTCGGCGCATCTGGCCTCTCTGGGCGTACAAACGATTGTCGAGATGCCGGATATTCTGGAAACCGGCGGCGGCTTGCGCAATGCCTTGCCGCTGCTGGGCGCGGGCCCCGTGATCACCATGAACACCGATGCCATCTGGCGCGGGCCAAACCCGTTGCGCCTGTTGCTGGACGCATGGGAACCTGACCGGATGGACGGCCTGCTGATGGGCATTCCACCACCACAAACGCGCGAGCATACAGGCGCGGGGGATTTTATCATCGCTGATAATGGCCAACTAACGCGCGGGGCGGGTGTGATCTATGGCGGCGTGCAGATTATCAAAACCGATCTGCTGGCTGGAATGTCGGAAAAAGCCTTCTCGCTTAATATGGTCTGGGACATGATGCTGGCGCGCGGCACTTTGCACGGCATCCGATATCCGGGTGCGTGGTGTGATGTGGGCCATCCGGGCGGCGTGGCCACTGCCGAAGAAATATTGAAAACAAATGTTTGATCCTCAAGACACCGCGCGCGTATTTGGCCTGCCCTCGGGCGTAGATTTCCCGCAGCTTCTGGTGGACGGGCTGCTGCACCGGTTCGCAGGTCAGCCGCCCGAAGCATTGGCCCGCGTCGAGCTGTTGGTAAACACCCAGCGTATGGCCCGCCGCTTGCGCGCGATATTTGAAGACGGCCCCGCCCGCCTGCTGCCCCGCATCCGCCTGATCACCGATCTGGAGACATTGGCGCCAAGCATCATCATCCCCGAGGGCGTGCCCGCCCTGCGCCGCCGTCTGGAACTGATCGGGCTGATCGCGGCGCTGCTGGAACGCTCGCCTGATCTGGCCTCGCGCGCATCGCTCTATGATCTGGCGGACAGCCTTGCCGCGCTGATTGACGAAATGCAGGGCGAAGGTGTTACGCCGGATGACATTGCAAAGCTGGATGTGACCGACCAATCCGGCCATTGGGAGCGGGCGAAAGTCTTTCTGGGCATTGTACAAAATTACCTGAGCCTGACCGAAGCAGCGCCCGACAAAGAAGCCCGCCAACGTGCGCGCGTGAGTGCGATTGCAATGCTTTGGGCCGAACAACCGCCGCAGCATCCAGTGATTATCGCAGGCTCCACCGGTTCACGCGGGACCACGATGATGTTGATGCAGGCCGTTGCCTGTCTGCCCCAGGGCGCGCTGATCTTGCCCGGTTTCGACTTTGACCTGCCTGCGGAGGTTTGGGCAGCACTTGATGATCCGCTGATATCGGAAGATCATCCGCAGTTCCGGTTTTACCGATTGATGCAGGGCTTGGGCAGCACCGCCAACGCGGTGGAGAACTGGCATTCGGCGGCCACCCCGCCCTCGCCTGAACGCAACAAGCTGGTGTCGCTGTCGCTGCGCCCTGCCCCCGTCACCGATGCCTGGCGGATTGAAGGGCCGCGTCTTGACGATCTGGAGCACGCCACCAAAGACATGACCCTGCTGCTGGCGGAGACACCGCGCGCCGAAGCCTTGGCGATTGCGATGCGCCTGCGCCAAGCGGCGGAAGACGGCCAGACTGCCGCGCTGATTACACCCGACCGGATGCTGGGGCGGCGCGTAACGGCGGCACTGGGCCGTTGGAACATCCTGCCCGATGACAGTGCCGGCACGCCGCTGCACCTCTCGCCTCCGGGGCGTTTCTTGCGGCATGTTGCGGCGCTGATGTCGCGGCGATTGGACGCGGAGGCGCTGCTGACGTTGCTGAAACATCCGCTGACCCACAGCGATGGTGCGCGCAATCTGCACAACCTCTACACTCAACGGTGCGAGCTGGCGATCCGCCGTCGCGGCCTGCCTTATCCGGAGGCGGAGCCTTTTCGGGCCCTCTGCGCCAAAGCTGCCCCCAACGATGTGGACATGCAAAGCTGGGCCGCTTGGGTCGGCACGGCAATCATGGGCCACCTTGATCACGGCACCCACCCGCTGACCCATTGGGTCGACACCCATTTGAAACTGGCCAAAACCATCGCCGCCGGTCCCTTGGGCACCGATGCGCATGAACTCTGGCAGCAAAAAGCGGGCATGGAAGCGCGCCGTGTGATGCAGGAGCTGGAAGATGAGGCCGGTTACGGCACCGATCTGACCGCCACTGATTATGGCGATCTGGTCGGCGCGCTGCTGTCTGCGGGCGAGGTGCGCGACCGTGATGCGCCCTACACCGGCATCATGATCTGGGGCACGCTAGAGGCCCGCGTGCAGGGTGCTGATCTGGTGATCCTTGGCGGGCTGAACGATGGCACATGGCCCGAAGCACCGCCGCCTGACCCGTGGCTGAACCGCAAGATGCGTAATGACGCGGGCCTGCTGCTGCCCGAGCGGCGCGTGGGGCTGGCCGCGCATGATTATCAGCAGGCCGTCTGCGCGCGCGAGGTCTGGATCACGCGGGCAATCCGCTCAGATGATGCGGAAACCGTGCCGTCGCGTTGGGTGAACCGGCTGGGCAATCTGATGAGCGGCCTGCCAAAACAAGGCGGCGTTGCGGCGTGGAATGCGATGATTGACCGTGGCAATCACTGGCTGGGTCAGGCCCGCGCACTTGAGGCTGTGACCCGAGTGCCATCCGCGCCGCGCCCCTCCCCGCGCCCGCCGCTGAGTGCGCGCCCGCGCAGCCTGTCGGTGACAGAGATCAAGACGCTGATCCGCGACCCTTACGCAATTTACGCGCGACACAGCCTGCGCCTGCGCGCGCTTTATCCGCTGGTGCAATCGCCGGATGCGCCGTTGCGCGGGATCGTGGTGCATGCGGTGCTGGAGGATTTTGTGAAATCCGTAATGCTTGATCCGGCAAACCTAAGCCGCGCGCATCTGCTCTCTATCGCTGAGGTTGCGCTCACCGATCTGGTCCCTTGGCCCGCCGCACGCACCATCTGGCTTGCCCGTCTGGCGCGCATTGCCGACTGGTTCATCGAGGCGGAGCGCCTGCGCCTTGCCACTGCCCGCCCTATAGCCTTCGAGGATGATGCGCGCGGTCTTTTGGAGTTGGCCGATCTGGGCTTTACCATCCGCGGTGTGGCAGACCGGATCGACCGGAACGCAGACGGAGAAATCCAGATTTACGATTATAAAACCGGTGATCCGCCTTCGCCCAAGCAGCAAAAATACTTTGATAAACAGTTGCTGATCGAGGCCGCAATGGTCGAAGAAGGCGCGTTCAAAAAGATCGGTGCCGCCCCCGTTTCGCGCGCGACCTTTATCGGGCTGGGCAATCCGCCGGTCGAGAAAGACGCCCCGCTGGAGGAAGAACCGCCCGCCGTTGTGATCGAAAACCTGCGCAAGCTGATCGTGGCCTATCTGGACCCCACGCAGGGCTTTACCGCGCGGCGGATGATGGAAAAGGTCGTGTTCGCTGGAGAGTTTGACCATCTTGCGCGGTTTGGTGAATGGGACGGGTCCGATCCCGCCCGACCGGAGGATTTGACATGACCACCCTGCCCGATTGGGATGATGCCACGCGAGCGCAAATTACCGCCGCGCGGCCCGATGTCTCCACCTGGCTCAGCGCAAATGCAGGCTCCGGCAAGACGCGGGTGCTGACCGACCGCGTGGCACGCCTGCTCCTAGACGAGGTGAAACCGCAGCACATTCTGTGTTTAACCTATACCAAAGCCGCCGCCTCGGAGATGCAGAACCGCCTGTTCAAGCGTCTGGGCGAATGGGCCATGATGGAGGATGACGCCCTGCGAACTGCGCTGCGCGATCTGGGTGTGCTCAAGGATATTCCCGCGCAGCAGTTACGCGATGCCCGCACGCTGTTTGCCCAAGCGATCGAGACGCCGGGGGGTTTGAAAATCCAGACGATCCACTCGTTCTGCGCCTCCCTTTTGCGCCGCTTTCCGCTGGAAGCCGGCGTCAGCCCGCAGTTCAAAGAGATTGAGGACCGTGCGGCGGAATTGCTGCGCGCCGATATTCTGGACACGATGGCCGAGGGGCCGGAGGCGGGTCTGGTTGCGGGACTGGCCGCGCATTACACGGGCGCTGATTTCGCCTCGCTTACACAAGCGATCACGGGCAAGCGCGAGCTGTTCACCGCCCTGCCCGATGATCTGAACGCGCTGTTTGGTCTGCCCGAAGGCTTTGACGTGACCACCCTGCCGCGCATTGTCATGGACGAGGCTGTGGCACGCTGGATGCCGGACGCGATTGCCGTGTTCGCCGCGCAGAACAACAAAACCATGCCGGCACTGGCGGATGGCCTGCGCGCAATCAATTTCGACGCGCCAACACTCGCCGATATGGACAAGCTGAAACCGCTATTGCTGACGCAACAAATGGCGCTGCGTAAAGGCTTTCCGACCAAAGGTGCGCAGACCGATCTGGGGCCGATGCTGTCCGCCTTCGAAGATCTGTGTCAGCGCACGATAGAAGCGCACGAATTACAAATGTGCGCGCGCAATGTCTCTCGTACGCGGGCACTGCACCACTTTGCCACGCGCTTCATCGCCCGCTACGAGGCGGAGAAACAAAAACGCGGCTGGCTGGATTTCGACGATCTGATCCTGCGCGCGCGGGCGCTGCTGAATGATCCCAAAGTCGCGGCTTGGGTGCTCTACCGGATCGACGGCGGCATCGATCATATTCTGGTGGACGAAGCACAAGATACCTCGCCGCGGCAATGGGATGTGATTGAAAAGCTGGCGGATGAATTTGCCTCGGGCGCTGGTGCGCGCGAAGAACAGACCGCGCGCACGCTGTTTGTGGTGGGAGATAAAAAGCAGTCGATCTATTCGTTTCAGGGCGCGGACCCGCGTGAATTCGACCTCAAGCGCGCGTCATTCCAAGCCAGCCTTGAGGCGGCAAAACTGGCGTTCCAGAACCAGAGCCTTGATTATTCCTTCCGCTCCTCCCCCGCGATTCTGCGGGCCGTGGATCAGACATTTAACACCCTGCCCGATCCGCGCATGGACGCGCCCATGACCCATCTGGCGTTCAAAGACGCGCTGCCCGGTCGCGTGGATCTTTGGCCTGTGGTCGAGAAAACCAAGGATGAGGACGAGGAGGACGACTGGACCGATCCGGTGGACCGCAAAAGCGACCAGCATCACACTGTAATTCTTGCAGACCAAATTGCCGCACAGATCAAGCATTTGTTGGAGGGCGATCACTTCATCCCCGACGAGGGTAACGACCGCAAGCTGATCCGCCGCCAGATTACTGCGGGTGACTTTCTAGTGCTGGTGCGCGGGCGCAAAACGGGACTGTTTTCGGAGATTATCCGCGCCTGCAAAGCCGCTGGCCTGCCGATTGCAGGTGCAGATCGCCTGAAGGTTGGTGCAGAACTGGCCGTGCGGGACATCGGCGCACTGCTGTCGTTTCTGTGTACGCCCGATGATGCCCTATCACTGGCCACTGCGCTGCGGTCGCCCTTGTTCAGCTGGAGCGAGCAAGAGATTTTCACGCTGGCGCATTACCGCGAGCCAAAGCAGGATCTGTGGGAAAGTCTGCGCAAACAGACAGGCCGCTATCCCGAGACGCTGGCCGTGCTGCGCGATCTGCGCGGGCAAGTGGATTTCCTGCGGCCCTATGATCTGATCGAGCGTATTTTGACCAAACACGATGGCCGCCGCAATTTGCTGGCCCGCATGGGGACCGAGGCCGAAGACGGCATCGACGCGCTGCTGGGTCAAGCGCTCGCCTACGAGCGGACCGAAGTGCCCAGCCTGACGGGATTTCTGGAATGGATGCAGGCCGATGATCTGGAGATCAAACGCCAGATCGACAGCGCATCAGACCAGATCCGCGTGATGACGGTGCATGGCGCAAAAGGGCTGGAAGCGCCTATTGTGATCCTGCCGGACACGGGCAGAAAGGATGTGACCGTCAAGGACGAGATTATCACGCTGGAGGGTGTGCCGATCTGGAAACCCAATTCAGGCGAGATGGCGCAGGGCATCACCGCGCAGATCGACGCGCTGAAAGACGCCCAGACACAAGAAGGTCTGCGGCTGCTGTATGTGGCGATGACGCGCGCAGAGAAATGGCTGATTGTGGCGGCGGCGGGTGATCTGCCGAAAGATGGAGGCAGCTGGTACCAGATGGTCGAAGGTGCGCTGGGCCATCTAAATGCGGTCCCGTTTATCGAAGGCCCCGCGTATGGCATCCGCCATGAGGAGGCGGGTTGGGATACGTTGCCACTGGTGACTTTGCCATCAAAGGTTAAAGAAAATCCCGTGTTAGAGCCTCTATTTTCTACCAATCCCCCACCTGCACCTGCACGGCGTGCTGGCCTTTCTCCTTCTGATATGGGCGGCGCCAAGGCGCTTGCTGGCGAAGCAGGCATGGATGAAGACGCCGCAAAAGCCTATGGGTCGTTGGTGCATATGCTGCTTGAGCATCTGGCCCCGCTTGATCCGGCCCTGCGAAATATGGCCGCAGACCAGTTGCTGCGCGCCAAGGATCAAGGCATCGCAGCGATGGCCCTGACAGAGGCGCTGGATGTTCTCGATCATCCCGATCTGGCGCATGTCTTTGCAGTGACGGCATTGGCCGAAGTGCCGATCACAGCGGATCTGGGCATCGAGCGTTTGTACGGGATCATCGACAGGCTGATTATTACCGATGACCGGATCATCGCCATTGACTTCAAATCCAACCGCACGGTGCCAGATACTGCCGCCGCCTGCCCCGAAGGTTTGTTGCGCCAGATGGGCGCCTATGCCCATGCTTTGCAGGCGGTTTACCCCGACCGCAGCGTCGAAACGGCGATCCTGTGGACCAACACTGCCACCCTGATGCCCCTTCCCCAAGATATCGTGAGCGCCGCGTTACAGCGCACGGGTTACCTTGACGTAGGCCCTTCACCTTCTTAGGTATCGTCTAAACCCGAACCCATGGAGAGTAATATGGCCACTGTTTCTGTTACCGATGCGACCTTCGACGCCGAAGTGAAAAATTCCGATATTCCTGTTGTGGTGGATTTCTGGGCGGAATGGTGTGGCCCGTGCAAGCAGATCGGCCCCTCGTTGGAGGAGCTGTCCGCCGAGATGGAAGGCAAAGTCAAAATCGTGAAAGTCGATGTAGACAGCAACCCGAACTCCGCTGCGGCAATGGGCGTGCGCGGGATTCCGGCGCTGTTCATCTTCAAGAACGGGGAAGTTGTGTCCAACATGGCAGGCGCACGGCCCAAGGCAGCCCTGCAAAGCTGGATCGAAGAATCGATCTAAGCTGGTCTGATAATTTTTTAGAAAAGGCGTTCATTAGGGGCGCCTTTTTGTTTTCTAGACGGGCCAGCCGAAACGCCTCAGGCGTACGGCGATCATCTCCTCCGCCTCGGGCCTGCCTGCATTGATACTGTTTTTCTGCCAGAACCAGTGGAGATAGGCGGCGTAATCCGGTGCGACGCGTTGAACGGCAACGAAACCTGCCGCCAGATCCTCGGTTTGCGCCAGGATCGAGATATGGTGGAAGTCAGCCTTGCGGAACAATAGGGACGGCTTACCAAAGAAATAGCCATTAAAAGCCACGCTTGAATTCTGCGTCACGATATAATCACAGCCCGCCAGCAGCGCCTCCATACCTCCCGTTTGTACCGTCAGGCGGTCATTGGCCTTCTCCAGCTTTTTCAGCGCGGCAATCTCTGCCCGATCATAGTGTTCGTTCGGGTGCAACGTGGCGATGACAGGCTGGCTGTTATGCGCCAGACAATGCTCGATCATCTCCAGTGGACTGCATATCTGGAACGGGCGATATTCTGTCAGTTTACCCTGTAAGGGGACATAAACGAAACCATCCCTGCGGGAGGTTTGCGGCGCCTCTCCGAACAGGCGGTTCTGCCAGAAACCATAGAACCGCGCGGCCTCTTTTGCCTCTGCCGGATCGGGCGTAAACGTAGCTTGCGCCACATCCCACGCCCAGCGTTCAGCGGAGTTTTCGATCTGCCAGAACGGGTAGTGATACACGCGGCGAAAGCACAGGCCCTGCGCATCGGGCGGGGATTTGATGTGGCTCATCGACCATCCCTGACCCTCCGGCACGTTTCGCGGAAATGGCACATAGCGCACGTCAAGCCCTGCGCGCGTGATCACACCAGCGACCTTGCCAATAAAATTATGCTTACCCGCCTGCGCGCTTTGGCACAGTTCCGGCTCCATATAAAACGTGACGGTTTGATCTTTATCCACAGGCGCAAAGCTATGCTTTTGCCCGATCCGCAACAAGGGGCGCCCTTGTCCCACCGCACCCAAGCCGCCATATAGATGCCAACACACGGAGGCACCATGACACAGAGCGATTTTCCCGGTTGGCACGGCACAACCATCATCGGCGTGAAGAAAGACAGCGAGGTGGTGATTGCGGGGGACGGGCAGGTCAGCCTTGGCCAGACCGTGATCAAAGGCACCGCGCGCAAGGTACGGCGCCTGTCGCCCGGTGGCTATGATGTCGTGGCGGGCTTTGCCGGTTCTACCGCCGATGCCTTTACCCTGCTGGAACGGCTAGAGGCCAAGCTGGAGGCGACACCGGGCCAGTTGCAGCGCGCCAGCGTCGAGCTGGCAAAAGACTGGCGCACCGATAAATACCTGCAAAAGCTGGAAGCGATGCTGATTGTGACCGATGGCAAGGAGTTGCTGATCATCACAGGTGCAGGCGATGTGCTGGAGCCCGAGCATAACATCGCCGCGATCGGCTCTGGAGGGAACTTTGCGCTGGCGGCTGCGCGGGGCCTTTATGACAGCGACCGTGATGCCGAAGCTGTGGCGCGGGACGCGATGAAGATCGCCGCCGATATTTGCGTTTATACCAACGGCAACTTGACCGTGGAGAAAATAAAACCATGACCGATCTGACCCCCCGCGAGATTGTCTCGGAACTCGACCGTTATATCATCGGCCAGAATGACGCGAAGCGCGCCGTGGCTGTAGCCCTGCGCAACCGCTGGCGCTGCCGTAATCTGCCCGATGAGATGCGGGCCGAAGTCTATCCCAAGAATATCCTGATGATCGGGCCCACAGGCGTGGGCAAAACCGAAATCTCCCGCCGTCTGGCCAAGCTGGCGCGTGCGCCTTTCCTGAAGGTCGAAGCAACCAAGTTCACCGAAGTCGGCTATGTCGGGCGCGATGTGGAGCAGATTATCCGCGATCTACTGGATGTGGCCATTGCTATGACACGCGAGCATATGCGCGAAGACGTCAAGGCCAATGCCCAGGCCGCCGCCGAGGAGCGCGTGATTGACGCCATCGCAGGGCCGGACGCCCGCGAAGGCACACGCGCGATGTTCCGCAAAAAGCTGCAAGACGGACAGCTGGATGATACCATGATCGAGCTTGAGGTGGCAGATACCTCCAACCCCTTCAGCGCCATGGAAATTCCCGGCCAGCAAGGCGGCATGGGCATGATGAACATTGGCGACCTGTTCGGCAAAGCGATGGGCGGGCGCAAGACGCGAAAACGCCTGACCGTCGCTGACAGCTACGCCGTGCTGATCAGCGAAGAGGCGGATAAACTGCTAGACGACGAGATCGTAATGCGCGCGGCGATTGAAGCGGTTGAGCAGAACGGGATCGTGTTTCTGGACGAGATCGACAAGGTGTGCACTCGTGCGGATGCGCGTGGCGGCGAAGTGTCCCGCGAAGGCGTGCAGCGGGATTTGCTGCCGTTGATCGAGGGCACCACGGTCAGCACCAAACACGGGCCGGTGCGCACCGATCATGTATTGTTTATCGCCTCTGGCGCCTTCCACATCGCCAAACCGTCAGACTTGCTGCCCGAATTGCAGGGCCGCCTGCCAATCCGCGTCGAGTTGCGCGCGCTGACCGAGGCGGATTTTGTGCGCATCCTGACGGAGACAGACAATGCGCTGACGCTGCAATACACCGCGCTGATGGGGACCGAGAATGTCGAGGTAAGCTTTACCACCGAGGGCATCGCAGCGCTGGCCAAGATTGCCGCCGATGTGAATCAATCCATTGAAAACATTGGCGCGCGTAGACTTTATACAGTGATGGAACGGGTATTCGAAGAGCTTAGCTTTACCGCGCCCGACCGTGGGGGAGAGCAGATTGTGGTGGATGCTGCGTTTGTGGACAAAAACCTTGGTGAATTGGTGAAATCCACGGATCTGAGCCGCTACGTTCTTTAACCTCTTTTCATTCCCCCATGCGTCAGCAATCTATGGCGCATGGGCTATCTCCGCTTCCTCATCGACAATCGGCTGTTCCTGCTTGCAGGATTTTTGCTGACGTTTACCTCGTCCTTCGGGCAGACCTATTTCATCTCGCTGTTTGCGGGTGAGATAAAGGGAACCTTTGGCCTGACAGATGGCGGTTGGGGCGGGATTTATACCATTGGCACCACACTGTCCGCGATCACGATGATCTGGGCGGGGACGCTGACGGACCGGTTTCGCGTACGGCATTTGTCACTGGCTGTGATGATCATGCTGGCGCTGGCCTGTATGGCGATGTCGCTGGTGCCGAACGGTTTTCTGCTGATCTTTGTAATTTTTGCGCTGCGCCTTATGGGGCAGGGCATGCTGTCGCAGCTAGGCTCAGTAGCCATGTCGCGCTGGTTTATCGCCACGCGGGGGCGGGCGCTGTCGCTGTCGTCGATGGGGTACGCTGTAGGGCAGGCGTTGCTGCCTGTAGTATTTGTCGGGCTGTTGCTGACAACCGATTGGCGCAATTTGTGGTTAGTGGCGGCGGTTTGTGTGGTGGTGATGATCCCGCTGATGCAATTCCTGCTGCGGCAAGAACGCACGCCGCAATCCATGGCAGGCGGCAGTCAAAGCGCTGGCATGGGCGGCCACCACTGGACCCGCGGCCAGATGCTGCGGCATCCGCTGTTCTACATTCTCGTGCCACTGGTGCTGGGGCCTTCCACTTGGGGCACTGCGCTGTTCTTCCAGCAGGTGCATCTGACAGAGGTCAAAGGGTGGAGCCTTGTGTCTTATGTCGCCCTGATGCCTGCTTTTACGCTGTCCAGCATCGCGTTTACATTCTTTACCGGCTGGGCGATTGACCGCTTTGGCGTAAAGTGGATTGTACCATTCCAGATGATCCCCTTTGGTATCTCGTTTCTGGTGCTGGCCTATGCCGATACGATTTTCATGGCGGGGGTTGGGCTGCTGATCTTTGGTATGGGGCAGGGCATGCAAGGCACGGCAACCGCCGCATTCTGGGCGGTCTTCTATGGCACCCGCAATCTGGGTGCGATCAAAGCGGCGGCAGCGGCGCTGATGGTCTTCGGCTCGGCCATCGGGCCGGGGATTACGGGTGCGCTGATTGATTACGGTGTGGATTTCCCTGACCAGATGATCCCGATTGCGTTCTTCTACTTTGGCGGGGCTTTGTTGGCGGGGCTTGGCATTCTACGTTATCAGAGCGACCTACCTGTGGCGGCGTAGATAGACGTAATAGGCACCACCACCGCCATGGCTGATGTGCGCCTGCGCGATTTGCAGCACAACGGATTTCATCGGTAGCATGCCCAGCCATTGCGGCACCTGATGGCGCAGCACACCGTGCCGCACGGGAATCGGGCCGCCCTCATCCCGCTGCTTGCCCTTGCCGGTAACCACTAGAATAAGGCGTTTGCCCTGTGCGTGGGCGTTCATCACAAAGCCCGTCAGAATGGGGTGCGCACGGTCCAGCGTCATGCCGTGCAGGTCAATCTTGCCTTCTGGATGCAACTTGCCACGCTTGAGCTTGCCGAAGGATTTCTGGTCCATCTGAACGGGCGACTGACGGATATGGTCATGGATTGCGGGCACAAGATTATGCGTTGGCGCGCGGGAGGGCAGATTGGGTTTGCCCAGAATGAGCGCATGCGCCTTGCGCAGGTTCCGTGGGGCAGGGACGGCGGGCGGCAGGATATCAGGATCAAACCGCTGCACCTCAAGATTGCTCCGCTTCATCGGCTCGGTTCTGGAGCGGACCAGATCCCACAACTCCTGATCCTCCGCAGTGAGGCGGCGGCGCTTCATATTGCACTTTCGGGTAGCAGGGCATAGGCGCGCTGGATCGGCATGAGCACCATCAGGCGGCCCGGATCACGCAGCGTGCCGGCATCCAGCCCAGCCTGATCACCTGTGCCAAAGAACACATCAGCCCGCTGCGCACCCTTGATCGCGGATCCGGTATCTTGCGCAATCATCAGACGGCGCAGGGGCGCTTTGCCGTCCTTCTCGATCCAGACGGGCGCACCCAGCGGCACGAACGCGGGGTCAACAGCAACAGTCCGCATGGTGGTGATAGAACGGTTCATCGCGCCCAACGGTCCCTTGTCGGCGGATACTTTGCTGACCTCGCGGAAGAACACATAAGACGGGTTGTGGTACAGCAGTTCCTGCCCCTCCACCGGATTGCGGCGCACCCAGTTTTTGATCACCTGCGCGCTGACCTGATGCGGCTCATAAACGCCACGGCGCACGAGCTCCTGCCCGATAGAGCGGTAGTCATGCCCGTTGGACCCGCGATAGCCGACACGCAGCGCGCGCCCGTCGGGCAGGCGAATACGGCCAGAGCCCTGAATTTGCAGAAAGAACAGCTCGACCGGATCATCGACATAGGCGATTACCAGATCACGGTTCTCCATCACGCGGGTTTCCAGAATATCGCGGCGGGTCAGCCAAGGGCGGATGTCCTGTGCCTCGTCCGGCATTTTATAGACAGGAAAGCGGAAACGGGCTGTCGGGGTGAGGGAGCCGTCCAGTTCAGGTTCAAAATAGCCGGTGAACAGGGCTTCCTGCCCGTCATCAATCAGGACGGGTCGGAACAACAGCTCGAAAAACTCGCGCGGATCGGGGCGCGATTTCGCATAGGCGCAGACGGACTTCCAGTCGGGGTCTTTCATGTCTTTACAGGTGTTGAGAAATGTCTGGAACGCGACGGCGTGATCGTCTTGCGCCCAACCGTCCAGCTGGTCGAAAGACAGGATCTCGTATTTCACCTCAGACGCCAAAGGCCCCGCCAACAGCGAGGCCCCGAAAATGGCACTGATGCGAAGCGCGCATGCTACCCGTCTGTAGAAACCAACAACCAATTTGGATCATCCGAGCCCATGATGCGGGCAAAAACCCATTTGTCTTTTTGCTTTTTAGCATCTGTGATGCTGCCTTCAATGATCTCGCCTTCCGAATTGCGCACAGCCTGTGTCAAATCTGCCACAAAACGCAGGGTCATTTCTGCCTCTTTTGTGTCGGAATCAAGGGTCACATTATCCAGCGCCATCTCGCGCACACCAATAAAATGCGCCTCGATCTTGAGGCCCTGATCTTCGCGTGCCGCAACACCGTCGACAAAGCTCTCGTAGATGTCTTCGGACAGGAAGCTCTTGATGGAATCAAGCTCGCCATGCTCGTAGCCCATCACGATCATCTCGTAAGCGCCGCGACCACCGGCCAGAAACTCGGTGACGTTGAACGAGGGCTCGATACGCTTCATACTGGCCAGCGCACGCGCTTGGGCACTGCCCTCGTCAAAGTGATCGGTGATGTCCAGATCGGGACCGCCTTCGATCACCTCGAATGCAGGACCTTTCGGGCGGGCGGGCTGTACCGGCAGCGGCGGCTTCTCGAAGCCTTCACGCGTGCCCAGCACATTTTTCAGCCGCAGGATCAAAAAAACCGCAATAGCGGCAAGCACCAGAAGCTGGATAAGCGGCGAATTCATATGGACCTCTTCGGGACTAGGCGTGGAAAAAATGCTCTGAACACACTATGTAGGTGCCAAGGGGGCTCAAGTCCACTGTAGCCCCTGTGAAAGGAAGCAAATACATGTGGCTTTTAATCGCATTTATCGCCGTTCCGGTGATTGAAATCGGTTTGTTCATTCAGGTTGGCGGCCTTATCGGGCTTTGGCCCACGCTTTTGATCGTTATTATGACCGCTTTGGCGGGAACATATCTGGTGCGCAGTCAGGGGCGTCTGGCGCTGGGGCAGCTGCAACGCTCTTTCAGTGATCTGCGCGACCCGACAGAACCGTTAGTGCATGGTGCCATGATCCTTTTTTCGGGCGTATTATTGTTGACGCCCGGTTTCTTTACAGATGCTGTCGGCTTTGCCTTGCTGATACCCGCTGTGCGCACTGCCGCGTTCAACGCAATCCGCGCGCGGATTGATGTGCAGAGCTTTGGCACAACCGGCGCTGGAAGCCGACCGCGTCAATCCCATAGAGGAAGTGACGTGATTGACGGCGAATTTATCGAGCTGCCTGATGACGATGCGCCCAAGGGATCGTCCGGGTGGACCAAACACTAAGGCGTTGAGGGAGCCTGTCTGACCTGTTAAGCCTGCGCCATTCCATTCAAACCTCCAAAGAGGAGAGCCGATTATGGCCGAAACCGATGCACAACCACCCAAGTCACCGCAACTGCGTGTTCTGGGCCAATTCATTCGCGATATGTCTTTCGAGAATATCATGGCCCAGAAGGGTGCGCCCAGCGATGTGCAGCCCGATGTGCAAGTACAGGTGAATCTGGATGCGAAAAAACGCAGCGCAGAGAACCAGTACGAATCAGCGATTAAACTGAATGTAACCTCCAAGGCAAAGGGTGCTGATACGACACTTTTCGCGCTGGAAATCGACTATGTCGGTATCTTCGACATTCAGGATGTTGCCGAAGAGCAGCTGCATCCGTTTTTGCTGATCGAATGTCCGCGGATGATTTTCCCGTTCCTGCGCCGTATTGTCAGTGACATCACCCGTGATGGTGGCTTTCCGCCATTAAACCTTGAGAACATTGATTTTGTTGCACTTTACCGCAACGAGATCGCACGCCGTCAGGCAGCCGAAGCGCCACCTAAAGTAGACGCATAAGTCTTACGCTTTAAGCCAGACCACATCGCCGCCCAATTTGCCGACAAACTCGGCATGGGCGGCGTTTTCTTTTTCCGTGAGCCGTGAGGGCAGGGGCGTGGGCCTTGGCCGTGGCGCCCACTCAGTGTTGGCTTCGCCGTCTTTTGGCGCGGCACGGGTGGACAGCCCGAAATCAGGCTGTTTGCCACCGATCAGCTCCAGATAAACTTCCGCCAGAATTTCACTGTCCAGAAGCGCGCCATGCAGGGTGCGCGACGAATTGTCGATGCCAAAGCGACGGCACAGCGCATCCAGTGAAGAGGGCGAGCCGGGAAATTTCTTGCGCGCGATGGCCAGCGTATCAATCGCCTGCTCCCAAGGGAGTTGGCGCAGACCCATCTTGGCCAACTCGAAATTCAGGAATTTCATGTCAAACGCGGCGTTGTGGATGATCATCTTACTGTCACCGACAAAATCCAGAAACGCCTGACCGACAGCGGCAAACTTGGGCTTGTCACGCAGGAAATCATCGCCCAGCCCGTGCACCTGAAACGCATCGTCCGGCATGCCGCGTTCAGGGTTGATGTATTCGTGGAACGTCTTGCCCGTGGCCATGTGGCGCATAAGCTCCACCGCGCCGATTTCCACAATCCGGTCGCCTGTCTGGGGATCAAACCCTGTGGTTTCGGTATCAAGGACGATCTCACGCATGCAGCTGGCTCCGTATGGTTGCGACGATGTGTTGCACAGCTGCTGCCGCTTCTTCAAGCGTATCCGTCGGGATAACGTAGGTCGCGCAGGCGCATTTTTCATCCGCAGGCAGCTGTTTGGCTTTGATGGACAAGAACTGGTCCCGCGTCATAGTGCCGCGCGCCATCACGCGGGCTTCTTGCGTGTCATCATCCGTAAACACACAGGCCGTGGCATCCACGCGTGACTCCCCGCCTGTCTCAAACAACAGCGGGATATCGAGCACAACAATATCTGCCTTGGTCTGCGCAAGGAACGCCGCCCGGTCCTGACCCACCAGCGGATGTACGATCGCTTCGATCTGTTTGAGTGCCGCAGGATCACGCCCGATAATTTCTTTCAGCGCAGGTCGGGAAACGGCACCATCTACAATTGCCTCCGGAAATGCGGCGGCGAAAGGGGCAACCGCAGCGCCCCCTTGCGCATAAAGACGGTGCACCGCCGCATCCGCATCCCACAACGCGCAGCCGTGGCCTGCAAACATCTGCGCAGTCGTGGATTTCCCCATCCCGATGGAGCCGGTGAGGCCGAGGATAAACATCAGCGCAGGGCTGCCGCGCGGGTGGCGCGGTCTACCTCTGGACGGCGGCCAAACCACCGCTCGAACGCGGGGACAGCCTGATGCAACAACATGCCAAGACCATCGACGGTGGTGCAGCCATATTCCTCGGCAGTGGCCAGCATTTTGGTTTTCAGCGGCACATAGACCAGATCGGTCACGATGGTTTGGGACCGCAAGCCGTCCAGCGGCACCCGCAACTCTCCTTTGCCGATCATACCCAGCGAAGTGGTGTTCACCAGCAATGCGGCATCGTCGATCATATTGCCGGCCTGCACCCAGTCATAGACACGCACACGACTGCCAAAGTCTTTTTGCAGTTTGTCGGCGCGCACACGGGTACGGTTTGACAGGAAAATCTCAGGAACACCCGCATCCAGAAGCGAGGCAATCACAGCCCGCGATGCACCGCCCGCGCCCAGAATAGCTGCTGGCCCACCGCGCGGATTCCAGTTTGGCGCACCCGCCTTGAGGTTTTCAATAAATCCATACCCATCTGTATTATCAGCATGAATCTTTCCATCTTTGCGGAAGATCAGTGTATTTGCCGCTCCGATCAGTGTCGCACGATCCGTGATCAGATCTGCAATCTCCATGACTGCTTCTTTGTGCGGGATCGTGATGTTCACACCTACAAACCCCATCTGCGGTAAGGTCCGCAACACGGTCTCCAGATTTTCTGGCGCTACATCCATCGGGATGTAATGGCCTGCAATGCCATATGTCTTGAGCCAGTGGCGGTGCAATTGAGGCGATTTTGAATGCGCTACAGGTGAGCCGATCACACCGGCAAGAGGGATACGGGGCAACTCGTTCATCGGGCAATATCTCCGCGCAGGGTGAGGTAGTTCAGGATTTCCAGCAAGGGCATGCCGAGAACGTTAAAGTAATCCCCCTCGACACGCGAGAAAAGCCGCACACCTTCTTCTTCGAGTTTATAGGATCCCACTGCGTGGCGGATGCTATCCCAGTTCCGGTCTACGTAATCTTGCAGATATTCATCACTGGCGTCCCGCATCCGCAGACGGACCACCCCGATGTTGCGCCACAGCGGTTTGCCATCAAGATAGATTACAGCTGCCGACAACAATGTGTGACGATCCCCGCGCAGGGCGGTCAACTGGGCCAGTGCATCTGCTGGGGTGTCCGGTTTATTCAGCAGATGGCCGCCATGTTCCAGTACCTGATCACAGCCGATGACCAGCGCACCAGGGTTCTTGTCACTCACCTTGGAGGCTTTCAATTCGGCCAGCGCATCGGCAATATCACGCGGCGGTGCGCCCTCGGCGATCATGGATTCCTTGATCATCGCTTCATCAACACGGGCGATCTGGACGTCATGAAAAACCCCCGCCTGATGTAACATCCTGCTGCGTATTTCGGAGCCTGAGGCGAGGATGATCTGGACAGCCATGTGGATAACTCATGCATAAACGCGGGAAGAGGATGATGACAGCTTGTCGACAATTCCCTTATCAGGTTCAAGGGGAGGATAAGTCGGATATTCCACCACGTTACAGCAAGATTACTCCACGGTGGAAAAGAATAAGTTTACGGTTTAGTAACCTTGGTTAACACAGGGAAGTACACAGAGTTGTCCACAAGCTATATCGTCCTGCCTTGAAACTATTGCATTGTTATGTATTAATAATTATGGTTTTTTTAATTTCGTTCACATCTCTTTATCTTGTCGTGGTCATCAGACAACAAGTTGGGGGTAAGAATTTAATCCACAGTTTTTGCCCGACCTACTTACATCATCATCTTTCTTTATATCTATATTATTATAGAGAGAGGAAGGCACGGAGAAGAACCATGAGCGACATCCTGAGCGTGGCCTACCCCTGGATCAAAGGGTTTCATATCATCTCGGTGATTTCATGGATGGCGGCACTGTTCTATCTGCCGCGTTTGATGGTCCACCATACGGAGCAAGTGGGTCTGACAGGTGAGACCCACAAGATCTTTGCCATGATGGAATACAAGCTCGCAAAAGTGATCATGAGCCCTGCGATGATGGCGACCTGGCTGTTCGGGTTGTTATTGGTGACAACGCCCGGGATTGTCTATTGGGGGGACGTCTGGCCTTGGCTTAAAGGGGCTAGCGTTATTTTGATGACGCTGTTCCACGTCTGGCTGATGCGCCGGATGAAGGGGTTCCAGCGTGGCGAAAATACTGTGACGGGCAGGCAGTACCGGATGATGAACGAGGTGCCGACGGTGCTGATGATACTGATTGTCTTTTCGGTCACCGTGAAATTCTGATTGATCGTTGAATTGACAGGACCGTGTGTGCCGCGTAAAGGGTGTGCAGCACCCCGCTCGGGGATCGCATAACCCGTTTATTTTTAAGATCGGCCAGCTGACGCAAACGCGCGGGGCCAAGGATATTTCCATGACACTTGAGACCCTTAATCTTGCCGATCTGAAGGCAAAATCTCCCAAAAGCCTGATTGATATGGCTGAAGAGCTGGAGATTGAAAACGCTTCTACGATGCGCAAGGGCGAGATGATGTTCCAGATCCTGCGCGAACGTGCGGACGAGGGCTGGGAAATCTCGGGTGATGGTGTTCTGGAAGTCATGCAAGACGGTTTCGGTTTTCTGCGCTCTCCCGAGGCGAACTATCTTGCTGGTCCTGACGATATTTACGTCTCGCCTGATATGATCCGCCAGCACTCTTTGCGCACCGGAGACACCATCGACGGGCTGATCAAAGCCCCTGACGATACCGAGCGTTATTTCGCCATGACCGAAGTGACGCTGATCAATTTTGAAGACCCCGAGAAGGCGCGTCACAAAGTTGCATTCGAGAACCTGACGCCGCTCTATCCGGATGAGCGTTTGATCATGGAAGTCGACGATCCAACGGTCAAAGATCGCTCTGCGCGGATTATTGATCTGGTTTCACCTATCGGTAAGGGTCAGCGGTGTTTGATCGTGGCGCCCCCGCGTACTGGTAAAACTGTTTTGTTGCAAAATATTGCCAATTCCATCGAGAAGAATCACCCTGAGTGCTATCTGATTGTCCTTCTAATTGACGAGCGTCCTGAAGAAGTGACGGACATGCAGCGTTCAGTGAAGGGCGAAGTCGTTTCTTCCACCTTTGACGAGCCAGCCACACGCCACGTTGCTGTCTCTGAAATGGTGATTGAAAAGGCAAAACGACTGGTAGAGCACAAGCGGGATGTTGTGATCTTACTTGATTCTGTGACCCGTCTGGGCCGTGCGTTCAACACGGTTGTGCCATCTTCGGGCAAGGTTTTGACCGGTGGTGTAGATGCCAACGCCCTGCAACGCCCCAAACGTTTCTTTGGTGCTGCACGCAACATCGAGGAAGGTGGATCGCTGACCATCATCGCTACGGCGCTGATTGATACCGGAAGCCGGATGGATGAAGTGATTTTTGAAGAATTCAAAGGTACCGGAAACTCGGAAATTGTTCTGGACCGCAAGATTGCGGACAAGCGTGTGTTCCCGGCAATCGACATTCTTAAATCTGGTACACGCAAAGAAGAACTACTGGTCGAGAAGATAGATCTGCAGAAGACCTTTGTTCTGCGCCGTATTCTGAACCCGATGGGCACCACAGACGCAATCGAGTTCCTGATCTCCAAATTGAAGCAGACCAAGACAAATTCTGACTTCTTCGATTCGATGAACACCTAAAACGTAACTTAAATTCAAAGGCTTAGGTCGATGGATACTATTTTTGCCCAAGCAACAGCACTGGGCCGCGCAGGTGTGTCTGTTGTGCGTATATCTGGCCCAAAGGCGCATGCAATATGTGCTTTGATGGTCGGGTCCTTACCTGCGGCGCGCACCTCTGCACTGCGGATGGTTAAAGACCATGACGGTGGATTCATTGATCAGGCTTTAATCCTAAAGTTTGATGCACCGAACAGTTTTACCGGTGAAGATGTCGTTGAGTTACATCTGCATGGCAGTATAGCGATCATGCGCCGGGTGCTGGATGAATTGGGGCAGTTCGCCAGTACTCGTCTTGCACAGCCCGGTGAATTTACCCGGAGAGCTTTGGAAAACGGGCGGCTTGATCTTGTTCAGGTCGAAGGCCTCGCTGATTTGATCGAGGCAGAAACAGAAGCGCAACGTAAACAAGCTTTGCGTGTGCTTTCGGGTGCCTTAGGCGATAAAATAGAGGATTGGCGGCGATGTCTTATTCGGGCCGCGGCGCTGCTGGAAGCGACAATTGATTTTTCAGATGAAGATGTACCTGTCGATGTAAGTGAAGAAGTTCGATCACTGTTGAAAGATGTTGGCGCTGCTCTGGCCCAAGAGATTAACGGGACGAAGGCAGCTGAACGGATTAGAACTGGTTTTGAAGTTGCTATTGTCGGCGCTCCTAATGTTGGAAAATCTACGCTCCTTAACAGGCTTGCGGGCAGAGAGGCTGCTATAACGTCGAGTATCGCAGGTACGACCCGTGATGTAATCGAGGTAAGAATGGACCTTGGAGGATTGCCGGTTACATTGCTGGATACGGCAGGAATTCGAGAAAGTCAGGATGAAATTGAAACTCTAGGGGTGGAACTCGCGCTTCGTCGTGCAATACAGGCTGATCTAAGAATATTTCTGCTAGATGAAGGGCAGGCGCCACCGATAGACCCCGCTGATGATGACCTTATAGTGACATCAAAGGCGGACCAATCCGGGAAAGATTTTCCGTCGATTTCCGGGAAAACAGGAGCCGGTATAGATCGGCTTTTACAAGAAATTGAATTACGCCTCGTATTGTTAGCATCTGGTGCTGGACTTGCAACGCATGTTCGACATGCTAAAGCAATGGAGACTGCACGCTCATGTCTAATCACCGCGCAATGTATTCTGGATAACGGACCTGACCGCTACGATATTGCTGCTGCGGAATTGCGTTTAGGCATTCATGCGTTAGAAATTTTGGTAGGTCGCATTGATGCTGAGAATCTGCTAGATGAAATATTCGCAAGTTTTTGTCTTGGAAAATAAGGATTGTTTCACGTGAAACACTTTGATGTCATAGTTATTGGTGGTGGACATGCAGGTGCTGATGCGGCGCATGCAGCAGCACGAATGGGTGCAAATACTGCTCTGCTTACGATGTGTAGAGACACGATTGGGGTTATGTCGTGTAACCCTGCAATTGGAGGCCTGGGAAAAGGGCATCTCGTCCGTGAAATTGATGCACTTGACGGTTTAATGGGACGTGTCGCAGATGCAGCAGGGATACAATTTAGATTGCTAAACCGGCGCAAAGGTCCAGCTGTCCAAGGTCCTCGCACTCAAGCAGATCGAAATATTTACCGCAAAACGATGCTATCGCTCATCGAATCGCATCCTCGAATTTCGATTTTAGAAGGCGAAGCTATAGATTTTGTGATGAAGGGTCAGCGGGTTTCTGGTGTTGTGACTGAAGAAGGTAGCACCTTATCCGCAGGTGCAGTGATATTGACAACTGGTACCTTCTTGAGAGGTACTATCCACATAGGCGACTTCCAAAAAGCTGGGGGCCGGATGGGAGATAACCCATCTCGAAAGTTGGCTGAACGAATAGATGAATTTGGCCTTAAGCTTGGTCGCTTGAAAACCGGAACGCCACCTCGACTTGATGGCCATTCTATCAACTGGAGTGGACTTGAAATGCAGCCAGCTGATGATGTACCGTCGCTGTTTTCGTTTATGTCCAAAAAGGCAGGTTCCTCGCAAATTTCGTGTGGTATTACCCACACTAATGAGAATACCCATGACATAATCAGGAAGAACCTAGAAAAATCTGCAATGTACGGAGGCCATATTGACGGTATTGGGCCACGTTACTGCCCTTCAATTGAAGATAAAGTTGTACGTTTTGCAAATAAAGCTTCGCATCAAATCTTCCTCGAGCCTGAAGGTTTGGATGTCTCTACAATCTACCCTAACGGGATCTCGACATCTTTGCCGGTATCCGTTCAAGAGGAATACGTCCGTTCGATCGCCGGGCTTGAATCAGTGCATATAATGCAACCTGGTTATGCGATAGAATATGATTATGTAGATCCTCGCACACTTCGTCAGACACTTGAGCTAAAGACGGTGCCTGGCCTTTACCTTGCAGGTCAGATCAATGGAACTACAGGATACGAAGAAGCTGCTGCACAAGGGGTAGTAGCTGGCCTTAATGCTGCTCTCAACGTGCTGAATCGGGAACCCGTTATATTCAGCCGTACCAACAGCTATATTGGCGTCATGATTGATGATTTGACGTCGCGCGGTGTCACAGAGCCGTACCGCATGTTTACCTCTCGCGCAGAGTTTCGCTTGTCGCTTCGGGCGGATAATGCCGATCAACGCCTGACAGCACAGGGCATTGCTCTCGGATGTGTTTCTAGTGAACGCGAGGTGATGTTTGCTAACAAAATGGATCGTCTTGGATCTTGTAGATCGATTTTGGAATCAAAAACTTTTACTCCGAAAGAAGCCGGGGCGGTTGGTATCGCCATAAACACCGATGGTCAACGACGTACAGGATTCCAGTTGTTATCATTCCCCGATGTGACATTTTCTCAGATTCGTATGCTTGATCCTGAGTTAAAAGGCGTCGAAGACGAGATTTCTGAGCAAGTCTCAAAAGATGCATTATACGCGCATTATATCAAGAGACAGGAGAACGATGTCGCACTTCTGCGCAAGGATGAAGGCGAGCTCATTCCTATATCGTTTGAATATGAGGGAATTGCTGGTTTGTCTAATGAACTGAAGTCGAAACTGGCGTCTTCAAGACCTGAGAGTCTTGCGCAGGCGGCACGCATCGACGGTATGACGCCAGCTGCTTTGACACTTTTACTTGCGTTGATCCGCAAGGGCCAGTCCAAGAGGTCTGCTTAGGCATGGGTTATACTTTGAAACATGTTTCACGTGAAACAATTTCGCGCCTTCAGGCTTTTGAATCGCTTGTCGTTAAATGGACCAAAAAGATAAATCTTGTATCAAATGGCGATGTATCGCAAATCTGGGAGCGTCACATCTTGGATTCTGCGCAGGTTTACGAGGCTGCGCCGCTGAGTGGTAGCTGGCTTGATATTGGAAGTGGCGGGGGTTTTCCAGGAATAGTTGCAGCCATTATGGCTTGTGAGCAAACACCGGAGAGAGAGTTCACTCTAGTCGATAGTGATCAACGTAAATGTGCATTCTTACGAACCGTTGCGCGCGAAATTGGGTTGAATGTGACAGTGATTTCCCAACGGGTAGATGAGTTGCAACCTTTTGGCGCAGCTGTTTTGTCTGCCCGTGCTTTAGATGATCTTGGCTCACTGCTTCAACATGCGGAGCACCACCTTGCGCCTGACGGCGTTGCTCTGTTTCCAAAGGGTATCAATTGGAAAAAAGAACATGCGGAAGCTTTGCTGTCTTGGTCCTTCAATCTTGAAGTGATAAAAAGCCAAATCAGCACTGACGCTACAATCCTAAAGATTAAGGAGTTATCGCGTGTCTGACCTGTCGCGGCCTAAGGGCCCCAAGATTATCGCAATCGCAAATCAGAAGGGTGGCGTGGGAAAAACCACTACAACAATTAATCTTGCTGCTGCATTGGCAGAGCAAGGACAGCGGGTGCTTGTGATTGACCTTGACCCACAAGGTAATGCTTCGACCGGACTTGGAATTCCGCTGGATGACCGAGAGTTCACGACCTACGAGCTACTGCTGGAAGATATTGATCTGGAAGATGTGATTCTTAGGACTAAGACGGAGAATTTGTACATCGTACCTGCGACTGTCGATCTCAGTTCAGCAGATCTGGAGCTGCTATCCAATGAAAAACGCAGTTTTCTTCTGCATGATGCACTACGCCAAAAACAGATGGACACATTTAATTTTCACTACATCTTGATCGATTGTCCGCCGTCGTTGAATCTTCTGACAGTTAACGCGATGATTGGTGCACATTCGGTTCTTGTCCCACTTCAGAGCGAGTTTTTTGCGTTAGAGGGACTGTCGCAGCTGATGCTCACTATCCGCGAGGTCCGCCAAGCCGGGAACAAGGACTTACGCATCGAGGGTGTGGTGCTGACGATGTATGACCGTAGAAATAATTTGTCTCAACAGGTCGAGCAGGATGCGCGTAACAACTTGGGCGATCTGGTATTTAAAACAATGGTGCCACGAAATGTCCGTGTGAGTGAAGCTCCTAGCTTTGCGATGCCTGTTCTTGCCTATGACACCTTGTCAAAAGGCGCGAAAGCGTACCGCGACCTCGCGACCGAGCTTTTGAATAACAATAAAATCGTAGATAAAGAGGTGCAGCATGTCGAATAATACTGAACGTAAACGGGGTCTTGGCCGTGGATTGTCGGCACTTATGGCAGATGTGAGCGAAACAGAAAGCGTTACAGCGCGCGGCCTGGTCTCCGCTGATCAAATGGTGCCAATTGAGCGAATTTCACCTAACCCCGATCAGCCGCGCAAGCAATTTGTAAAATCTGATCTCGATGATCTTGCTGCGTCAATCAAGGAAAAGGGGGTGCTACAGCCTTTGATTGTGCGACCCCGCGCAGGCGGTACATTCGAGATCGTCGCTGGCGAACGCCGCTGGCGCGCTGCGCAGATCGCACAGCTGCATTCATTGCCTGTGATTGTCCGGGAATTTACAGATATAGAGGTCCTTGAAGTTGCCATCATTGAAAACATCCAGCGTGCGGATTTAAACGCAGTGGAGGAAGCTGCCGGATACAAGCAGTTAATGGATAAGTTTGGGCATACACAGGAGAAAATGGCAGAGGCTTTAGGTAAGAGCCGAAGCCACATCGCCAATCTGCTTCGCTTGTTGAACTTGCCGTCGACTGTGCTGGATTATATACGTGATGGTCAGATCAGTGCGGGGCATGCCCGTGCATTAATTCCGTCACAGGATCCCTTAAAGTTGGCGCAACAAGTGGTTAAAGGTGGCTTGTCTGTGCGTGCGACCGAAGCGTTAGTGAAGCGTGAACTAGCCGGAGAGCCAAAAGCTGGACCAACAGGATCAGATTTAGCTGATGAGAAAGATGCAGATACCAAGGCGATAGAGAATGATCTATCGGCAAACTTGCGCATGCATGTGTCTTTGTCCCACAAGCCTGGGCAGGAAAGCGGTCAGCTTTCTGTACAATATAAAACTTTGGAAGAGCTGGACGAACTCTGTCGTCTACTGAGCGCAACTTAATCGGCTAGCAAATCTGCAATAACGGAGTTTAAAACCCTAAACCCCTGATCGGTAACAATTAGATGCTGTGGGGTCATGGTGATCATACCAATATCGGTGAGGTGGGTCACGACCGCGGCATTCAATGGTTTACCTGCCAATGCGGCATACCGGTGGATATCTATGCCTTCACGCAGACGCAATCCCATCAATAAGAACTCGGTGGCTTCATCTTCTCGTGTCAGGCTCTCGCGCGTTTGCTCGGCTTTGCCTTGCGTCACTCCGTCTAGCCAGCGTTTTGGATTGCTATAGCAAATCGTTGCGTGCCGTTTTCCAGCGCGTGTCAGCCTGCCATGAGCGCCTGGCCCGATTCCAAGGTAATCTCCATAACGCCAATAGATCAGATTATGTCGGGACCGGGCGCCGTCGCGTGCGTGGTTTGACACTTCATAGGCGGGCATTCCGGCAGCGCCACAAACGTCTTGTGTGAGGTCAAACATATCTGCACCAAGGTCTTCATCAGGCAGGCCACGTAGTTTGCCCAAAGCATACCGATCACCAAATGCTGTGCCCTCTTCGACCGTTAGTTGATAGAGCGAAAGATGGTCTATAGATAGAGTTAGAGCCTGTTTGAGCTCTGCTTCCCAATCGTGTAGCGACTGGTTCTGGCGCGCATAAATCAGATCAAAGCTGACCCTTTCAAAGGTAGTGCGGGCGATGTCAAAAGCCGCCAAAGCCTCGGCTGTCGAGTGGATCCGGCCAAGTCGTTTCAGGTCTGTATCATTCAGCGCCTGTATCCCCATTGATACTCTGGAAACACCGCCATCACGGTATGCAACAAAGCGACCTGCCTCGACCGAGCCGGGGTTGGCTTCAAGTGTGATCTCAAGATCGTTGGCAACAGGCCAAAGCATCCGGATTTCCGCAATCACTGCGGCAACGGTGTCGGGGTCCATTAGGCTGGGTGTGCCGCCGCCGAAGAACACGGAGGTGACAGTACGGCCCTGCGTCTGCGCAGCATAGCGTTTCAGCTCAGCTAGATAGGCAGTTTTCCAAGCAGCTTGGTCTATGCTGCGCGAGACATGGCTGTTGAAATCGCAGTAGGGGCATTTGGCTTCGCAAAACGGCCAGTGAAGGTAGATACCAAAGCCGCCTTGCTGCCAGTCTTCGTTTAGGGACTGATCTTCAGTCAAAGCAGCGTGCCAGCAGTTTGGTGAATGCATCAGCACGGTGGCTCATGGTGTTTTTCTCGTCATGGCTCATTTCGGCAAATGTGCGTGTTTCACCAATGGGCTGGAAGATTGGATCATAGCCATGTCCGGTCTGCCCTCGCATAGGCCAGACAAATGTTCCATCGACAAAACCCTCGACCACTTCGTCGTGACCATCAGGCCATGCCAAAACCAGCGTAGCGCAAAACCTTGCAGCGTGAGGGTGGGGCGCGTTGGCCTCTTCCAGAAGATCATGGGTTTTGTGCATGGCCATGATGAAATCGCGACCATTGGGCGTTTCAGCCCAGTCAGCAGTATAAACACCAGGCGCATTGTCGAGTGCTGCAATCTGAATACCGCTGTCATCGGCCAGTGCGGGCAGGCCAGTGGCTTTCACCGCCGCATGGGCCTTGATCCGTGCGTTGCCGATAAATGTATCTTCGGTTTCCACAGGTTCATCCAGCCCCAACTCCCTGGCACCCACAACTGTGATGTCAAGGGGCGCAAAAAGCTCGCGCATTTCTTCCAGCTTGCCCGCATTATGCGTGGCTATCAAAATACGGTCGCCTTCGAACTTGCGGCTCATGCGCAGGCCGCGCGCTGGATTGCTGTCAACTCGGCGATGCCCTTTTCCGCCAGATCCAGCAGCTCGTTCATCTGGGCGCGGGAGTAGGTTGAGCCTTCGGCGCTCATCTGCGTCTCAATCATCTGGCCGCTCTCGGTCATTATGAAGTTCCCGTCAACGCCTGCTTCGGAATCCTCAGGATAATCCAGATCAAGCAGGGGCTGGCCCGCATAGATGCCGCAGCTGATTGCCGCAACCGGATCAAGCATCGGATCAGAGATCACATCGCCCGCTTTCATCAGCTTGTTCACCGCAAGGCGCAGGGCAATCCAGCCGCCCGTGATCGAGGCACAGCGCGTGCCGCCATCAGCTTGCAAAACATCACAGTCGATGGTGATCTGCCGCTCGCCCAGTGCGACCCGGTCAACGCCCGCACGCAAGGACCGGCCAATCAAACGCTGAATTTCCACGGTCCGCCCGCCTTGCTGGCCCGCTGTCGCTTCGCGGCGCATGCGTGTGTTGGTCGCGCGCGGCAGCATGCCGTATTCCGCAGTGACCCAACCCAGACCGGAGCCTTTGATAAACGGCGGCACGCGCGGCTCGATGGAGGCGGTGCACAGCACGTGCGTATCGCCCACCTTGATCAGGACAGAGCCTTCGGCGTGCTTGGTAAAGCCTACTTCGACAGTGACGTCGCGCATTTGGTCAAGTTTCCGGCCGGATGGACGCATGGGTGTATTCCTTTTGAATGATTTGCCCACTCGATACCTCTGCGTCCCTTGCAGATGCAACCCCCACGCCTTTAATGTAAAAGCATGACAGACACATCGAGCCTTTTGCATGAAATGAACGAGCGGACGCGCGAGGTGTTTCGCCGTGTGGTCGAAGGCTATCTGGCTAACGGTGAACCCGTCGGTTCACGCACGCTCACGCGGGAGTTTTCCGAAAAGGTGAGTGCGGCAACGGTGCGTAACGTGATGCAGGATCTTGAGTATCTGGGCCTGATCGATAGCCCGCATGTGAGTGCGGGGCGCATTCCGACGCAACTGGGTCTGCGGATGTTTGTTGACGGACTGCTGGAGGTTGGCAACCCCGATGACAATGACCGCGCCCAGATCGACGCGACAATGGGGCGCACTGCGGATGATGTTTCGGGTATTCTGGACCGTCTCGGCACTGCGCTGTCCGGTGTAACGCAGGGCGCATCGCTGGTGCTGGCACCAAAACACGAGGCGCCGATCAAACATATCGAATTTGTATCCCTATCGCATGATCGTGCGTTGGTGGTGCTGGTGTTCTCCGACGGGCATGTGGAAAATCGGCTGTTCACGCCGCCTGTCGGTCAAACGCCCAGCTCCATGCGCGAAGCGGCGAATTTCCTGAACTCGCTGGTAGAGGGCAAAACGCTGAGCGAACTCACACGCACGATCAAGACAGAGATGAGCCGCCGCCGTCAGGAGATTGACGTGCTGGCCGCCGAACTGGTGGAAAGCGGGCTGGTGATCTGGGAAAGCGGTGAAGGCCATCCTGAGCGCCTGATCGTGCGGGGCCGTGCGAATCTGCTGACCAACAGCGGCGAGGCGCAGGATCTGGAAAAGGTGCGCAGCCTGTTCGACGACCTTGAGCGCAAGCGCGACATCGCCGATTTCCTTGAGTTGGCCGAGGATGGCGACGGTGTGCGTATTTTTATTGGCTCTGAGAACAAACTTTTCTCACTTTCGGGTTCCTCTTTGGTAGTTTCCCCATATATGAACTCTGATCGTAAGATCATTGGTGCGGTCGGGGTCATTGGCCCCACGCGCCTGAACTATGGACGTATCGTGCCGATTGTGAACTACACGGCGCAACTGGTTGGAAAGCTGATTTCCGACCGGAGTTAGAGGTGGAAGATGGCAGACCGTAACGAACACGAATTTCTCGATGATCCCGAAGCAGCAGAGGCCGAAGCCTATGCCGACGAGATGGAAGAGATCGACGAGGGCGAACTGGCCCTTGAGGAAGTCATGCAGGAGCGTGACAAGTACAAAGACCGCCTGATGCGCGCCTTGGCCGATGCCGAGAATGCGCGCAAGCGGTCCGACAAAGACCGCCGCGAGGCAGAAAACTACGGCGGCTCAAAACTGGCCCGTGATATGCTGTCGGTCTACGACAACATGAAGCGCGCGCTTGAGGCGGCGACAGAAGAGCAGCGCACGATTTCCGGCCCCTTGCTGGAAGGCATTGATCTGACGATGCGCGAGTTGCTGCACGTTTTCAAAAAACATGGTTTGGAGGTCATCGCGCCACAAGTGGGCGATCGGTTTGATCCGAAGATCCATCAGGCAATGTTCGAGGCACCCGTGCCGGATACTAAAGCGGGCGATATTATTCAGGTCGCTGCCGAAGGGTTCATGCTTCATGACCGTTTGCTGCGCCCTGCGCAGGTAGGCGTCTCCTCCATGGTTGGCTAAGACTAGCCGCGAGTTTTTACGAAGAGGCGGTCAGGTTTTGGCCGCCTCTTTCAGTTTGTAGATCAGGTCCAGTGCTTCGCGGGGGCTCAACTCGTCCGGTAGGATTTCACCCATCATCGCCTCAACGGCTGATGCCTTCTTTGGCGCAGGCGGCGGGGACTGTATGGTCGAAAACAACGGCAGATCGTCGATCAGCGTCTTTTGCGTCGCACCGCCTTCACGCTCGCCCTTTTCCAAGGCCTCCAGCACAACGCGCGCGCGATCAATCACAGCTGCCGGAAGGCCCGCCAGCTTTGCCACCTGCACCCCATAAGACCGGTCTGCGGCACCCTTTTTGACTTCATGCAGGAAGATCACATCACCTTCCCATTCCTTGACGGTCACGGTGGCGTTATCGACGCCATCCAGCTTGCCCGCCAATGCCGTCATCTCGTGGTAATGCGTGGCAAACAGAGCGCGGGCGCGGTTTACATCGTGCAGATGTTCCAGCGTGGCCCAGGCAATCGAGAGCCCGTCATAGGTTGCCGTGCCGCGCCCGATCTCGTCCAGAATCACCAGCGCCCGGTCATCTGCCTGATTGAGGATCGCAGCCGTCTCAACCATCTCGACCATAAAGGTTGACCGCCCGCGCGCTAGATCATCAGACGCACCAACGCGGCTGAACAATTGGCTGACCAACCCGATATGTGCCGAGCAAGCGGGAACATAGCTGCCCATTTGCGCAATCAGGGCCATCAGCGCGTTTTGGCGCAGGTAGGTTGATTTACCCGCCATGTTGGGACCGGTCAGCAGCCAGATGGCGGCGTTTGTGTCCGCGCTCAGGTCGCAATCATTTGCCACAAACGGCGCGCCGGATTGCTGCGCCAACGCACGCTCCACCACCGGATGCCGCCCGCCGATGATGTTGAAGGCACGGGAATTGTCGACGGTGGGCTTCACCCAGTTTTCCGCTTGCGCCAGATCGGCCAGCGCGCAGGCCAGATCAAATTCTGCCAAGGCCGCCGAAGTTGCGCCAATCTCGCCCGCCTTGTCCAGAATGGCGGTGCGCAGGCTGGCATATAGGGCTTTCTCTAATTCGATCGCGTGATTGCCCGCGTTGAGGATTTTGGTCTCAAGCTCGGAGAGTTCCACCGTGGTAAAGCGGACCTGATTGGCGGTCGTCTGGCGGTGGATGAATGTGTCCGACAGCGGCGGCGACAGCATCTTTTCCGCATGGGTTGCTGTTGTCTCGATGAAGTAGCCCAGCACGTTGTTGTGTTTGATTTTCAGAGCCTGAATGCCTGTGTCAGAGACGAATTGTGCTTGCATTGCAGCCACAACACTACGGCCTTCATCACGTAGTTTGCGCACTTCGTCCAACTCGTCGCGGTAGCCTTGTGCGATAAATCCGCCATCGCGCGCAAGCAACGGCGGTTCTGCGATCAGCGCTTCGTCAAGTAGGTGGACCAAGCCTTCATGGCCCGACAAGTTTTCAACAGCAATCCTGAGTAAATCAGGCAAATCACCCTGTGTTAGAGACTGGTTTAGGTATCCGGCCTCAGTTAACCCATTGCGAATAGCGGCCAGATCGCGCGGGCCGCCACGGTCCAGTGCCAGACGCGAAAGCGCACGTTCCAGATCCGGCACGGCGCGCAGGCGGCTGCGGATGTCTTGGGCTGTGCGCGTGTTGGTAAAGGCAAAATCTACTGCTTCCAGACGCGCATGAATAGTCTCTAACACACGCGAAGGGCTGGAAATGCGCCGCTCCAGCAGGCGCGCACCGCTGGCCGTAACGGTGCGGTCCATCACCGACAGCAGCGATCCGGCGCGCCCGCCGGACAGCGCATGGGTCAGTTCCAGATTGCGGCGGGTGGCGGCATCAATCTGAACCGTCCGCGCCTCGGTTTCTTTGACGGGTTTGCGCAGCAGGGGTAGGTTGCCCTTTTGCGTCATGTCCAGATATTCGATCAGCGCGCCCATGGCGGAAACTTCGGCGCGGTTAAAGCTGCCGAAGGCATCCAGAGATTGCACACCAAATAACGCACATATTCGCGCCTCGGCACCCGTGCTGTCGAAACTTGCGCGCGCAAGGCTGGTCAGCGCCAGACCAAACTCTGCTTCAAGCGCGCGGTGTTCTGCCGCTTTGCCTTCGGCAATCAACAGCTCGGAGGGCGCAAGGCGGGCAAGCTCTGGCCCCAGCCGCACAAGTGGTAAGCTCATCACATGAAATGCACCGGTGGAAATATCAACCCAAGCCAGCGCATGCCCGTCGCGCACTTCGGCAAATGCGGCGAGGTAATTGTGACGTCGCGCCTCCAGCAAGGATTCCTCGGTCAGCGTACCGGGCGTGACCAGCCGGACCACATCGCGTTTCACGATTGATTTGTTGCCACGCTTTTTAGCCTCGGCGGGGCTCTCTAATTGTTCGCCCACTGCCACGCGAAACCCTTTGCGGATCAGCGTCAGAAGGTATCCTTCGGCGGCATGAACAGGCACGCCGCACATCGGAATATCCTTGCCTTCATGCTGGCCGCGTTTGGTCAAAGCAATATCCAGAGCCTCGGAGGCCGCGACGGCATCGTCAAAAAACATCTCGTAGAAGTCGCCCATCCGGTAGAATAACAGCGCATCGGGGTAGCCGGATTTAATCTCCAGATATTGCGCCATCATCGGGGTGATCGTGGCTGTTTTCATCTGTTGCTCCTCTGGCTGCCCTGTCTTTACAAAACGACAGGCCCCGAGGGAAGGGGATCAGCGATGTAGACGATTTTACTTAATGTGATAGACAAACCCATCCGCAGCCAGAAAAGTGAGGCACTCAGCCAGTGCGCAACAATATTGACCTTACCTCCGACCCGGATGCGCTGTTCCTAAACCCGTGGCGTGATGACGGCTTGAGATTGCTCATGCCACCAGATTTTTTCTGGCGGTCGGTGACGGGCGGGGTGATCGAAGGATTTGCCGTCAGTGCGCACCCCGAGATTAATGTAAAAATACGGTCTTTCGTCACCCAGACAAAGCGGCATAAACAATTTGCAAATGTGGTTGAGACGAACACCGTGCCGGTGGTTCTGGATCATGCCAGTTTTCGTAAATCCCATGTGATGGCGGGTGGTAAGCTGGTGCTGTCCGGTGCTTCTGCAACGCGGTTGTTTAATACATTTCGGCGCGACAATACTGCGGATGATCCGGTAGTGACCTTGAATGCTTATCTCGCGCAGTGCCGGACAGTGAACAAAGGCAGACATATTGCCATTGAAAATACATTTATAGAGCCTGATCTGGATTTTGCGGCCGTGTGTCGGAACACGTTCAATTATTTCCACTTTCTTACGGAATCCCTAAGCCAGTTGTGCGTGTTGGACACTGTAGGGTTTCAGGGAAATATCTACTTCCATTTCCCCAATCAGGAAGAAAAACACCGAAACTTTACTGCCGCTTTTGTGGAAGCGTTGTTTCCTGAATATGCGGGCCGTGTCTTTTTTGAGCGCGCGCCGAAGGATTATGATGTTGTTCTGAGTGCGTTTGATCTGATCGGTGCTATCTGGCAAATGCCTGAGGATGGTCTGAGCGGGCTGACCAAGACTGCGCCTGCGGGCAGCGCGCCGGGAAGTGTCGGATTTCAGCCCGTTCTGGCGATGAATTCTGTGAGCAGTGCAGTGCTGGCCTTGCGGGCTCGCGGGCTGGCTGCGGTTGCACAGCATGATTTTAGTTATTTGCCCAAGCGGTTTTTTGTGGGCAGGTCCGACGGGCAAAGCCGAAGTCGTCCGTTAGGCGGTGAGTATCTGATGCTGGAGCAGTTGGAGCGTTTCGGATTTGAATATGTAGTATTCGAAGATCTTGCGCCGCTGGAACAGATTGCGCTGATGGCACAGGCCGAAGTCATGATCTCGCATCATGGGGCGGGTTTTGCGAATATGATGTTCGCCGCGCCCGAGACCTATGTGATCGAGTTGGGCACTTTGCAGACCGCGCAACACAGGTGGGCTGATTTCTGGCCGCTGGCCCATGCTGCACGGTGCCGGTACATAAGTTTTTTCGCTGATTTCAACAGCGAGGATCCCTTGCAGGAGCCTCATTTTGCCACTGACGGGATTGTGCCTACGGCGGTGTCAAAGGCGGCAGTTTCGCAGATTGTAGCCTTTATTCTGGCAGTGCTTGGTCATACCCCAGAGATGCAGAGCGCCGGTGCGCTGGCTGTTCTGGGGCGTCGTGTGATGGCTGCGGGTGCTGCGCCGCAAGCATTATCATTGTTGGAGAAGCATGAAGCGATGGCTGTTAAAAATGCGACACTGTGCCTGCTGCGCGCAGATTGTCACAAGGCGCTGGACGAGCCAAAGTCAGAGCTGGTTGCGCTTGAAGATGCCTATGCCGCTGATCCGGCACGCTGGCAAACACTGGTACGGATTGTCTGGTGTGCCAACCGGTGCGAACGTCCTTTGGTTATTCGTTGGGCGCTGGATCATCTGGCGGCAGATTTCCCCGATCGGCACGCTGCATTTGTTGGCAATCACGACTGGGTTCGTTTCGTCGCGTGATTGCGCGAAACTGCGTATCCCGTTATGAACGTGTAAGAGAATTGCCCAGCCTTGTGTGAAGGGTGAAATGCAAAAGAGAGTACTCAAGCCCGTGACCAAAAACAGAATCACCGCCGAAGAGGCGCTCGCCTTTCACCTTGAGCCGACACCGGGCAAGTTTGAAATCACCGCCACCGTTCCGATGACCACCCAGCGCGATCTGTCGCTGGCCTATTCGCCCGGTGTTGCCGTCCCGTGCGAGGCCATCGCCGCGAATCCGCAGCTGGCGTATGACTATACCAATAAGGGAAATCTGGTTGCGGTTATCTCCAACGGAACAGCCGTTCTGGGCCTTGGCAATCTGGGTGCACTGGCATCCAAGCCGGTGATGGAGGGCAAGGCGGTTTTGTTCAAACGTTTTGCCGACGTGAACAGCATTGATATCGAGCTGGACACAGAGGACACCGAAGCTTTCATCAACGCGGTCAAACTGATGGGCCCGACCTTTGGCGGCATCAACCTTGAAGACATCAAAGCGCCCGAGTGTTTCATCATCGAGCAGCGGTTGAAGGAAGAGATGGATATCCCCGTCTTCCACGATGACCAGCATGGCACAGCAGTAATCTGTGCGGCGGGTTTGCTCAACGCGCTGAAAATCTCAGACAAGAAGATAGAAGATGTGAAGATTGTCCTGAACGGGGCGGGGGCGGCGGGCATCGCCTGTCTGGAACTGCTCAAGGCGATGGGCGCGCGGCACAACAACTGCATCATGTGCGATACCAAAGGCGTGATCTATCAGGGCCGTACTGAAGGCATGAACCAGTGGAAGTCTGCGCATGCTGCCAACACGGACGCGCGGACGCTGACGGACGCCATGAAGGGCGCTGATGTATTCCTCGGCGTGTCGGCGAAAGGGGCGGTAACGCAGGATATGGTAGCCAGCATGGCGCCTGATCCCGTTATTTTCGCAATGGCGAATCCTGATCCGGAAATTACCCCCGAAGAGGCACACGCAGTGCGGCCCGATGCAATTGTGGCGACAGGGCGCAGCGATTATCCAAATCAGGTCAACAACGTGCTTGGCTTTCCCTACCTGTTTCGCGGTGCGCTGGACATCAATGCGCGTGCCATTAATGACGAGATGAAGATTGCCTGTGCTCACGCATTGGCCAATCTTGCGCGCGAGGATGTACCGGACGAGGTTGCGCTGGCGTATGGCAAGAACCTGACCTTCGGGCGCGACTACATCATCCCGACACCGTTTGACCCGCGTCTGATTCACACAATTCCGCCCGCCGTGGCGAAAGCGGGTATGGATACCGGGGCCGCCCGCCGCCCGATTATTGATATGGACGCCTATGAGCAGGGTTTGAAATCCCGCCTTGATCCGACTGCAAATATCATGCGCGGCATCAACATGCGTGCGCGCGCAAATCAGGCGCGGATGATTTTTGCCGAAGGCGATGACCCTAAAGTGTTGCGCGCTGCCGTGATGTATCAGCGGCAGGGCTTTGGTAAGGCGCTGATTGTCGGACGACAGGACGATGTTCATGCCAAGCTGCTTGCAGCGGGTCTGGAGGATGCGTCAAGCGAGCTGGAAGTGGTTAATGCTGCCAACACGCCGCATCTGGATGCCTATAAATCCTTTCTGTACGACCGCCTCAACCGGCGCGGGTTTGACAAGAAAGACATCCACCGGCTGGCGGCACGCGACCGGCATGTATTTGCGGCGTTGATGCTGGCGCACGGGCATGGGGACGGGTTGGTTACAGGTGCCACGCGTAAATCTGCCCATGTGCTGGACCAGATGAACCATGTCTTTGACGCCAATGCCAAAGGTGGTGCCACAGGCATTACCGCGCTGTTGCACAAGGGCAAGATTGTTCTGATCGGCGATACGCTGGTGCACGAATGGCCCGAGGCGGAGGACCTTGCCAATATCGCAGAAAGCGGTGCGCGCGTGGCGCGGCATTTGGGCCTGGAGCCGCGTGTGGCCTTTGTCAGTTTCTCCACCTTCGGTTATCCGGTGTCAGAGCGGGCAGAGAAAATGCACCGCGCGCCCGAGGTGTTGGACAAGCGCGGTGTTGATTTCGAATATGAAGGTGAGATGACCGTTGATGTGGCGCTGAACGTGGAGAGCCAGAAAAACTATCCTTTCTCACGGCTGACCGGTCCGGCGAATATCTTGGTTGTGCCCGCGCGCCACTCGGCCAGTATCTCCGTTAAATTGATGCAGGAAATGGCGGGGGCGACTGTGATTGGTCCGATCCTGACGGGGTTGGACCAGTCGATCCAGATTGCCTCCTCCACCTCCACCACGAATGACATTTTGAACATGGCAATCCTTGCCGCGTGTAAAGTGGGCGGCTGACATGATCTGGAACCTCGGCTCGATTAATATCGACAATTTTTACGAGGTTCCGCATCTGCCCCGCGCGGGCGAGACATTGGCCGCGCGGAGTTATGGTTTTGGTCTGGGTGGCAAGGGTGCGAATATGTCTGTTGCTGCCGCGCGTGCTGCGGCGCGTGTTTCACACATTGGTGCTGTGGGCGATGATGGCCGTTGGACCCGCGAGCGGATGATGGAATACGGTGTCGATATCCCCCATGTCGCACGGATTGAAGCGCCTACCGGCCACGCGAATATCGTGATTGATCCGCAGGGCGAAAACAGCATTGTTCTGTTCCACGGTGCGAATGTCGAATTGACCGAGGCGATCATCGGCGGCGCGCTGACCGAAGCATCACCCGGAGATTACTTGCTGATGCAGAACGAGACGAACGGGCAGGAATATGCCGCGACAACGGCGCAGGCTTTGGGCTTGCGCGTGGTTTATGCCGCAGCGCCCTTCGAGGCGGCGGCGATCGCACGGCTGTCGGGGAAAATCAATCTTCTTGTTCTGAACGAGGTTGAGGCGGAGCAGCTTGAGGTTGCAACAGGCAAGGCTGCGGGTGCGCTGGGCATAGATGATGTGGTAATCACGCTAGGCGCGCAGGGCTGCAAATGGGTCTCTAACACAAGCGAAAAGCACTTTGATGCTTACCCAGCTGATGTTGTCGATACCACAGGTGCGGGCGATACCTTTACCGGATATCTGGTGGCGGGGCTGGACCGTGGCATGGATATGGAAACGTCGATTGATCTGGCGCTCAAGGCTGCATCGCTGATGGTTGCGCGGCGTGGAACGGCGGATGTGATCCCGGATCTCAAGGAAATCCAGGATCAATTTGGCGCCTAGCCTGCAAAGGGTGCAGCCGCGCCCCACAACTGTTTGACGCGCTGGTCACGGCCACAAGCATCACGGTAGGCTTTGTACGCATTGGCCTGACTTTTCGGGCCGAACCGCGTGATCACCAGTTTGCTGCCTTTGGCGTAGTCCTGATGATAGTCCTCCGCAGGGTAGAATTTGGTCGCTGCGAGGACCGGTGCCACAATCTTTGCGCCCAGATCCGCCTCGGCCCGTGCTTTGGATTGTTCGGCGGCGGTCTTTTGGTCGCCTTTGGCGAAGATCGGTGTGCGGTAGCTGTCTCCACGGTCACAAAACTGTCCGCCTGCGTCTGTCGGATCAACGGAGCGGAAAAACAGATCAAGCAGAGTGCTTGCGCTGACTATGGCGGGATCAAAGGTGATTTGCACGGCTTCGTAGTGGCCGGTGCCACCTGCGGTGACCTGTTTGTATGTCGGGTTTTTCGTCGCGCCGCCTGCATATCCCGATACAGCGATGCCACATTATCTGGGGTTATATCAGCGCCGCCTTTCCCCGTGATCAGGGAAAAATACGCTGCTAATTATTCAGTGTTCTTAAATGGTATCTGTTTACAAGATAACACGTAAGCCGGTTTCCGGTTAGGGTAACGAGTGTTCGGCCCAGACAGTCAAATGTCTGGGCCGTTTGTTTTGCTATTTTTTCATCCGCTTGTCGCGCGCGGCAAGCAGTTTGAGCCGCAGCGCGTTCAGCTGGATAAAGCCAGCCGCATCTTTCTGGTCGTATGCGCCTGCATCATCCTCGAACGTTACGTGCGCTTCGGAATAAAGGCTGTAATCAGACCAGCGGCCAACAGTGCGGACGCTACCTTTGTACAGCTTCAGGCGCACATTGCCGGTAACGTGGGTCTGGCTGGCGTCGATGGCGGCTTGCAGCATCATGCGCTCTGGCGAGAACCAGAAGCCATTGTAAATCATCTCGGCGTATTGTGGCATCAGCTGGTCTTTGAGGTGCATGGCACCACGGTCCAGAGTAATAGATTCAATTGCGCGGTGGGCTTCCAGCAGCAGCGTCCCGCCGGGCGTCTCGTAGATGCCGCGTGATTTCATGCCGACAAAACGGCCCTCAACCAGATCAAGGCGACCACAGCCGTGCTTGCCGCCCAGCTCGTTCAGCTTGGTCAGCACTTCGGCGGGGGACAGTGTCACGCCGTTGACGGACACTGCATCGCCCCGCTCGAACCCGACTTCGACGTATTCCGCTTCGTTCGGGGCGTCTTCGGGTGCAACAGTGCGCTGATAGACATAGTCTGGCGCTTCAATGGCGGGATCTTCAAGGACAAGACCCTCGGAAGAAGTGTGAAGCAGGTTGGCATCCACAGAAAACGGCGCTTCGCCGCGCTTGTCTTTGGCGATGGGGATTTGGTTGGCTTCGGCAAATTCCAGCAGCTTGGTACGGCTGGTCAGGTCCCACTCGCGCCATGGTGCGATTACCTTGATGTTCGGGTCCAGCGCATAAGCGGCAAGCTCGAACCGGACCTGATCGTTGCCTTTGCCGGTGGCGCCGTGGGCCACTGCATCGGCGCCAACTTCATGCGCAATCTCGACCAGACGTTTGGAGATCAGCGGGCGGGCGATGGAGGTGCCCAGCAGATACAGCCCCTCATAAACCGCATTGGCGCGGAACATCGGGAAGACAAAATCGCGCACAAACTCTTCACGCACGTCTTCGATGAAAATCTGGCTTGCGCCCATCATCTCTGCTTTGGCGCGGGCGGGCTCCAGTTCTTCGCCCTGACCCAGATCGGCGGTAAAGGTAACAACCTCACAACCATACTCGGTTTGCAGCCATTTCAGGATGATCGAGGTATCAAGCCCGCCGGAATAGGCGAGCACTACTTTCTTGGGCGCAGACATGATCTCTTCCTTGTTCGAGTTTCCGCTTTTGCGTAGCCCGTTTCACCGCGCGCGGCAAGGTGGACGGGTTTATTGACGCCCCTGCGATACGGACCTATCCAAGACTACAGGCATAAAAGGGCAACAGCAGATGAGCGACGATTTCCAGATAGGCGCAATTGCCGCCACCCGCGCGATGCGCACCGTGTTTCCTGCCACGCCGCTTATGCGCAATGATCATCTGTCGGAACGCTTCGGCGCCGAGATTTACCTGAAACGCGAAGATCTCAGCCCTGTTAGATCCTACAAACTGCGCGGCGCGTTCAATGCCATGCGCAAACTGATCCCAGAACATCAGGTTTTTGTCTGTGCCTCGGCGGGTAATCACGCGCAGGGCGTGGCGTTTATGTGCAGTCATTTCGGTGTGCGCGGGGTAATTTTTATGCCTGTCACGACACCGCAGCAGAAAATCCAGAAAACCAAGATGTTTGGCGGGGCCAATATCGAAGTGCGTCTGGTGGGCGACTATTTCGACAAAACACTTGGCGCTGCGCAGAAGTTCTGCACCGAAGAAGGCGCCTATTTCCTCTCGCCCTTCGACGACGACAATGTGATTGAGGGCCAAGCCTCTGTCGCGGTCGAAATCGAGGACCAGTTGGGCCGCGTGCCCGATCATATTATCCTGCCCGTGGGCGGTGGTGGTTTGTCTGCGGGTACGCGCGCCTTCTTCGGGGATCGCTGCACCTATACCTTTGTCGAACCAAAAGGCGCGCCCAGCCTTGCGCGTGCGTTGGATGCGGGGGGGCCAGTTGATGTTTCGCCGATCAACAGTTTTGTAGACGGTGCTGCGGTGGCCAAGATCGGGGTACGTACGTTCGAGAAGTTGAAAGATGCGAAGCGGTCGGATGTGGTGCATCTATCCGAGGATCGGATTTGTGTCAGCATTATCGAGATGTTGAATGTTGAAGGGATTGTTCTGGAGCCTGCGGGTGCGCTGAGTATCGAGGCGCTGGGCGAGGTGGCAGAGCAGATCAAAGGCAAAACCGTGGTCTGCGTGACCTCCGGCGGGAATTTCGATTTTGAGCGGTTACCCGAGGTGAAAGAGCGCGCGCAGCGATATTCCGGTCTCAAGAAATACTTTATCCTGCGCATGCCCCAGCGGCCCGGTGCGCTGAAAGAGTTTCTGAATATTCTCGGGCCGGATGATGATATTTGCCGCTTTGAATACCTAAAGAAATCTGCGCGCAACTTCGGTTCTGTCCTGATCGGGATCGAGACGCTGAACGCTGATACCTTCCCCCGCTTCCTGAGCCAGCTTGATGACGCTGGGTTCACCTATACAGATATCACCAATGATGAGACGCTTGCCCAATTCGTACTCTAGGGGGCATTATGGATATTTCAGGTAAGACAGTTGTGATTACGGGCGGTGCCAGTGGCATCGGGGCTGCGCTTGCGCGGCAGGCGGCGGATGCGGGTGCGAAAGTCTGTATTGCTGATCTGAATGTTGATGCTGCGCAGCATGTTGCGCAAGAGATTGGCGGTATTGCTGTCGCTTGTGATGTGATCCAAGAGGCGCAAATAATCGCGGCTATTGATGCGGCGCAAGCTGCCTTTGGCCCTGTGGATGTGTTTGTCTCCAACGCCGGTCTGGGGCGCGGTGACCCGTCCCATGCTGCATCCGCGCCTGATGCGGACTGGATGCTGAACTGGCACGTGCATGTGATGGCCCATGTCTGGGCCGCGCGGGCGCTGTTGCCTGCGATGATCGCGCGCGGATCGGGACATTTTGTGAATGTCGCTTCTGCCGCGGGGCTGCTTAACCAGATCGGCGATGCTGCCTATTCAGCCACCAAACACGCTGCCGTCAGCTTTGCCGAATCGCTGCTGATCACACATGGCGCAGACGGTATCAGCGTCTCGGTGGTTTGTCCCCAATATGTGGCAACCCCGCTGTTGGGGCTGGGCGATGGCGATGCGCAGGGCAATTTGCTGACGGCGGGGGATGTTGCCACGTCTGTCTGGCGCGGTGTTGCTGACGGCACATTCGTCATCATGCCCCACCCCGATGTTGCAAAATATAACGCCCTTCGCGGGTCGGATCCTGCACGCTGGATCAAAGGTATGCAAATGCTGCGGGCCAAAGCACTGGTGACGCAGGGCGGCATCAGCGTGGCGGAGTTTTACAAGCTGGTTTAGCGGCCCTCACCATTCTCCAGACCGGCAAGGAAAATATCTTTGCTGTCATCGTAGCACCGTAAGACGGGTTCCAGCACGATCTCTGCTGCGCGCCCGTTTGCGGCCAGCGTTTCGCCTGTCTGACACTTTTCGGCAAAGGCGCTAAACCCGAGGTTCAGCGCGCTGCCTTTGAGGGCATGCAGATCGTTCCCAAGGGATTCGATCCTTGGGGTGGTGCGCAGGCTGTCGATCAACTCGGTCACTTCTTCGATGAAGATCTCCACAACTTCGGGAAAATCTTCCTCGCCGATCTCGTCGCGCAACTGCTTGATCCTGTTCCAGTCGATCATTTCAGGTCTCCAATTGTCATCGAAGGTTTAGCCGAAAACTATTAAGAGAGGATGAGCGTGTTTGCCAGGCGCGCTTCACCCGCTGTTAACATCACGCGGCTATAGCTTCTGTCGTATGAGTATTGTGAAAGATCTATGCCGCTTGCACCTGTCGCCCATTTTGATCTGTCGAACGCGCCGCGTGGGGGTGCGATCCAGTACGTTTTGGTGGTGGATGACAGCAAAGTACAACGCAAAATTCTGACGCTTGCACTCAGGCGCTGGGGGTTTGATGTGGATGAGGCGGCAAGCGGTTCAGACGCGTTGGAAATGGCAGCGCACCGGCGGCCTGATCTGGTGCTTAGTGACTGGATGATGCCCGGTATGTCGGGGCTTGAGCTGTGCCGCCGTTTTCGCGAAATGGACGGGGAGGAATACAGCTATTTCATCCTTCTGACCTCCAAGAGTGAAAAGGAAGAAGTGGCGCGCGGGCTGGACAGTGGTGCTGATGATTTTCTGACCAAACCCGTTGATAATAACGAATTGCGCGCCCGCATCACCGCCGGAGAGCGGCTGATCGAAATGCAGCGCTCCATGGCGCAAGCCAACCGGACGCTCAGCGAGACGCTGGCGGAGTTGCAGCAGTTGTACGACAATATCGACAGTGATTTGCAGGAGGCCAAGAAGCTCCAGCAATCTCTGGTGCGGGAACGGTTTCGCGCGCTGCCGGTCGGGGATCTGTCGCTTATGCTGCGATCTTCGGGTCATGTAGGCGGTGATCTGGTAGGCTTCTTTGAGGCGGGTATCCGGCATGTGGGGCTGTATGCGCTGGATGTGTCCGGCCACGGGATCAGTTCCGCGCTGATGACCGCACGGCTGGCGGGCTATCTGTCCAGCGCCGCACCAGACCAGAACGTGGCGCTGCGCAAGAACGCAAACGGCCAGTTTGTGCCGCGTTCGCCTGATGAAGTAGTTGCGGCGTTGAATACCCTTGTCCTCGACGAGATGGAGACAGAGCATTATTTTACGTTGTTGCTCGCCTTTGTCGAACTTGAGACGGGCCATATTGTAATGTCACAGGCCGGCCATCCGCACCCCGCTGTTCAACGCGCTGACGGCACGATTGAACAGATTGGTACTGGTGGCTTTCCGGTTGGCCTGTTGTCAGGGGTAAGTTTTGAGCGGTTCGAGCTGAAGTTGAACTGTGGCGACCGGATTTTAATTTTGTCGGACGGTGTGACGGAATGTCCGGGCCCCGACGGGGACATGTTGGGTGAAGAGGGACTCAGCCTGCTAATGGGTGATCTGGCTGAAACACGCGGACCAGCTTTCCTTGAGGCGTTGATCTGGCGTCTGACCGAATTCAACGGCAGTGATGATTTCCCCGACGATGTTTCTGCAATCTTGTTCGAATATCAGGGGTTGGAAGCAACATAAGCTTCCAGAAACATTCTGTCGCCATCGTTACCCAATGCGGCAATCGCGTCATTCGCATCTAGGATCAACGTCTCGTGGTGCGGCTCTGAGGGGTCCTGTATCTGGCGTGTCGGGCGCGCGACATAGACATGACATAGCTTCTCTGCCCATATATCATACTCGGGCATAAACACGAACCGGCGGAAAGCGCCAAGGCGCAGGGGTTGAGATATGGACCAGCCGACTTCTTCGCGGACCTCGCGGTAGAGCGCTTGTAGAGGGCTTTCGCCTGGATCAATGCCGCCGCCCGGAAGTTGGATATCAACCGTATTTCCTACGTCTGCCGTAAGCAAAAACCGCCGTCCAATGGGCAGAATGGCATAGGCACCTGCCCGCACTGTATACTTCTGGCCGCGTTTCGGCACTTCGCCCACACGTCTGATCATGCCTGTCCCCCTTTTGGTCACGGCTTGTCCGCCCTACATAGACGCGGTATGCCAATCACTTCGCGGTAAGGATAGATGAAAATGACAGATGCAAACAGCAGCGGGTGGGACGATACGGTTCTGCCATTCCAACTTGATCATGCGGATATTCGCGGTCGTATTGCACGGCTTGATACTGCGCTGGGCGCTATATTGGCGCAACACAGCTATCCGCCTGTCGTTGAGGCATTGGTGGCAGAGATGGCGTTGCTGACCGCCCTGATTGGCCAAACGATGAAGCTGCGCTGGAAATTGCAGCTGCAAGTGCAGTCGAACGGCCCTGTGCGCATGATCGCCACAGATTATTACGGCCCTGAGGAAGAAGGCGCGCCTGCGCACATCCGCGCCTATGCCAGTTATGACGCTGACCGTTTGACCGATGGCGCGCCGATCGAACAAATCGGCGAGGGTTATTTTGCGGTGATGATTGATCAGGGTGCAGGCATGACGCCCTATCAAGGCATTGCCCCGCTGTCCTCCGAGAGCCTTTCCAAATCTGCCGAAGGCTATTTCGCCCAGTCCGAGCAGTTGCCGACGCGGTTCGAGCTGAGCTTTGGCCAATCCACCACCTCAGATGCGCCGGAGCATTGGCGTGCGGGTGGCGTGATGTTGCAGCATATGCCCAAAGCGTCGCCGTTCTCCGCGCAGGCGGAAGGGTCTGGCGGGATCTTGCAGCCGGTTGATCTGCTGGGCGAGGACGAGCAAGAGAACTGGCACCGTGTGAATATCCTGCTCGACACTGTGGATGATCTGGAATTGATCGGTCCCACGCTAGAGCCGTCGGATGTGCTGTTGCGTTTGTTTCATGACGAACAGCCGCGGATTTTCGACAAGCAGCGCGTACATTTTGGTTGTTCGTGCTCCGAAGACCGTGTGCGCCAGAGCTTGTCGATCTATTCGGCGCGCGACATCGGGACGATGACCACCGACGAGGGGCGCGTGACTGCGGATTGCCAGTTTTGTAGCGCGCATTATGATCTTGATCCGCTCACACTTGGTTTTGAAGCGACAAAGGATGCGTGACACGCTTGACCACTTTCGGACCACTCTTGCGCAGACTGGCGTGGGATCATCCGATTTTGATCTTAATCCGGATACCGTTTTGCCTGCGGGGCGGATTTTGCGCCCTGCCGGTGTGCTCGCCCCGATTGTCGAGACAGATCGAGGGCTGGCGCTGTTGCTTACCAAACGCTCTGCTGCGCTGAAGCATCATCCCGGCCAGATCGCTTTTCCGGGCGGCAAGCAGGACCCCGGCGATGTGGACGTGATCGCGGCTGCGCTGCGCGAGGCGCATGAGGAAATTGGCCTGCCGCCTGATTGTGTCGAGGTGCTGGGGACGTTACCGCGTCATGAAACCGTAACCAGTTTTGACGTAACCCCTGTGATCGGCTTTGTGCATAAACCGTTTACCATCACTCCCGAACGCGGCGAGGTGGACGAAGTTTTTGCCGTGCCGCTGGATCATGTGCTGAATCCTGCGAATTATCTGGTTCAGTCGCGGCTGTGGCGCGGGCAGATGCGCCACTATTTTGTGGTGCCATACGGACCCTATTACATCTGGGGCGCAACTGCGCGTATGTTGCGCGCATGGACAGAGATTATACAAAAATAACCGCTGCGGATGCGCCCTGGCTGGCGCTGACCTCAACGCGTGCTGTGTGTGGTGCAATTGCTGCGGGCGGGCACAGCATTTTCTATGTGGGCGGCTGTGTGCGTAATGCACTTTTGGGCCTGCCCGCCAGTGATGTCGATCTGGCCACAGATGCAATCCCGCAGCGGGTCGTTGAATTGGCCGAAGCGGCCGGACTGAAAGCTGTCCCGACAGGCATTGAGCATGGGACAATTACCGTTATCTCTGAGGGTATCCCTTACGAGGTGACAACTTTTCGTCGTGACGTCGAGACGGATGGCCGCCGTGCCGTCGTCGCGTTTTCTAACAATATTACGGATGATGCCCGTCGTCGTGATTTCACAATGAATGCGCTCTATGCGGATGAAGACGGGACTTTGATTGATCCGCTGGGCGGTCTACCGGATCTGCGGGCGCGGCATGTGCGGTTTATCGAGGACGCTGAACAGCGTATCCGTGAGGATTATCTGCGGACCCTGCGGTATTTCCGGTTTCACGCATGGTACGGGGATATCTCCGAGGGGATGGACACAGAGGCGCTTGCGGCAATAGGCTGTAACTTGTCCGGATTAGAGACGCTCTCGGCGGAGCGGATCGGGTCCGAGATCCGCAAGCTGCTTGAGGCGCCGGATCCGTCGACTGCGCTGGCAGCGATGTCGCGAACCGGTGTGTTAGGAAGTGTTCTGCCCGCTGCTGATATCCGCTTTGTGCTGTTGATGATTCATGGTGCGGAGGCGCTTGGCTTGGCGCCGGACTGGTTGGGTCGGCTTGTCGCGCTGGGCGGGGAGGCTGTTCCGGAAGGTCTGCGGCTGAACAAGGCGGACCAACGGCGGTATGCTCGGATTCACGCTGCTGCGTTCGAAGGGCTGCCCCTTCGTGATGTTGCTTATGAGCACGGCGCGGAGATCGCGACTCAGGCCTATTTGATTAGTTGTGCCTTGTCCGAGTCGATGCCGGATGCCACAACGATTGCCCTGCTAGAGCAGGCCGCCGCGCAGGTATTTCCCGTGTCCGCCCGTGATCTGATGCCAGAATATGTAGGCGCCGCACTGGGCGAAAGGCTTGCGCAACTCAAGGCGGCGTGGCTTGCATCCGGCTTTAAATTGCGCAAAGCGGAACTGTTGGGCTTGCCCACGCCTTAACCCCGTGATGGTCTTGCGCGGTATCGGTAGGTACAAGGCGACTGACAAAACCGAAAGCACTGTGCATGTTCCGATTTTTTGAAAATCTGGTCGATCCCTATGTTGAGTATCCCGATGAGGACCAGCCGCCGCAAGATCTGCTCCCGTTTTTTATGGGCTATAGCCAGCCGTTCAAAAAGATATTTGCGCTGACAGCGTTTATGTCGATCCTTGTTGCAGGGATAGAGGTTGGCCTGATCTACTACATGGGGCGGATCGTTGATCTGCTGGGCAGTGACCCTAAACGGATGTGGACAGAACATGGCACCGAGTTGATCGTCGTCGCCCTGTTTATCGTTTTTCTACGTCCGCTGTTTCAGGCGTTTGACGTCGCGCTGATCAACAATGCCATTTTGCCGAATTTTGGCACGTTGATCCGTTGGCGGGCGCACCGGCAGGTGTTGCGGCAATCTGTTGGCTGGTTCGAGAATGATTTTGCCGGCCGCATTGCCAACCGGATCATGCAAACGCCCCCTGCCGCAGGCGAAGTGGTGTTTCAGGCTTTTGATGCCATCTCTTTTTCACTGGCTTATCTGATTGGGGCGGCGATTTTGCTGACCACCTCTGACCTGCGCCTGCTGCTGCCGCTGGTAATCTGGTTCGCGTTGTATCTGGTTCTGACACGCTGGGCGATCCGCCAGATTGGCCCCGCGTCCAAGGCTGCCTCTGACGCGCGGTCTGCTGTGACGGGGCGGGTGGTGGATGCCTATACCAACATTCATTCCGTCAAGATGTTTGCCCATCATGACCGTGAGGAATTGTACGCGAAAGAAGCCATTGAGGAAGCGCGCCGCACTTTCCAGATCGAGCAGCGCATTTTTACCAAGATGGACTTCGCTTTGGTCGCTCTGAACGGATGGCTGATTGTGGGCGTTGTCGGCTGGGCGCTGTCGCTGTGGATCCAAGGACAGGCGAGCGTGGGTGCTGTGGCGGCTGCAGCCACGCTGACACTGCGCCTTAATTCCATGACCGCATGGATCATGTGGGCGCTGTCATCTTTCTTTCGCCAGTTGGGCGTGGTGGCCGAGGGGATGGAGACAATTGCCCAACCTATCACACTGGTCGACCCCGCAGGCGCCAAGCCTTTGCACCTGACCGATGGCCGGATTGAAATGACGGGCCTGACCCATCATTATGGCCGTACGTCTGGCGGTCTGAACGCGATTGATCTGGTGATTGAACCGGGTCAGAAAATTGGCCTGATCGGGCGGTCTGGTGCCGGAAAATCGACCCTACTCAAGCTTCTTTTGCGTTTTTATGATGCCGAAGCGGGAATCATCCGGATTGATGGGCAAGATATTACGGGCGTCACGCAAGACAGCTTGCGCCGCCAGATTGGGATGGTCCAACAAGACAGTGCTTTGCTACACCGCTCGGTCCTTGAAAACATCCGGTACGGGAAACCGGATGCCAGCGAGGCAGAGGCGATCGTAGCTGCCAAGCAAGCGGAGGCGCATGAGTTTATAGAAGGTTTGCAAGATCCCGAAGGGCGCACCGGCTATGCCAGTCGTGTCGGCGAACGGGGTGTCAAACTGTCAGGCGGGCAACGCCAGCGCGTGACCCTTGCGCGTGTGATCCTGAAAGACGCGCCGATCCTGCTGCTGGACGAGGCGACAAGCGCGCTTGATAGCGAAGTTGAGGCGGCGATCCAGAAAACGCTGTACGGCATGATGGAGGGCAAGACCGTGATTGCGATTGCGCACCGGCTGTCTACCATCGCGCGGATGGACCGCATTCTGGTGCTGGACGAGGGGCGGATTGTGGAAGACGGTAATCACGATGCGCTTTTGGCCAGTGGCGGGCTATATGCCCAGTTCTGGGCGCGTCAATCCGGCGGGTTTCTAAAGACGGACGAGGATGACGCGTGACTATCGGAAACTGGATCAACCCTTTTCGCCCTGCTGACGGGCCACCGCCGCAAGAGTTGGGCGCGTTCATGCACTGGTGCTTGTCTGGCGCTTGGCCGGCACTCTGGCTGGCGTTTGCGTTTTCGGCCTTGGCGGGGGCGCTTGAGGCCGGAACGGCACTGGTTCTTGGGTGGGTAATCGACGCCACTGTTGCCAGCGGGCCGGAGGCGTTTTTTGATGGCCGCAATACAGCGGTGATTTTGATGAGCATCGGCTTTTTCCTGATCGCGCGGCCGATATTCTTTGGACTGTCCGCTGCCACAAATTCGATTATCGTGCAGCCTAACGTCAATCCGCTGGTGCTGTCGCGGCTGCACCGCTGGTCTTTGGGCCAGAATGTCAGCTTTTTCGACGATGATTTTGCAGGCCGCATCGCACAAAAGCAGATGCAAACCGCGCGAGCGGTGACGGATGTTGCGTCCGAGGTGATCAACGTGGTGGCTTTCGCGCTGGCGTCTCTGGTGGGATCGGTGCTGCTGCTGACGGCGATAAACCTTTGGGTGGCGGTGGGCCTTGCCGTCTGGCTGGTGCTATATTTCGGACTGATCAACTGGTTCTTGCCACGTATTCGCAAACGTGCGGCGGCGCGGGCCGGCGCGCGGGCGACGGTGTCGGGACAAGTGGTGGACACGATCACCAACATTAAAACAGTGAAACTATTTGCCCATGACGATCATGAAGACCGTGCGGCGCTGGGCGCGATGGAAACTTTCCGGAGCCGCTCGCTTGAGTTCGGGTATCTGTCTGCCGGTTTCCGGTTTGCACTGATGAGCCTTGCAGGTGTTCTGCCTGTGCTGCTGATCGGGGCGACGTTGTTGCTGTGGCAGCGTGGCATGGCTAGTGCGGGTGATATCGTTGCCGCAGGTGCCATTTCCATCCGGATTGCGCAGATGACAGGTTGGGTCAGCTTCACGTTGATGGCGATTTATTCCAATATTGGCGAGGTGGAGGACGGCATGCGCACGCTGACCCCGCGCACGCGTCTGGAGGATGCGCAGGACGCCAAACCGCTGGATGCGTCGCACGGCGAGGTGCGGATTGAAGGTCTCGGCTTTGCCTACGGGCGCGACAGTGGTGGCATCCGCGAGATCAATCTGACGATTGGTGCGGGCGAAAAGCTGGGTGTTGTTGGCGCGTCAGGCGCGGGTAAATCGACGCTGGTTGCGTTGATGCTCAGGCTCTATGAGGCGGAAAAGGGTCGTATTGTGATCGACGGACAGGATATCCGTGATGTGACGCAGGAAAGCCTGCGGCGTTCGATTTCGATGGTCACGCAGGAAACGGCGATGTTCAACCGCTCGGCTCGTGATAACATTGTGTATGGGCGTCCCGATGCCACAGAGGAAGAGATGATTGCCGCTGCCAAACAGGCAGAAGCGCATACGTTCATTCTTGCGCTGCAAGATCACAAAGGCCGCACCGGATACGATGCCCATCTGGGGGAGCGTGGCGTAAAGCTGTCCGGCGGACAGCGCCAGCGTATCGCGCTGGCCCGTGCGATTATTAAAGACGCCCCCATTCTGGTGCTGGACGAGGCGACAAGTGCGCTCGACAGTGAGGTGGAGGCAGCGATTCAGGTGGCGCTGGAGCGGGTGATGGAGGGCAAGACCGTGATGGCGATTGCACACCGCTTGTCCACCCTGCGGGAGATGGACCGGATTGTGGTGCTAGATCAAGGGCGCATCGCTGAAGCGGGCAGCCACAAGGAGCTTTTGGCGCTGGGCGGGCTTTATGCCGGGTATTGGGAGCGGCAATCAGGCGGATTTCTGGACCTTAAGGCAGCAGAATAGGGGCTGGCGGGGAACATCATGCGCCGCTATGGCAGGGGCATGACAGAATATACAATCACACGCCTTGGCATTTACGGAGACGGCATTGCCGAAGGTCCGGTTTTTGCCCCCATGACACTGCCTGGTGAAGTTGTCACCGGCACGCTTGAGGGGGCGAACCTGCGGGACGTAAAAATCGTGGCGCCTTCGGATGACCGCGTGGCGCCGCCCTGCAAGCACTTCAAATCTTGTGGCGGGTGCCAGTTGCAGCATGCCTCGGATGAGGTGGTCGCGGCGTTCAAGACCGACATTATTGCGCAGGCACTGGCGGCGCAGGGTCTTCAGACTGTGATTAGGCCTATTGTGACGTCGCCCGCGCAGTCGCGCCGCCGCGCCACATTTGCCGCGCGCCGCACCAAGAAGGGGACGATGTCGGGTTTCTATGGCCGTGCGTCCGATACTGTGGTCGAGATTCCCGATTGCAAATTGGTCGAGCCTGCGTTGCTGGAAGCCCGCGATATCTGTGAGGCGCTGGCCGAGCTGGGTGGCAGCCGCAAGGCGACGCTGGCCGTGACAGTCACTACCTCGCGCGTGGGGTTGGATGTGCAGGTGAGCGGTGGAAAGCCGATAGATGCACCTTTGCGCATTACGCTGGCAGCATTGTGTGACAGCCGTGGATTTGCCCGCCTGACGTGGGATGACGATGTGATCGCCCAACGATCGCCGCCGGTTCAGCGGTTTGGTGTGGCTGACGTCTGTCCGCCGCCCGGTGCGTTTATGCAGGCAACCGCCCATGGCGAGGCGCAATTGCTGGCAGCCGTGCAAGAAGCGGTTCAGGGTGCGAAACGCGTGATTGATTTGTTCGCGGGCTGCGGCACGTTTACGCTGCCGATGGCAAAGGATGCCGAGGTCTGGGCGTTGGAGAGTGATGCGCAGATGATGGCAGCGATGGATAAGGGCTGGCGCATGGCGCAGGGTCTGAAGACCGTCAAGCATACCACACGGGATTTGTATCGCCGCCCGCTGCTGCCTGACGAGTTTCTGAAGTACGATGCTGTCGTTATGGACCCGCCCCGCGCCGGTGCAGAAGCCCAAACAGCCGAGTTGATCCGGTCAAAGATCAAGCGGATCGCCTACGTCTCGTGCAACCCGGTGACTTTTGCACGCGATGTGGCGCAGCTGGTTGCGGGCGGTTTTACGCTGGACTGGGTGCAGCCGGTTGATCAGTTCCGCTGGTCGTCGCATGTAGAACTCGCAGCGCAACTGAGTCGCGTCTGATTGCGCGCAGGCGCTGTGTGAAAAAAGTTGCGTCTGTTGTAAAAATTCCAAATTGACGGCTTTGTGAAAGGCTATAAAATTGGAACGGGTTTAGAAATAATTATCCGTCAACGGATGAAGCGGCAGGCATTATGAAACGTAGAAATCTGATTTTAGGTGGTGCGGCAGTCGCATCCTTGGGCGCATGTTCGTCGTCCGATGGTAAATTCAAAACCTACAAAGGCCCGGATGTAACCGGCCTTGTGGTAAATAAAGGTGAGCGGAAAATGTACCTGCTCAACGAAGATCGCGTTCTGAAAGATTATGATATTTTTCTGGGGTTTGCGCCTGAAGGGCACAAGCAGATCGAAGGCGACGGAAAGACACCTGAAGGTGTGTACCGGATTGACAGACGAAATCCGAACAGCCGCTTTCATCTGTCGCTGGGTATTTCTTATCCTAACGAGGAAGATACTCGTGTGGCGGAAGAGATGGGAAAGCCACCGGGCGGCGATATATTCATCCATGGTCAGAGGCACCCCATGCGTCTGGATAAGGACGATTGGACCTGGGGCTGCATCGCGGTCAGCAATAAACAAATAGAGACAATTTATGCGATGATCAGAGATGGCATACCCATCGCGATCAACGCATAAAAAAGGATGTGAAAAGGCGCTGACCCTAAAGTGTCATTCGCCTATCACCAAAGTCCACCAGATTTTTCCGTTGTCTTCCTGAAACCAGGAAAAGCCCATCCGCCGGCCTTCGGGTGCCATCAGGATGCGGCGCGTGTCCGGCTTTTCCATCCATGCGCCCAATGTTTCCAACTCTGTCTCGTAGGTCTCCGAGATGACTTCGCCCACCAGCGTTCCGGTAAAGCCTACGCGCTGTACGCGGTCTACGGGAGAGGATCCGTCAGAGCCGAAATGCCAGGGGCGGTTTTGCACCTGCATGTCACGCGAGTGTGTCGCGGCTGCTGCTGTCAATTGCGAATCAAGCATCAGAGGCGTCAGAGCAGAGGCGGCACGCAATGCGTTTACCGAATCAAGCATACGGAAGGGCAGCTGTTCAGCCTCGCGGATGTCGATTTTATAGGCACGGGGGATGGCGCGCCCATCTGCGCCCAGTGTCGGCGCGGCAGGTTGGCAGGCGGTCAAGGCCATGGTTCCAACCAGCAAAAGGGTAAAAAGACGGATCATTACGCTACTCCAAGCCTAAATGTGTAAGTTGCACATACATGCCGAGGTGCAACAGTTCAAACTCACTTCGCGGTGAACCGCCTATGTCACACGGGTTTGATTTGAAAACGTGTCTTTGGCGCAATATATGACGTCCAGAACAGCTTTTTAGCCGGAGACATAAAATGTCAGACACGTCTTTCAAAATCAATACCCGCCGCGGGTTCCTTGCGGGAAGCGTTGCCATGCTTGCAGCACCTGCAATCGCGCAGACCACTGGTCTGGACGTGAACAGTCAGGCGACAACTGAGACAGAGCGCGATGTAAATGAAATCGTCCGCCGCAACATCTCCAGTTTTCGGACACTGCACTGGCAGCCTTATTTCGATAACACCCGTGGTGGTGCGATCCTTGTCGATATCGACAGTCGCGCGGTGCATTACTGGTCTGAGGACCAAAGCATTTACAAATTGTACCCGTCCAGTGTGCCGTTGACGCCCGAGTTGACGCGCCGTGGCCGGACCCAGGTTACGCTAAAAGATCCGCAGCCGTCCTGGCGCCCGACGCCGTCGATGCTTGAGCGGAATCCGGAGTGGCCTGCCTTTATTGGACCTGGTCCCGACAATCCGCTGGGCACACGCTCCTTGCACCTCAGCTGGCAATATTACCGCATCCACGGCACGCACGATACGCGCAAGATTGGGCGGCGATCTTCAAATGGATGTGTTGGCCTGTACAATGAACACATTGAAGAATTGTACGGCATGGCTCAAGTTGGTACGCAGGTGTTGCTAATTTGACGACAACGCAACGATAGTCGTGATGACATGCCGAATGGTTGTTCCAATCCCGTTCGGGATGCTATTAAGAAAATATCACGAGGTTAAGTGCACGGCGCGCTTCATGCTGAGAAACATGACTCGCCATCTTCTGGAGGTTATTACTATGAAAAAACTCGTTCTCGCTGCTGCTATGACAGTTGCTGCTTCTTCCGCTTTTGCTGGTTCGCTGGCAGATCCAATCATCGAAGCACCGGTAATCGTTGAAGAAGCGTCCAGCTCTTCTGCCGGCGTTCTGGTTCCAATCCTGATCTTGGTTCTGGTCGCGGCAGCTTTGGCTGACTAAATTTTAGCTTATGGCTAAAACTAGAAAGGCGGTGCAGTGCACCGCCTTTTTTGCGTTTGAACCTCTGGTTTTTAAGTGGTTTCAGAAGCTATAAACTCCCTTGATCGTTTGGTCTGAAAATAGATTGTTTAGCGTGTGGGGGGACTTTGGAATCGAAGTCCCCCCGCTATGCCCGATTAAATCCAGCCCTGAAGATTCTCGCGGATGATATTGGACAGCGCAGCGATATGCGCATCATCATCGTTCAGGCAGGGGATGTAGGTGAAATGCTCGCCGCCTGCGTGCTCGAAGCTCTCAAAAATCTCTTCGTTGATTTCCTCCAGCGTCTCGATGCAATCAGACGAAAAGGCAGGTGCGCAAACGGCAATGTTCTTCTTGCCCTGCTCGGCCAGCCGCGCCACTTCTTCCACGGTATAGGGTTGCAGCCATTCCTCAGGCCCGAATTTGGACTGAAAGGTGGTTTTTATCTCTGTATCGGTCCAGCCCAGACGTTCTTTCAGCAGACGCGTCGTTTTCTGGCATTGGCAGTGATAGGGGTCTCCCTCCATCAGATAGCGTTTGGGCACACCGTGGTATGAGCAGACCAGAATATCGGGCCGTGTCTCAAGCTCGGCGTATTTCGCCTCGATGGACTTGGCGAGTGCGTCGATATAGTCGGGGCGGTCGAAATAGGGTTGGACTGTGCGGCTGGCGGGTTGCCATTTTTCACGGCCCAGCGCCTCGAAGAATTTGTCGCAGGCTGTGGCAGAAGTGGCGCCTGCGTAATGCGGGTAGAGGGGAAAAAACAGGATTTTCTGACATCCGGCTTTCACCATCGCCTCAACTTTGCTTTTGGTCGACGGATTGCCGTAGCGCATGCAGAAATCAACCATGACATCATCGCCATAGACCTTTTGCATTTCGGTCTTGAGCTTGGCCGTCTGCGCCTTGGTGATGGTCATCAACGGACTTTCGTTATCCGTCATGTTCCATATTGATTTGTACGCCGCACCCGACTTGAAAGGTCGTCTGGTCAGGATGATCAGCTGCAACAACGGCTGCCAAAGCCATGGAGAATAGTCGATCACGCGGCGGTCGGACAGGAATTCGCCCAGATACCTGCGCATTGACCAATAGTCATAGTGGTCCGGGGTGCCCAGATTGGCGACCAGAACGCCGACTTTAGGACGCGGCACAGTCGGGTGATCGGCGTCCGCGTGTACGGGGCGTGCTTCGGTCTGCATATCTTTCATGGTGCCATCCTGCATAATATCGTCTCTCACATAGATAGATTTCGCTTGGGGTCAATCGCGCAGGGGTTTTTCAGGGGTGCCCAGCGCGTCAGAAAGGCGCTGCTGTGCTGATCCGGGGCGCAAAGGCTGTGGCTGCGAAGCGTCCGGGGCCCAACCTGTCAGGACCTGAAGCTCGAAACTGGCCAGCAGGCGGCCCGAAGGCGCGGCAAAGTGTTGCGCATAGAGGTTTTGTGCCTTCTCGAACACTGTGCGGCGGGTGGGGCGGCGCAGACGCGCGGCCAGCGCATTGGTTTCGCCCATCGCACGCAGGTCGTGCATCAGGTGCCAGATGTCGCGATATTCAGCGCGTAACGTAATGGTATCGGCCACGGGCAGGGCGAATCCGGCACGTTGCAGCAATCCGCCCAGATCACGCAGTTCCGGCAGCGGGGCGATGCGCGGCGACAGGCCGCCCGTCACCGCAATCTCTGCCTCGCCCAGCGCGCGGCGCAATTCTTGCAGGGTGTCACCGCCAAAACTGACGGCGATGAACAACCCATCAGGGCGGAGCGCGCGGCGGCACTGGATCAACTGGCCCACCGGATCATTTGCCCAATGCAGGCCCATCATATGCGCGACCAGATCATGAGACTGCGGCGCGAGGTCTAATGTTTCCATATCGGAAACGACCTTGGCGTTTGGATGCGCCTGCGCCCAGAAATCTGGAAATCCGGTCACGATGGCCGCATCTGTAAACGGCTTGTTAACCATATCCAGACGATCCTGAAGCTCGTCCGCTGCGGCGCTGTGCAGAAACATGCCCTCCGCCGTGGCGTGGGCGCGGTGTCTGTGCAGGGTCGCGGTGTCTGTCATGGGTTTGTTCATAACGGGGTACATAGTCTGGTGCTTGCGCAACTTCAAACAGCTGTCGCGCTGATCTATCCGCCGCGCTGCATCACCTGCGGCGAGCTGGTGGAGAGTGATTTTGGCCTGTGCGGCAGTTGCTGGCGCGATACCAGCTTCCTCGGGGGGGCGGTCTGTGACGGTTGCGGTGTGCCGCTGACGGCGGGCGGGCAGGGGGATTTTCACCATTGCGATGCTTGTATGCAGGCGCCCAACCCTTGGGTGCAGGGGCGGTCAGCGCTGCTCTACCGTGATACGGGACGCAAGATCGTGCTGGGGCTGAAACATGGTGACAGGCAAGAAATGGCACGGCCTGCCGGATTGTGGATGGCGAACATGATGCGCGGCAAGGTGGCGCCTGATACGCTTGTGGTGCCGGTCCCGCTGCATTGGATGCGGCTGCTGAAACGGCGGTATAACCAGTCTGCGCTTTTGGCAAAGGCAGTTGCCGGTAATCTGGGGCTGGATTGGTGCCCTGACGCGCTGGTGCGGGTACGCAGGACCGCGTCGCTGGAGGGGTTGACCCGTGGCGAGAGGTTTAAGACTCTCGATAATGCGATCAGCCCCCATCCGAGGCGAGGTAAGCTGTTGGCGGGCAGGCCCGTCCTGTTGATTGACGATGTCATGACCACGGGCGCCACACTCATTGCGTGCACAACTGCCTGTCTGGAGGCCGGATCCGGCCCTGTGCGCGTTCTGACCCTAGCAAGAGCGGCCAAAGATGCTTAAATCTTAAAGCAACACTTGTTGAATTAGGATCATGCCGTGAAAAATGTTGAAATCTATACTTCCCCGCTGTGCGGATATTGCCACGCCGCCAAACGTCTGTTGACGGGCAAAGGCGTCAGTTTTTCCGAGGTGGACGTGCTGGCCGACCCCGACCGCAAGCCCGAAATGGTCAAGCGCGCCAACGGGGGCCGCACTGTGCCGCAGATATTTATCGGTGATATCCATGTTGGCGGTTTTGATGACCTGAACGCGCTTGAGCGTGCGGGCAAGCTTGACGCGCTGCTAACGACATGAAAGCGGCGATCCTCCAGCTGAGCGTGAGCGATGATCCGGCGGCCAATCTGGCCGTGACACGCGCGATGCTGGCGGATGCGGTGGCGCAGGGTGCGGAATTTGTTCTAACGCCCGAGGTGAGCAACTGTATTTCTACCAGTCGTGACCACCAGCGCAGTGTTTTGCATCATGAGGTGGACGATCCAACGCTTGCCGCTCTGCGCGCCGATGCGGCCGCGCTGGGTGTCTGGGTGTTGATCGGGTCGCTCGGCCTTAGGACTGATGAGGCAGACGGACGGTTTGCCAACCGTTCTTTTCTGATAGATCCACGGGGTAAAATCGCTGCGTGGTACGATAAAATCCATATGTTCGACGTGCAGGTGACGCCGACAGAGACGTGGAAAGAATCAGCCGCCTATCGTCCCGGTACGCAGGCGGTTCTGGCGCGCACTTCTTTTGCAAAAATCGGTATGACCATTTGCTATGATGTTCGCTTCCCCGCGCTGTTTCAGGCGCTAGCTGATGCGGGCGCACAAATTCTGACTGTTCCCGCGGCGTTTTCGCCCGTTACGGGTGCTGCGCATTGGCATACGTTGCTGCGCGCCCGTGCGATTGAAACCGGATGTTTTGTGATCGCCCCTGCGCAGACAGGCACCCATGCAAGCGAGGTGAACAAGACGCGCGATACGTATGGGCATTCCTTGGTTGTGGCCCCTTGGGGTGAGGTGATTCTGGACGCAGGTACAGATGCAGGCGTTTATCTGTTCGATCTGGATTTGTCGCAGATCGAGGCGACACGCGCCCGCGTCCCAAGCATAAGCCACAAACGCCCCTTTGGCCTGCCGCAATGACGGGTGATTCGAACACCCTTGCGATTATGCTGTTCAGCGAAATTCTGGGAACCGACCAGATTTTACGCAACCGGCTGAGCAAGGTGCTGCCCAAGGGCATGGAGATTTCGCACTTCTCTGTGCTCAACCACTTGGCATGGCGCGAGGCAGAGCGGTCTCCCGCGCAACTGGCCGAAACGTTTCACGTGACGCGCGGGGCCATGACCAATACCCTGACCAAGCTGGAATGGGCAGGTTACGTCCATATCCGCCCCGACTGGGATGATGCGCGCCGCAAGATGGTGACGATCAGTCCCGCAGGCCGTCAGGCCCGGGAGACTGCGCTGAGTGCGATCGCGCCGATGATCACGCAGGTGGTCGAGCAGTTGGGCGAAGACAAGGTCCGCGCCGCGCTGCCAATCCTGCGGGAAATGCGCAACCAGCTGGGCTAGGCTGCGGGTTTGAGGCTGGCAGTGACGTAGTTCACGCTCAGGTCTTTGGCCGACAGGCTCCAGCTCCAGAAAATCGGGTTGAACACGAATCCCTTGCGGTCCACCGGTTCCAGCCCGGCCTCTTCCAGCAATTTATACAACTCGTCCGGTGTGATGAATTTAGACCAGTCATGGGTTCCTTTCGGCAGCCAGCGCATGATGTGCTCGGCACCGATAATGCCCATCAGATAGGATTTGGTATTCCGGTTCAGCGTTGAGCAGATATGCAGCCCGCCGGGCTTCAACAGCTCGCGGCAGGCAGTCAGATAGCTGATGGGCGAGGCGACGTGTTCGACCACTTCCATGTTCAGCACCACGTCAAACTGCTCGCCCGCCTCGGCCAGTGCTTCGGCGGTGGTATGGCGGTAGTCAATCACCAGCCCGGACTGTTCGGCATGCAGTTGCGCCACGGGAATGTTGCGCGCGGCGGCATCGGCACCCACAACAGTGGCACCCAGGCGGGCCATCGGCTCGGACAGCAGGCCGCCCCCGCAACCGATATCAAGGATCCGCAGACCCTTGAACGGCTCCGGCGCGGTCAGGTCACGGTCAAATTCACCCGCGATCTGGTTGGTGATATAGTCCAGTCTGCAAGGATTGAGCATGTGCAGAGGCTTGAATTTTCCCTCCGTGTCCCACCATTCGGCGGCCATAGCTTCGAACTTTGCGACCTCGGACGGGTCGACAGTGCTTTGATGCGCTTGCATTTCTATGCTCCTCGTATTCAATGTCACTTCGTACTATATAGGCTCGTAATGGATAAGACCCACGATCAAAAGGACGCAGTGCAATATCTGTATCCCCCGCTGGACCCGTTTGACCGGCAGATGCTTGCCGTGGGGCAGGGGCATCATGTGTATATGGAGCAATGCGGCAATCCGGACGGGATTCCCGTTGTGGTTCTGCATGGTGGTCCGGGGGGCGGGTGCAGCCCGTCGATGCGGCGCTATTTCGATCCGGCCAAATACCGCGTTATCCTGTTTGACCAGCGCGGGTGTGGCCGGTCCACGCCGTATGCCAGTGTCACAGACAATACGACATGGCATCTGGTGTCAGATATCGAATTGATTCGCGAGACGTTGGGCATTGGCCAATGGGTCGTCTTTGGCGGCAGCTGGGGTGCCACGCTGTCGCTGATCTATGCCCAGACCCATCCACAGGCCGTGCGCAATATCGTGCTGCGCGGTGTGTTCCTGATGACCCAAGCGGAGCTGGACTGGTTTTATGGCGGGGGTGCCGGCAAATTCTGGCCCGAGGTGTGGGATAAATTCACCGCGCTTGTGCCGCGTGACGAGCAGGGCGATTACATCAAAGCCTATCACCGCCGTTTGTTCAGCGATGATATGTCTCTGCAAACGCGTTATGCGCGGGCATGGTCCGGCTGGGAAAACGCGCTCGCCTCGATTTCTTCTGTGGGTCACATGGTCGAAGGGCCGGGGGAATATGCCCGCGCTTTTGCACGGCTGGAGAATCACTATTTCATTAACAACGGCTTTCTGGAGTATGATGGCCAGATTCTTGCCCAGATGGACCGGATTGCGCATATCCCCGGTGTGATTGTGCAGGGCCGCTATGACATGATCTGCCCGCCTGCCAGCGCCTATGCGATTGCCAAGGCATGGCCCAAGGGCGAACTGAAGATGGTACGCAATGCGGGGCATGCGTTGAGCGAGCCGGGAATCAGTTCCGAGTTGGTGCGTGCGATGGACCGGATCGCACTGACATGAGCCGCAAACCCCTTGACCGTCGTGCGCTGTTTGCAAGTGCGGGTGCCGCTGCCTTGCTTGCTGCGGCGGGTGTCAGTGCGGGGCCCCTACCCCAGCGCGGTGGCAAGCTGCGCCTTGCGCTGTCTGGCGCGGACCGTAGCGATAGCTGGACCAGTGGTGACGGCCTGTTCATGAAAGTTGCGCGGTTGGGTCTGGTTTATGAAACGCTGACTCAAATTGCCGCCGATGGCACCCTGCGCGGTGAGCTTGCGACCGACTGGAGCAGTGCGCAGGACGGGGCCGTCTGGACGTTCGATCTGCGCAAGGGCGTGACGTTCCATGACGGCGCGCCTTTTACCGCCGCCGATGTCGTGCAAAGCTTGGCTGCGCTGGGCGATGTTCAGGCGCATGGGCCTCACCGTGTGCAAATCATGCTGCCTGCCCCTGATCCTGTACTGCCCTTCACGCTCAGCCGTAGCGCGTTTGTTATCCATCCGGCGCATGTGCCGGATGCGGGCATTGGTACGGGCCTCTACCGTGTGGGCCATTTTGCTGCTGGGCAACAGCTGCTGACAGAGCGGGTGGCGGCGCATTGGAAAGACGGGCAGGCGGGCTGGTTTGACAAGGTCGAGTTGGTCTCGATCCCGTCAGAGGCTGTGCGCGCGCAGGCCATGATGGAATGTCTGGTAGAGGGTGCGGACATCACGGATCTGCATCTGCTGGCTGGATATGATGATTTCACTGTTGGGGGCGGGCATGCCGCTTCGCGCAGTGTAGCGATGCCCATAGTTGTTGGGCGGGGGGTGTTTGACGATCTGCGCGCGCCGCAGCGGTGGTGGGGGGCTTGATGTTCCTGCCGTACTGGCCTATATAACCGATCAACAGCGGCGCGCTCGGGTCCAAACCAAGCGCCCACCAAACCTCTGACACGGGCCGCGCGCCCGTTTTTTTGTGCCTTAACATTATCGCCCGAACCCAAGTGAGATTATGAACAACGACCTGATTGCAAAAGCAGCTATGGACCGGCGTCTCGCCGAGATCATCAATCCCGTTATTGAAGATATGGGGTTTGAATTGGTGCGCGTGCGCTTGATGACTGGCAAGAACGCGATTTTGCAGGTGATGGCAGACCGTCCTGAAGGCGGGATCGAGGTCGATGATCTGGGCCAGATCAGCACGGCCATCGGTGCAGTGCTGGATGTTGAAGACCCTATTGTCGAGGAATACGCGCTTGAGGTCTCCTCGCCCGGGCTTGACCGTCCGTTGACGCGCCTCAAGGATTTTGCGATGTTCGAGGGCTATGAAGCCAAGATTGAAACCGAAGAACTGATCGACGGCCGCCGCCGCTTTAAGGGTGAGTTGGCGGGTGTTGAGGGCGACGAAGTGCTGATTAACATCGAAGAAGGCACTGTAGGTCTGAAGTTCGAATGGCTGACGGATGCCAAGCTGGTCCTGACAGACGAGCTGATCAAGGAAATGCTGCGCCAGCGCAAAGCAAGCGGTGCAATCGACGAAACCCAATTTGATGAAGTGCAGACGCATCTGTCTGACGAGGGAGAAGATTAATGGCCATTACATCCGCAAACCAGCTTGAGCTGCTGCAAACCGCCGAAGCGGTGGCCCGCGAAAAGATGATCGACCCCGGTCTTGTAATCGAGGCGATGGAAGAATCTCTCTCGCGCGCGGCCAAATCCCGCTATGGCGCGGAAATGGACATTCGCGTGGCGATTGACCGCAAGACAGGCCGCGCAACCTTTACCCGCGTGCGCACTGTTGTAGCGGACGACGAGCTGGAGAATTATCAGGCCGAATTTACGGTTGAGCAAGCCAAGCAGTATATGGCCGCACCCGAAGTTGGTCAGGAATTCTCCGAAGAAGTGCCGCCCGTCGAGATGGGCCGCATTGCCGCGCAATCCGCCAAGCAGGTGATCTTGCAAAAGGTGCGCGAAGCCGAGCGTGACCGCCAGTACGAAGAATTCAAGGACCGCGCAGGCACGATCATCAATGGTCTGGTCAAGCGCGAAGAGTATGGCAACGTGATCGTGGATGTAGGTGCCGGCGAGGCAATTCTGCGCCGCAACGAGAAGATCGGCCGCGAATCGTATCGCCCGAACGACCGTATCCGCGTCTACATCAAGGAAGTGCGCCGCGAGCAGCGCGGCCCGCAGATTTTCCTCAGCCGTACTGATCCGCAGTTCATGGCGGAGCTGTTCAAGATGGAAGTGCCTGAAATTTATGATGGCATCATCGAGATCAAAGCTGTCGCGCGTGATCCCGGATCGCGTGCAAAGATTGCCGTGATTTCCTATGATAACTCCATCGACCCTGTTGGCGCCTGCGTTGGTATGCGCGGCAGCCGTGTTCAGGCCGTCGTGAACGAGCTTCAGGGCGAGAAGATCGACATTATTCCGTGGAACGAAGATACACCTACCTTCCTCGTGAACGCATTGCAGCCTGCGGAAGTATCCAAGGTTGTTCTGGACGAAGAAGCCGGCAAGATCGAAGTGGTCGTGCCCGAGGACCAGTTGAGCCTTGCGATCGGCCGTCGTGGCCAGAACGTACGTCTGGCAAGCCAGTTGACCGGTCTGACCATCGACATCATGACAGAAGAGCAGGAAAGCTCGCGCCGTCAGGCCGAGTTCGAGACGCGCACTAAACTGTTTATGGACAATCTTGATCTGGATGAATTCTTTGCCCAGTTACTGGTTGCCGAAGGGTTCACCAGCCTTGAGGAAGTCGCCTACGTCGAGCTGGAGGAGTTGTTGGTTATCGACGGTGTTGATGAAGGCACTGCCGGTGAATTGCAGGCCCGCGCGCGTGATGTGCTGGAAGCCCAGAACAAAGCGGCGCTGGACGCTGCCCGTGCGATGGGTGTCGAAGACAGCCTGTTTGATTTTGAGGGCCTGACGCCCCAGATGATTGAGGCACTGGCCAAGGACGATGTGAAAACATTGGAAGATTTCGCGACTTGTGCGGATTGGGAGCTGGCCGGTGGCTGGACGACTGTGAACGGCGAGCGCGTTAAGGATGAAGGCACGCTTGAGCCCTTCGAGATGACGCTGGAAGAAGCGCAGACGCTGATCATGACGGCGCGTGTTTTGCTCGGTTGGGTTGATCCAACCGAACTGGACGACGGTGCCGACACAGACGAGGAGGCCGAGGCCTGATCGCAGGCTTCGGGGGAACCGGTATGGGACGCGGTGGCGCATCCAAAGACGCCGAGAGTGGCGCAGAGCGGAAGTGTATCGCCACTGGCGAAGTGCAGCCGAAATACAAGATGATCCGGTTTGTGATAGGGCCGGATGGACAGGTATTTCCCGATATTCTGGGCAAATTGCCCGGACGCGGGATCTGGGTAACGGCGGACCGCGCAGCGATTGAGACTGCGCAGAAAAAAGGGTTGTTCTCGCGCTCTGCGAAGCAACCGGTGAAGACGCCGGATGATCTGGTGGAAGAAGTCGAAAAGCAGTTGGCCCGCCGTGTGGTGGACCTTATCTCCATGCAGCGCAAAGCGGGTAAAGCCGTCGCGGGCTACGAGAAAGTCAAAAGCTGGCTGCAAACCGAAGAGGCACAAGTGCTGATTCAAGCTGTGGACGGATCGGGCCGCGGCAAAACGAAACTGAGTACGCCGCATTACGGGCACTATATTGGCTGTCTGACTGCGGATGAATTAGGTTTGGCATTCGGACGCCAAACTGTGATACATGGGGCGCTCGCCTCTGGTGGACTCACTCTGCGTGTTGTAGAGGAAGCTCACAGACTAAATGGCGTGCGCAAAAACGAGGCTGGCAGCGGCCAGCCGAAAGGATGACGAGCTAGATGAGCGATAACGACGGCAGAAAAACATTGGGTCTGGGCGGTTCGCGTCCCAGCAACGTAAAGCAAAGCTTTAGCCACGGGCGGACGAAGAACGTCGTGGTGGAGACCAAGCGCAAGCGGGTTGTGATTCCCAAACCCGGTGGTCAAAAGCCATCCGGCCCTGGTGTAGGCCCTGTTGGCGATCCTTCACGGCGTCCTGCAGGCATTACCGATTCCGAGATGGAGCGCCGCCTGAAGGCTGTGCAGGCTGCAAAAGCACGTGAGGTTGAAGAGGCCGCGGCGCGCGAAGCAGACGAGAAAGCCCGCGCCGAAGACCGCGAGCGCCGCCGCGCCGAGATCGAAGCAAAAGAGATCGAAGACCGCGAGCGCGAAGAAAGCCTCAAGGCGAAAGCCGACGAGGAGGAGCGCGTAAAGCGTGAAGCCGTATCTGCAGCGCAAGAAGCCGCTTCTCCTTCCACGACCGAGCCGTCGCCGCAGGGGCGCGGCGCGCCGATGAACAAGGCCGCACCCGTAGCGGCGCCGCGCAAAACAGAGCGTGATCGCGAGGAAACCAACAAAAAGAATCGTCAGGATGATGACAGCCGCCGTTCCGGCAAGCTGACCGTCAATCAGGCGATGCGGGGGGGAGAAGGCGGCCGTCAACGCTCCATGGCGCAGATGAAACGCAAGCAGGACCGCGCCCGTGCAAAAGCAATGGGTGGCTCTGTCGAGCGTGAAAAGATCGTTCGCAACGTTAATCTGCCACCGGCGATTGTAGTGTCGGAGCTTGCGTACCGTATGGCCGAGAAAACCGGCGCGGTTGTTAAGGCGCTGATGAACAGCGGCTTAATGATCACCCAGAACGAGACGATTGACGCCGATACAGCCGAGCTGATCATCGAAGAGTTCGGCCACCGCGTTGTCCGCGTGTCCGATGCCGACGTTGAAGATGTGATCAAACTGGAAGTAGATGCCGAGGGTGATCTGGTTGGTCGCCCACCCGTCATCACCATTATGGGCCACGTTGACCACGGCAAGACATCGCTTCTGGATGCGATCCGCAAAGCCAAGGTTACAGCAGGCGAAGCCGGTGGTATCACCCAGCACATCGGTGCCTATCAGATCACAACCGAAGGCGGGCAGGTTCTGTCCTTCCTTGACACACCCGGCCATGCTGCCTTTACCTCCATGCGTTCGCGCGGGGCACAGGTGACGGATATTGTGGTTCTGGTGGTTGCGGCGGACGATGCTGTTATGCCCCAGACGATCGAGGCGATTGCCCACGCAAAAGCGGCCAAAGTGCCAATGATCGTGGCGATCAACAAGATCGACAAATACGATGCTGACCCGGACCGCGTGCGCGCAGCGCTGCTGCAACACGAAGTGATCGTCGAGAAAATGTCCGGCGATGTGCAGGATGTCGAGGTTTCTGCTGTCACGGGCCAAGGTCTTGATGATCTGCTGGAGGCCATCGTGCTTCAGGCTGAAATTCTGGAGCTGAAGGCAAACCCGAACCGGGCCGCCGTTGGTGCCGTTATCGAGGCGAAGCTTGATGTGGGTCGCGGTCCTGTGGCCACTGTTCTGATCCAGAATGGTACATTGCGTACCGGCGATATCTTTGTTGTGGGCGAGCAGTATGGCAAGGTCCGTGCGCTGATCGACGATCAGGGCAACCGCATCAAGGAAGCTGGTCCGTCCGTTCCCGTAGAGGTTCTGGGCCTGAACGGCACACCCGAAGCGGGCGATGTTCTGAACGTGACCGAGACCGAAGCGCAAGCGCGTGAAATCGCGGAATACCGCGCCAAGGCCGCCAAGGACAAGCGCGCTGCCGCTGGTGCCGCGACCACGCTGGAACAGCTGATGGCCAACGCCAAAGCGAACGAGAGCGTGTCTGAACTGCCCATTGTGATCAAAGCGGACGTGCAGGGTTCTGCCGAAGCAATTGTTCAGGCAATGGAAAAGATCGGCAACGACGAAGTCCGCGTGCGGGTGCTCCATTCCGGTGTGGGTGCGATCACGGAGACGGATGTAGGGCTTGCCGAAGCGTCAGGCGCACCGATCCTTGGCTTTAACGTCCGTGCCAATGCCTCTGCGCGCAACACTGCGAATCAGAAGGGTGTCGAGATTCGCTATTACTCGATCATCTACGATCTGGTGGACGATGTGAAAGCGGCGGCCTCTGGCCTGCTCAGCAACGAGATCAAGGAACACTTTATTGGCTATGCCAATATCAAAGAGGTGTTCAAGGTCACGGGCATTGGTAAAGTTGCCGGCTGTCTGGTCACCGAAGGTGTCGCGCGTCGTTCCGCCGGCGTGCGTCTGTTGCGCGATAACATTGTTGTGCACGAGGGTAACTTGAAGACGCTCAAGCGTTTCAAGGACGAAGTGTCAGAGGTCCAGTCCGGTCAGGAATGTGGTATGGCCTTTGAAAATTACGACGATATTCGCCCCGGCGATGTGATCGAGATTTTCACCCGCGAAGAAGTAACGCGTACGCTGAGTTAATCTGCTTGTAATATTGCCAATCAAAAAAGGGACAGTGCGAACACTGTCCCTTTTTATATTTATAACTTAAAAACGCTTACTTTTTTGTAATCGGCATGCCGATATAGATTGTATTGTCTACTTGCACAGCGATCCGGCCGTCCGGATTTGCACGCACAAACGTTCCCTGCACGGAAACGCAGCTTCCCAAAGTGATAGTACGAAGCATCAAAAATCCTCCCCAGAATTTATATAGGTCTAGATTAGCCGGTATTGTCCCGATATCCAGCACAATCGCGTAAAGGATCTTCTAAAAATTGACACATAATGTCCATTGGCTAAAGCCAGTCGCGCAGCACAGCAATTAGCGGGATATCGGCAGGTGGCATGGGATAGTCCCGCATCTGAGCCGGCTTGACCCATTTAAGGACCTGCCCTTCGCGTGCCAAGGGAGTTCCGCCCCATTTTCGGCAAGCAAACAGCGGCATAATAAGGTGAAAATCATCATAGCTGTGGCTGGCAAATGTCAGCGGAGCCAGACAGGATGTCCATGTATCAATGCCCAGCTCTTCTTGCAGCTCGCGGATCAAGGCTTGTTCCGGTGTCTCTCCGGTCTTTACCTTGCCACCGGGAAACTCCCACAGACCCGCCATGGATTTTCCCGGAGGCCGCTGTGCAAGCAGAACGCGCCCGTCAACGTCGATTAACGCTACTGCCGAGACGAGCACTGTTTTCATTGGGACATCTCCGCCAGTGTCTTCACGAGCGGTAATCCGCGTTGATGTCGATATAGCCGTGGGTCAAATCACAAGTCCAGACCGTTGAGGTGCCAGAACCCACTCCGATGTCGACACCAATAGAGATGTTTTCACCCTTCATGTGCGCTGCTGCGGCTTCTTCGGAATAGCTTTCGCTGCGCCATCCGTTTTTAGCCACCTCGACATCACCGAACCGTATCCCAAGGCGATCCCGGTCTGCGGCAGCGCCTGATTTACCTACAGCCATCACAATACGACCCCAATTCGCGTCCTGCCCCGCGATAGCAGTTTTGACCAGTGGGGAATTGGCAATTGCCATGGCATGGATTTTTGCATCCGCATTCGTCGCCGCACCTGTCACGGTAATTTCGACGAATTTTGTAGCGCCTTCACCGTCACGGACAACCTGATGGGCAAGGTCCAGCATTACGCCATGAAGCGCATCAGCGAATGCGGTATTGTCATCGACGGCCACATCGCTGGCCCCTGTTGCTGCGACAATCAGGCTATCGGACGTGGAGGTATCACTGTCCACAGTGATGCAATTGAACGTGATTTCATTTTGCGCACTGACGAGCGACTGCAGGGCCTCTTGTCCGATTTTTGCATCGGTAAAGATGTAGACCAACATGGTCGCCATATCGGGCGCAATCATACCTGATCCTTTTGCAATCCCTGCAATAGAGACTGTTTTACCTGCAATCTCTACTGTTGCACATGCGCCCTTCGGGAAAGTATCCGTCGTCATAATCGCTTTTGCGGCCGCGGCAATATCGCCTTCTTTTGCAATCGCTGCCAAATTATCCAGTACGGCAGTGATCCGTTCATAGGGCAAAGGCTCTCCTATCACGCCGGTGGATGATGTGAAGACCCGCATCTGTGGAACACCGCATGCAGTGGCAACTGCAGCAGTGATCGCCTCGACAGCGACAACCCCGGCTTTGCCAGTGAACGCGTTCGAGTTGCCGGAATTCACGAGAATTGCTGCGCCCTGCTCGGTCGAATAGCCGAGTTTGGCCTGACAATCCAGAACCGGTGCGGAGCGGGTGGAGGAGCGCGTAAACGCCCCTGCCACCACCGTACCGGCTGCAAGTGTGGCCAGCATGACATCCGTGCGGCCCTGATATTTTACACCTGCACCGATGGCGGCGAATTTTACGCCCCCGATCACGGGCAAGGCGGGAAAGGCAGCAGGCGCAAGCGGGGATACGGCGGTGATTTTTGCCATAGTCTTTCTTACTCCAATACTGTGATTTGTTTGATCACGGCAGGGGCGAGGCCCTCCGCGCCGCTGCGGTCTACAGTTGCCGCTGCGGTCACTTCTTCGATCTTGGCTTGGGCGCGGATTTGGCGGATTTGATTCTCGAGTTCTTCGCGCACGTCTTCCATTTTGGGTGCTTCTTGTATGCGGGTCTCGTTCAGGATGATGACGTGCCAGCCGAACTGTGTTTGCACCGGCGCCGAGATGGCACCCGGTTCCAGCGCCATTACGGCTGTCTCAAACTCGGGCACCATCGCGCCCGCGCCGAACCAACCCAGCTGACCACCGTTCGGGCCGGACGGGCCTGTGGACTTTTCGCGCGCGACTGCCGCGAAATCAGCGCCTGCCTTGATCTCTTCGATTACAGCCAATGCGGCCTCTTCGGTCTCGACCAGAATGTGTGAGGCATTGTATTCGGGCGTCTGTTCGGCAGTGCTGTACTCTTGCACGTAAGCGGCAAGTACATCAGCGTCGTCCAGCGGTGATTCCATGATGCTGTTGATCGCCTCGCCCGCCACCAGCGAGCGGCGCTCGTTTTCAAGCTGAAGTTCTACGCGCTTGGGCAGATCACCTGTAAATTGCTGTTGCAGGGCTGTTTGCTGGATCAACTGGTCAAGGATGCCCTGGAACAAGACATCGTCGGGCAGACCTTGGTATTGTTCGGGTAAGCCGGCCCAGGCCACAATCATGTGACCGATCGTGATCTGTGTGTCACCAACAGTCGCAACAACTGTGGCCGGATCGGCCGGTGCTGCCGCTGGTGCGGTGTCTTGCGCGTATGCGGGCAGAGTGAAAGCGGCAATAAATGCCATCGGGGCGAGAAAAGTGAGCGTTTTTTGCATGGATCGTCCTATCATTCCGGCTGTATCGGGCCGGTTACATTGACACGTTGTGTGGTGGCCCTTACATCGCTGTTGGGTGCGGCGTACAGCCACCATTCTCCCCTTCTATTTATGGACTGGGCGTTTGCGGGGCAAGCAGATCGCGCGATTGATTATAAACTTCGGCTGGAGATCGCATGCTGGGACTCGGAAAAATCACCAAAAAGGTATTTGGCTCAAGAAATGATCGCAAGATCAAGGCTGCCCGACCGTTGGTTGATAAGGTAAACGCGCTCGAGCCGGAATTCTCGAAGCTGTCTGACGCGGGGATCAAGGACAAAACCGAGGAGCTCGCTACCCGTGCTATGAAAGGCGAAAGCCTGGATGACCTGCTGCCGGAAGCTTTTGCCAACTGTCGCGAGGGCGCGCGCCGCACGTTGGGCCTGCGGGCGTTTGATACGCAGTTGCTGGGCGCGATTTTCCTGCACCAAGGCAACGTGGCAGAGCAGAAGACCGGCGAGGGCAAGACCCTGACCGCGACTTTTGCCGCCTATCTGAACGCGCTGACACACAAAGGCGTGCATATTGTCACCGTGAACGAATATCTGGTGAAGCGGGATGCTGAGTGGATGGGTAAGGTGTTTGGCGCACTGGGCCTGACCACCGGCTACATCATCCCCAATATGTCCGATGATGCAAAACGTGCGGCCTATAATTGTGACATCACCTATGCCACGAACAACGAGCTGGGCTTTGACTATCTGCGCGACAACATGAAGGCAGAGCTGAGCGATATCTTCCAGAAGCAGCATAACTTTGCCATCGTGGATGAAGTTGACAGTATCCTGATTGACGAGGCGCGCACGCCGCTGATCATCTCAGGCCCATCTGACGACCGCTCTGATATGTACCAGACGATTGACACGATCATCCCGACCTTGCTGCCAGAGCATTTCGATCTGGATGAAAAAACCCGCGGCGTGACGTTTACTGATGACGGCATCGAATTCCTCGAAGAGCATCTGCGCGCCCGAGAGCTGATGGAGGAGGGATTCACCCTTTATGATCCGGAGAGTACCTCGCTGGTGCATCACGTGAATCAGGGTCTGCGCGCGCATAAATTGTTCGAGAAGGACAAAGACTATATCGTCCGCGAAGGCGAAGTTGTTTTGATTGATGAATTTACCGGTCGCATGATGGCGGGACGCCGTCTGGGCGATGGTCTCCATCAGGCGATCGAAGCGAAAGAAGGCGTTGATATCAAGCCGGAAAATATCACGCTGGCCTCTGTGACATTCCAGAACTACTTCCGTCTCTACGACAAGCTGGCTGGTATGACCGGCACTGCGTTGACCGAAGCCGACGAGTTTATGGAAATTTATGGTCTTGGCGTTGTTGAAGTTCCGACGAACGTAGCCATCGCGCGGGTTGACGAGGATGATGCTGTCTATCGCACTGTCGGCGAGAAATACAAAGCGATGATCGAGAAGGTGCAGGAGGCCCATGCAAAGGGCCAGCCTTGCCTCGTGGGCACCACCTCTATCGACAAGTCTGAAATGCTGAGTCGGCTGCTGGAAGCTGAAGGTATCAAGCATAACGTTCTAAACGCGCGTCAACACGAGCAGGAAGCACAGATTGTAGGCGATGCGGGCAAGTTCGGTGCTGTGACTATTGCCACCAACATGGCGGGCCGCGGCACCGATATCCAGCTGGGCGGTAATGTCGAGTTGAAGGTGCTGGAGGCACTTGCGGCTGACCCCGAAGCTGATCCGGTCGCGACACGTACGCGAATCGAGGCAGAGACAGCTGACGAGAAGAAAAAAGTAATCGAGGTTGGCGGCCTGTATGTTCTGGCGTCCGAGCGTCACGAGAGCCGCCGCATCGATAACCAGTTGCGCGGCCGCTCTGGCCGTCAGGGTGATCCGGGGCGTTCGTCTTTCTATCTGTCGCTCGAAGATGACCTGATGCGCATTTTCGGCTCCGAGCGGTTGGAGAAGGTGTTGACATCGCTGGGCCTAAAGGAAGGCGAGGCGATCATTCACCCTTGGGTCAACAAATCGCTGGAGCGGGCGCAGGCCAAGGTTGAAGGCCGCAACTTTGACATGCGCAAGCAACTGTTGAAGTTCGACGATGTGATGAACGAGCAGCGCAAAGTAATCTTTGGCCAGCGCCGTGACATCATGGAAGCGCAGGATCTGCACGAGATCACCGAAGACATGCGTCACCAGATGGTTGACGATCTGATTGACCAGTACATGCCGCGCAACACCTATGCCGACCAGTGGGACACTCAGGGCTTTTATGCCGCCGTGATCGAACAACTGGGCGTAGATGTGCCGGTAATCGCATGGTGTGAAGAAGACGGTGTGGATGATGATGTCATCCGCGAACGCCTGATTGACGCGACAGACAAGCTGATGGCGGAAAAGTCCGAGAAGTTCGGCATCGAGAACATGCGCAACATCGAAAAACATTTCCTGCTGCAAACGATTGATGCGAAATGGCGTGATCACTTGCTGACACTGGAACATCTGCGTTCGGTCGTTGGCTTTCGCGGCTATGCGCAGCGGGACCCGCTGAACGAATACAAGAACGAATCGTTTCAGTTATTCGAGAGCATGCTGGACAGTCTGCGCGCAGATGTAACGCAGCGCCTGTCGCGGATCGAGCCGCCCAGCGTAGAGCAGCAGCAGCGCATGATTGACCAGATGATGGCCCAGCAACGCGCTGCCGATGATGCAGTAGACGTAATCGTCGACCGCGCAGAAGCAGCAGCGGAAGCCCTTGAAGGATTTGACGAAAATGATCCTTCGACATGGGGCACACCTGCGCGCAACGAGGCTTGCCCGTGCGGGTCTGGTAACAAGTTCAAGCATTGCCACGGCCGTCTTACCTGAGTGCATTAGATTAAAAATGTCTTAATAACAGCGCGGGGCTGCCCCATTGCGGCCCCGTTTGCAGGCGAAAACTGATCTCGACCCATTCCGCAACAAGGGACCGAGATCATGAAATACCGTAAGGAAATCATCACGACAGCCGGAACGCTGGCCTGTGCCATCGGTATCGGTTTCTTTATGCAAAACAGCCAATCTGCTCGCCCAAGTTATTTTGAGGGCGCGACGCTAGTAAATGCCGATGCTGCGATCCTTGATGTGGGCGCCGTAACGCTGACATCAGCCGAATATACCGATGCGAATCCTTCACCTTCACCTTCACCTTCACCTGCAACTTCTGCTTCTGGGCCAGAGGATACGCTGACGCTTGCCGCAGCAGAGATAGCAGTGGCGCCTGCGCCTGAAGTGCAGGCTGCCGCAATCCAGACGGTAGCCGCGGTAGCTGACGCTGAAATGCCCGCCGCTCCGCAAGCCGCGCCTGCGCCCAAATGCGACATCACCACCAGTGCGCGCCCCATGGCGGCTGCCATGGTGAACCTGACTCTCAGCGCGCCCTGTATGCCTGATGAGCGGGTGACCGTGCATCATTCCGGTTTGCTGTTCAGCCAGACCACTGACTCAACCGGTGCGCTTGACATCACTGTGCCTGCGCTTGCGCAGGAGGCTGTGTTTATAATAGCCTTTACCAATGGCGAAGGCGGCGTCGCCCAGACTACGGTTGAAGAAATTTTCGATTTTGACCGCGTAGTGCTTCAATGGAAAGGCGAGACCGGCTTTCAACTTCATGCCCGCGAATTCGGTGCGGATTATGGCACAGAGGGCCATGTCTGGTCGGGCGCTGCCGGCGATATGTCTTATGGCGTGACGGGCAAGGGCGGTTATCTTTCACTTTTGGGCGATCCCGATGTTCCAGACGGTCTGATGGCCGAGGTTTATACTTTTCCTGTTACATCCTCGCAAAGTTCTGGCAAAGTCGGTCTTAGTATTGAAACCGAAGTGGCTGGTAAGAATTGCGGTCAAGAGATTGAAGCTCGGACATTGCAGACCTTCAGTGGAAACGACATCACATCGCGCAATTTGACGCTGTCTGTTCCGGACTGTGACGCTACAGGTAACTTTCTTGTGTTGAACAATCTGTTCGAAGACATGAAAGTCGCCTCTAACTAACGCAAGGCCGAGGTCATATGATAAAAGTAATATGTGTGGCGGGTTTCGCCGCACTTTTTCTTTTTGGCACTACCCTGTTCGCCAGCGCACAGGATATCACGCTCACCTCTCGCGACAGCAAGGTAGAGTTGAGCGGAACGCTGCGTGGATTTGATGGTGAATTCTACCGCGTCCAGACAGAATATGGTGAGTTGACGATTGATGGCTCCGGTGTGCTGTGTGCTGGCCCGGGCTGTCCTGATCTGGAAGGATTTGTTGCCGAACTTCAGATTTCTGGTGCGCCGACGCTGGGATCCGTGGTCATGCCCGCCTTGATCGAAGCCTTTGCTCAAAAGAATGATTACCTGACAGAACGTAAAGAGGGTGCCGACGCCACTAGTTTTGTCTATCTTCTTCGCCGTGTCAGTGATGGCAATCTTGCTGCGCGATTTTATTTTCGTGTCACAAATACCGATGAAGGCTTTGCGGATCTGTTGGCAGACGAGGCTGATATTGTTATGTCGTTGCGGGAGATCCGTCCGGATGAGCGTTCACGTGCGCGCGAAGTTGGCCTTGGCGATATGACAGGCCCGAACCGCAGCCGCGTTTTGGCGCTTGATGCGATTGTTCCTGTAGTCTCGGGCAGCAATCCGGTACGCGGCATTTCCCCTGATGATCTGGCGCAGGTTCTGGCCGGTAAAATCATAAACTGGCGGTCGCTTGGTGGGCCTGATGTGCCGGTTTCCCTCCACTTGCCGGATGACGTGTCGGGCTTGGGGCAGGCGATTGAGGACCAGTTGCTGCGCCCTGCCAACCTGAACGAATTTTCCGGTAAGGCAATCCGCCATACTACACCGTCAGCTTTGGCATCCGCTGTGGCTGACGATACGTTTGCGCTGGGTTTGACCAGCTATGCGGATCGTGGCGACACGCAGGCCTTGATGTTGACAGGTGCATGCGGCTTTTCGATGGAGGCGTCACGCCGCACGATAAAGACTGAAGACTATCCACTGACCGCACCGATGTTCCTGTATTTTCCTGCCCGTCGGCTGCCGCAAATCGTACGTGAGTTTCTGGCATTTACCCGTGGGCCTGCCGCACAAATTGTGATTCGACGTTCCGGTTTTGTTGATCAGACCCCTGAAGAGATCGAGGTGGAGCAGCAAGGTAACCGTTTTGCCAATGCCATAGCCCATGCCGGCACCGAAATTAACCTTGGCGAACTGCAGCGTATGACAGCGACATTGACAACTATGGCGCGACTGAGCACTTCGTTCCGCTTTGAGGCAGGATCTATCCGCTTGGATGCACAGTCCCGCTCGAACGTGCAGCAGTTGGCGCGGGCGCTGGAGGTCGGGCAATACGATGCGCGGCGGTTGCTGTTTGTGGGTTTCAGTGACGGGAACGGTGCTGCGGATGCGAACCGTGACATTGCACTGCGCCGTGCTGATGCGGTGCGCCGTGCGGTTACAGAAGCAGCTGTAACCGCCAATCTTGAGCGGGTGGAACTGGGAGTTGATGCCTTTGGCGAAGCAATGCCAATGGCTTGTGACGACAGCTCTTGGGGGCGGCGTGCGAACCGACGTGTCGAGGTATGGGTGCGTTAGAGATAACCCTCGGATCTGAAGCTGAGTTCGCGTGATTTACCAATTATCAGATGGTCATGCAGCGTCAGACCAAGCGCCTCGCAAGCTGCGTTCACGCGCTGTGTCATATCGAGATCCGATTGGGATGGCGTTGGATCTCCCGAAGGGTGGTTGTGGACCAGAATAATCGCGGAAGCGTTTAATTCCAGTGCACGTTTAGCAACCTCGCGCGGGTAGACAGGCACATGGTCTACGGTGCCTTTGGCCTGTTCTTCATCCGCGATCAGCACATTTTTGCGGTCGAGATAAAGCACGCGGAACTGTTCTGTTTCGCGGTGCGCCATCGTGGTATGACAATAGTCTAGCAGAGCATCCCAACTGGACAAAACCTGCGTTTGCATGATGCGGGAACGTGCCATCCGGTGCGCTGCCGCTTCCACGATCTTCAACTCCACAATCACAGCATCGCCTACCCCAGGAACATCACGTAGGCGTGCTTCGGGTGCAGTGACCACGCGATTAAAATCACCGAAGCGTTTCATAAGGGCGTGTGCGAGCGGTTTGATGTCGCGGCGCGGGATGGCGCGAAACAGAACAAGCTCCAGCAACTCATATTCTGGCATCGCTGCTGCACCGCCAGCCATAAATCGCGCACGCAGGCGTTGCCTATGATCGCTGATATAGGAGGGCAATTTGCCAGCCACCTGCTTGGGAGTTTGCACTTCATCCATCAGAAACGGGAGGGACTGTTCATTGAATGCGGTCATAAACTCAGTATGGCGCATTTTTAGTTATTGAGAGGTTAACGAAACAGGTCGCAATGGCAAAACCAGCGGTATTTATATGTAACGCCAGCCAAAAGACAGCATGAGCGGGAAGGGTGGAGTTGAGTTTATTAGCAAAATAAAGAAGGTGCCGACACGCAATTCAAAAGCACGTCGGCACCTATGGGCACTCTAGCCCTTCATCGAATCCCAAAAGGATTTAACGGAGGAGAAGAAGCTGCTGCCTTCAGGGTTGTTCTCTTCCGAGAGCTCCTCGAATTCACGCAGGATTTCTTTCTGGCGGCTGGTCAGGTTCACAGGTGTTTCCACGGCCAGTTCGATGATCATATCACCTGTGGTACCCCCGCGTAGATGGGGCATGCCTTTGCTACGCAGACGCATTTGGCGCCCTGACTGGCTGCCAGCAGGGACAGAGACGCGGCCGCGGCCGCCATCAATAGTGGGCACTTCAATGCTGCCACCCAAGGCTGCGCTGGCCATTGTTACGGGGACGCGGCAGAACAGGTTTGGACCGTCACGCTCGAACAGCTCGTGTTCCTGAACCTCTATGAAGATGTACAGATCACCGGAAGGGCCCCCGCGCATACCCGCTTCGCCTTCGCCGGCAAGGCGGATGCGTGTGCCGGTTTCCACCCCTGCAGGGATGTTGACGGACAACGAGCGGTCTTTTTCCACACGCCCCGCGCCACGGCAGGCAGTGCACGGGTTTTTGATGATTTGTCCCATGCCGGAGCATGTAGGGCAGGTCCGTTCGACTGTGAAGAAGCCTTGTTGCGCGCGAACTTTTCCCATTCCGGAGCAAGTGGGGCACGTTGTCGGGTCGCCGCCACCTTCAGCGCCAGAGCCTTTGCAAGAGCCACAGCTGACTGATGTGGGCACATTGATGGATTTTTGCAGACCGGCAAACGCATCTTCAAGCGAAATGCGAAGGTTGTATCGCAAATCGGAGCCGCGAGCAGCACGGCGCCCACCACCTTGCTGGCCACGTCCTCCCATGAAATCGCCAAATAGGTCGTCAAATACATCCGAGAATGCGGAGGAGAAATCACCCTGTCCGCCGCCGCCAAAGCCGCCTGGCCTACTTCCACCGCCTCCGCCTTCGAAAGCGGCATGACCGTATCGATCATAAGCTGCTTTCTTGTCAGCGTCCTTGAGGACTTCATAAGCCTCGTTGGCTTCTTTGAACTGCCCTTCGGCTTCGGGTTTGCCCGTATTGCGGTCCGGGTGCAGTTCTTTCGCTTTTACGCGGTAGCCTTTTTTGATCTCTTCGGCGGTCGCACCCTTGGCGACACCTAGAATCTCGTAATAGTCACGTTTTGCCATCAGTATTATCCTTTACAGGAACGGACGAGGCCGGCCCGTCTGATCGGACCGGCCCTGTCATTTGTTCCAAACTGCGGATTTACGCGCGCTTGTCGTTATCAAGATCTTCGAAATCGGCATCGACGATATCATCATCCGCTTTGCCGCGATGGCCTTCGTCAGCGGCAGCTGCCATGTCATCATCGCTCGCGTCACGGGCATTTTTGTAGATGGCTTCGCCCAGCTTCATTGCGGCTTCGGTGACGTTCTGGATGCCGGATTTTATCTTGTCGGCATTGTCCGTTTCCAGCTCGTCCTTGAGCGCTGCAATCGCCAGCTCAATCGCTTCTACAGTCGTCGGATCAACCTTGTCCGCGTGCTCTTCCACGGACTTTTCAGTCGAGTGAATGAGGCTCTCGGCCTGATTTTTGGCTTCGATCAGCGTGCGGCGCTCTTTGTCCGCATCGGCGTTGTCAGCTGCGTCCTGAACCATTTTCTCGATGTCGGCATCGGACAGACCACCGGAGGCCTGAATGGTGATTTTCTGCTCTTTGCCCGTGCCTTTGTCCATCGCGCCGACGGAGACGATACCGTTTGCGTCAATGTCGAAGGTCACTTCGATCTGGGGCATACCACGGGGGGCAGGCGGGATCGATTCGAGGTTAAAGGCGCCGAGGATCTTGTTATCGGCGGCCATTTCACGTTCACCCTGGAAGCAGCGGATGGTCACGGCGTTCTGGTTGTCTTCCGCAGTCGAGAAGATCTGGCTCTTCTTCGTCGGGATGGTTGTGTTGCGGTCGATCAGGCGTGTGAACACACCACCGAGGGTCTCAATACCCAATGACAAAGGCGTCACATCAAGCAAAACCACGTCTTTGACGTCACCCTGAAGAACACCGGCCTGAATGGCGGCGCCAAGGGCCACAACCTCGTCAGGGTTCACACCCTTGTGGGGCTCCTTGCCGAAGAACTTGGTCACTTCCTCGATCACTTTTGGCATGCGGGTCATACCGCCAACCAAGACAACTTCGTCGATGTCAGAGGCTTTGAGGCCCGCATCTTTCAACGCGGCGGCGCAAGGCTTCATCGAGGCTTTGATCAGATCGCCTACCAGTGATTCCAGCTTGGCACGGGTCATTTTCATGACCATGTGCAGCGGCTGGCCGGTTTTACCCATAGAAATGAACGGCTGGTTGATCTCTGTCTGGCTGGACGAAGACAGCTCAATTTTGGCTTTTTCGGCAGCTTCTTTCAGACGTTGAAGAGCCATTTTGTCTTGCTTCAAATCGACGGAGTGTTCTTTCTTGAACTCGTCCGCGAGGTAGTTGACGATGCGCATGTCAAAGTCTTCACCGCCGAGGAATGTATCGCCGTTGGTGGACTTCACTTCGAACAGGCCATCGTCGATCTCAAGGATGGTCACGTCGAATGTACCACCGCCAAGGTCATAGACCGCGATGGTTTGCGTATTCTCTTTGTCGAGACCATAGGCTAGGGCAGCCGCTGTCGGCTCGTTGATGATGCGCAGCACTTCGAGGCCGGCAATCTTGCCCGCGTCTTTGGTGGCCTGACGCTGGGCGTCGTTGAAGTAGGCGGGGACAGTAATAACCGCCTGTGTCACCTCTTCGCCAAGGTATGACTCAGCGGTTTCTTTCATCTTGCCAAGGATGAAGGCGGAAATCTGGCTGGGCGAATACTTTTCGCCGCGCGCTTTTACCCAAGCGTCACCGTTGCCGCCATCAATCACGTTGAAGGGCAGGTTCTTCTTGTCTTTGGCAAGATCGGCATCGTCATTACGACGACCGATCAGGCGCTTGACGCCGAAAATTGTATTTTCAGGGTTTGTGACGGCCTGGCGCTTTGCCGGCTGGCCTACAAGGCGCTCGTCCTCTGTAAATGCCACGATAGAAGGCGTTGTGCGCGCGCCTTCCGCGTTCTCGATCACGCGGGGCTGGCTGCCGTCCATGATGGCGATGCAGGAGTTTGTTGTTCCAAGGTCAATACCAATTACTTTGGCCATATTTTCGATCCCTCATTTAGCTCAAGGCGATTACACGAAGCGTAGGCCCGTTATGGCGCCATTGCTCCGATCCGGTTGAAGCTGGAAACAGGTCATTCCCAGCAGTTCGATGGGTATATAGTGAGGGGGTTCGGGTGCTGCAACCATGCCAGTGGCCCAGATGTGATGATTCAGGAATAAATCCTGAAAATTGGCAAGAAATAGAGGGTGACGCAGTGAAATTGTCTGTGAAGGGGTTTGATATCCATTCGGGATATCTTGATATTGCGGCGCAAAGGTTGTTGCTGGCGGCCGTGCGCGGCGTGGTTGCACAGGCTCCGTTTTTTCGACCCGAGATGCCGGGCGGCAAGAAAATGTCTGTGCGGATGACCGCTGCGGGGACTTATGGCTGGTTTTCGGACAAACAAGGATATCGCTATCTGGCCACCCATCCGTCCGGTGCACCATGGCCTGCGATCCCCGCGCAGGTGTTGGAGTTGTGGGAATCGCTGACGGGGCTGGAGCGGCAGCCGGAGTGCTGTCTGGTCAATTACTATGATGCGGAGGCCAAGATGGGCCTGCACCGCGATTCGGACGAGGCAGACATGCAATGGCCGGTCATCTCGATCTCGCTAGGGGATGAGGGGCTGTTCCGAATGGGTAACGTGACACGCGGCGGCAAGACGGAGAGTATGTGGCTGCGATCAGGCGATGTGGTGGTGATGGGCGGCGATGCGCGGATGGCATATCACGGTGTAGAAAGGATCAGATCGGGATCGAGCAAACTTTTGCCAAAGGGTGGGCGGCTGAATTTGACGCTGCGTGTGGTGACGTGAGGCAGGCCGCGAATGAGTAACCCGACAGGGGAAGCGGCAAAACCATCAAGAATTAATCGGATTTTGAGCTGCGCTCGTGACGGCTATAAAGGAGTTTTTTTAGACTTTTCCAAAAAGAGATTTTTCGGGAAGGGTATAATGATTTTGAAACTGGGTAAGCTGTGTGTCATTTAGACAGGCATTTTTTAGAAGGGCGTTTTTTCACCCGATAGTTGATTTTACAGCTTTTGTGCCCGAACAAACCGAACCAGCGGTTTCTCAAACGTCTGCTTCTGCCAATTCATTTTCGTCTTCCTGAAACAGTATCAGTTCTGCGTTTGGAAGCGGGGGAAGCATGGTTGCATCAGCAAGTGACACAGGTTCGGCAAAGACAAAATCGCCACTCTCGAATAGAGAGATGCCATCTTCAGTGAAACGACCCAAACGCAAACGTTCATTACCAAACTCCCGGAAGATGCGCGCGCCTTTTCCACTAGACGAAAATGCAAGCTGGTCGAAAGACGTGATCCCCCAAGCGAACAGATCCAGAATGTCTTCACCATCGAGACCGTGTATTTGCATGTCATCGTCCGCTTGAATGATGTCGTCAAAATTACTGCCGAACAGACGCTCTACCGAGGTCACGGTGTTGCCCGCGGCGATGCCTGTGCTGTTGCTGCCGTCTTGTGCATCAATGGTAAGGCCGGTTTCGCTATTCTAATAAGGCAGGATATTTTCGCCGGAGCGGCCATTGTAGTTGTCAGCGTCACCTCCCGCAAAAAACGTATCTTGCCCGCCATCTGTAATCATAACCTGCCTGCTGTCCTCTACAGAGTTGCCGTTTTCATCAACAGTGTTTGCATCGAACACATCACGCGTACTGCTGCCAGGCAAGGTGATGGTTAATTCAACCGGATTAACGGTGTCAGCAGTCGGCACAAAAGCAGCGCCTAACGCCGTATCAAGATTGATGATGCCGTCCCGAGCGCCATCTGCTGAGTCAATTGCATCCAGATTGCCTGCGCGGCCCATGACCAGAACAGCCGTCTAGTCCTCGGAATAGCTAGCGCCCACATCTTGCGCGGTGGGGGCGTATTTGAAGTAGCAAATATAGAAATCACTGATCCCGTCGCCGTTCTTATCCCCCGTCAACTCTGCATTTATAGCATAATTGACGCCGCCATCCGGTGCCATAAAGGTGTATCTGCGATCGCCGTCATAGCGTGTATTGTCGGATACCCCGAAATCCCCTCCCTCGTCTTCAACTTCGGCAGGAACACCTTCAATGCCTTGAAAATGGCTGTTCAATGCTGTGTCAGAGTCATAAAGCCCCTGCCTGATCAAACCGTCATCGTAACCTGCAAAAAGAAAATCAGACGCAGAAGATTTTTGATGTCGTCTTTTGACATCCCGTCCAACCCACTGTGTGGTCTTTCAATGTACCTTGATTATGAAATCCTCTGCCTGCAAAATGGATGAAAATGTGATTGGCATTCCCGCCCTCTTAAAACGTCAACTCCCTGATATCTGCGACGCCCCTAGCGGGCAGATCCAGCACGTCTCCGCGAAATGTGAAATCAGCGATCCTGTCCACATTGTCATCATTGGGCAGTACAAACGGCTTTGTTGCACAAATAAGCTGATGGGATTCACTGTATGAATCCAGCGTGATAGCTGAAGGCATGAGCAGTTGGTCCCCTACGAAGTACAAGACCAAGAATTGG
>Ga0163216_100293_pt1 | contig 102902 bp, 89 predicted proteins | sample SynspAceP_FD_167610 | JGI IMG/M metagenome (GOLD analysis project Ga0163216, IMG submission 167610) | Saline lake microbial communities from Ace Lake in Antarctica - Synechococcus sp. Ace-P (Illumina Assembly) | ecosystem: Environmental > Aquatic > Non-marine Saline and Alkaline > Saline ... | reverse complement strand
GTAAAAAGCTTTGAAAGAAAATTTGGACGCTTAGCTCAGTTGGGAGAGCATCGCCCTTACAAGGCGGGGGTCACTGGTTCAAGCCCAGTAGCGTCCACCAAATTTTCTTCTTAAAAATCAACATCCCGGACGCTTAGCTCAGTTGGGAGAGCATCGCCCTTACAAGGCGGGGGTCACTGGTTCAAGCCCAGTAGCGTCCACCATCTTTTGCACCTCTGATTATAAATAACATTTTTACAATCCAACTTAATTACATTCGAGCGAATCGAGGTTAGTTGTCATAATTAGTGGCAAATTCGTGCCCAATCTGTGCCTAAAATGTGGCAATTTCGAACAACTCCTCCTTCAAACCCCACTGTTTTCCTGGCCTTCAGCCATTAGTGATTTACACGCATTTTAAAGCAGTAAAATACAGTATTTCCATTCGTTGTAAATTTTTAGATAGATAATTTTTAAACGTTAAACTGCCTCTATTGAGCATTAATACATCAATTGAATAGTTAAAATTGGCAATCGGAGGAACAAAAGATTCGGTGCATAAAGTGATCCCCGTTAAATGAAAACCAAGGATGCAAATGGTGCATTTTAAAAATGATACGTAATGAATCAACCCTACCTTTAATCTAATCCACACAAATCCACAAATGGGCAATTATTTTTGCGAAGGACTCAATCAGACTTTTTAGAATTTGGAATATGCTCTACCAGATCTTGAATAGGACATCCAAAATAGTCACATAATTTATCAATGACGTCAGATGAAGCATTATGCCCCTTGTGATTCGCTAATTTTGACAATGTCATTCTATTGATCCCTGTCAACTCGCTAACCTCTTGTATGGTTATCCCCCTATCCTCTGCGAATTCCTTTTCTGCCAATAGAGCTTTAAATTTAAACTTAAGCATTATAACACCCAAAAGATAACTATAATTATCATAAAATACTTGCAATGCGCATTTATTGTAGTTAAGCGAATTTAGATGATTATTTAAATTATCAAAAACAAACTTAAAGGCGCATACAATGAACAAAACTTACGTTACCAAGGATTTACTGGCAACATTACCGATATTTCAACCGAGAAGAAGCTGACTAAATTAGCCTTTACAGACGGTTTAACCGGCATAGCCAATAGAATTGCCTTAGACGACTATTTCGTTAAAACTCAACAACGAGCCCTTCGTTTAGACTTTTCTATCGGGCTGTTGCTTTTAGATTTGGATTTCTTCGAGTCTATAAATGATAATTTTGGTCATTCTGTTGGTGATGAAGTATTAAAGGCAGTAGCCACTGCGCTTACTGAATGTATTCGAGATGAAGACTGCGTGGCACGTATAGGAGGAGAAGAGTTTGTAGTGGTTGTTCAAGGTGCTACGGCTGATGGTTTAATCACCTTAGCTAAACGGATCAATGATTCTATCGCTTCGCTGAAAATTCCTGCCTTACCAATAAAAAAACAGATCACCGTGTCGATTGGATTGACGCTTCTCAATAAACAGGATTCATTACAAAGCGGCCTAGAGAGAGCAGACACATATTTATATAAAGCCAAGGATAACGGGCGTAACCGCTTCGCTACCGATATCGCATGAAGGAATGTATGTAATGCCTAAGACTTTAGTTGCCTTTCTTTTTGTCATGCCTTTGCTAGACGCTTACAACTTAGGGCATTGTCAACTTAACGAGTTTAGATGATAAGAACGAGTTTTTAGTAGTTTATGTCAACTTCTGGACGCAACTAACCCTACCCCATTCCTTAAATGCTCGAGTACGCAATGTCCTATAATTCAGTGCCTTCAACAAATGGCGCCCAAGCCTAAACAGGTTATTAACAGTGCCATGACACGAGAGAAACCGTTGAGCCTGGCCTTGTGATTTAAATTTCCTCATCTGCCTTTCCTGTTGTCGACTAGGCTGATGAGACAATTCACAGCGGTTGTTTTCGTATTGCTGGGTAGAATGATCAACTTTGGGCATAATCTCCCGTTTCGCAGCCGAATAACTTCGCAATTTATCGGTAACTATCTTTAATGGCGCTGTCTGCTGGCTCTTCAATAATTTTCTAAAGAACTTCATGGCGGCCTTTTTGTGTCTGCGTTTTTGAACAAGAATGTCCAGTTCGTCGCCCTCTTTATCGACTGCCCGCCAAAGGTAATGTAGAACACCGTTGACCTTGATAAATACCTCATCAAGATACCAAGTATCACCTAATCGTCCACGGTTCTTCCTGATTTTACTGCAGTACCTTTGCCCGAATTTATCACACCCATTTCTGACAGTTTCGACACTGACAGTAATGCCCCTTGCTGCCAGTAACTCTTCGATGTCACGGAAGCTAAGTGTAAATCTATGATAAAGCCACACAGCGTGACTGATCATTTGGGAGGGATAGCGATATCCGGCATAGATATTGGTCTTTTTCATGCCCTGATTATCGCACGTTTCTGAGTCCGCTCGTTAACTTGACAGTACCTTCGATACTTAGAGTTTATTCAAAAATTTTAAAAATACCACGGTCTTTTTTAAAAATACAACGCACATTCAAACGCTGATTTAAACGTACACCCCTTATTCTACTAACAAGTTTACGACCTAAAAGTTTAATAAACCAAGCATAGCTAACGGCGTTAACCGAGTCCATATGCAGATTTTGTATGTGTCGCGTGGGAATAATCATTTGGCATTCATATCTGTTTAGCTTGGTAACAGCGAATGCCTATGATGTCCCCGCAGATTGCAGACTCTTAGAAAGATCGTACAACAAAAACCATTAACTTTTTAAATATATCGGAATTGCACAATATGAAAATCAAGATTTATACCACGACTCTACTTCGCAGAATAACGCTGCCTGTTTTAATGATAGTGACAGGATTAGGTGTTCACGCGTTCTTTTCAGAGGCAGTCGCGTCAGAGTTACAAACCGACTCACTTACTCACATGAACGTATTACAGTATCACCGTTGTCAAGGCCAATGGCGTCATCGATGCGGCAATACCGACACTGCAACGGAAAACACCACTGAGACTGGCACTGTTGCAAACAATCTGTCCATTAGATTAGACAACGAAGCAAAATTTCGTCGATGTGGACGTTTATGGCAATACCATTGTGCCAGTGATAAAAATACACTGGAAAGCAAGGTCAGTATCGCCAGACGAGAATATCTGATTAATGATCAACAAACTTTCGACGAACAAAATGACATTTCTGCAGAGCAATATTACACGGATAAAGAGCTGCAGTATCGTCGTTGTGGGCGCCTCTGGCAACGTCGCTGTGGCGATCGCAGATAGTCAATATAGCGAAATCAAATAATCCAATCCTACAACTTAAGTGGACCACATTGAATTATCCTCGTGTGGTCATTTATTTTTGTAGTTGCTTTTCCATGCACTGTGCATTTAAGAGAATCATCATGCCTTTTGATAATACCACCTCATTGAATCGATCCCCTTTGTCGATGTTATATTATTGGGAATCTACTCGAGGTGACGAGACTTTTCTTTATCAGCCGGTCAATGACATTGTCAAACAGTATTCGTGGAAAGAGGTAGCCAATTTAGCCCGACGTGTAGCAAGCCAACTAACAAAATTGTCTTTTCCAAAAGGTAGCCGAATTGGCATCTTTTCAAAAAACTGTGCTGAATGGTTTATCGCCGATCTTGGAATTATGATGGCAGGTCACGTTTCTGTTCCTATATTTACCTCAGCGGCATCTGCCACCATTCAATACATCGTGCGGCATGCTGATATTAAACTTATGTTCATCGGGGAAGTTGACAATCCTCAGTCACAGTTATCAGCAATCCCAATTAATTGTCAAATGGTAAACTTACCTCATTCTGTTGCAAATTGCTCGATGAATTGGATTGACTTTATTAACTGCATTCCAGTCAATATCTCCCCCTTGCGCGACCTCGATGATGTCCTGACCATTACCTATACATTAAGCAGTACCGGTCAACCGAAAGGGGTTGTGCATACTTTTCGCTCTTTGAGTTGGACTGGGCAAGCCACATCAAGTACTTTCAATTTGAAATCCGAAGATCGGCTGCTGAGTTACCTGCCTCTGGCACATACTGTAGAACGCGTATTCGTAGAGTACGCCAGCATTTATAGTGGCTGTGCGGTATATTTTGTCGAATCACAGAGTACCTTTCAACGTGATATAAAAAAATGTCGTCCCTCTATTTTCGTTTCTGTACCAAGGTTGTGGAGTAAATTCCAGTTAAGTGTTCTGGCGAAAATATCTCAATCAAAACTAGATTTTTTAATGGCATTACCCTGGTTGAACAACATCATTGCTAAACAAATTCGAAAGCAATTGGGTTTCGACAATGTGCGTATTTGGGCGAGTGGTTCGGCACCTTTAGCACCTGCCATAATTCACTGGTTTCATCGCCTTGGAATTAACATTAGTGAAGGTTGGGGGATATCTGAAAACTGTGGTTACGGCACAGCTAATCTGCCATTTAGGGCGGATAAAATAGGCTGCATCGGTAAGCCATACAATGGAGTGAAAATCCGCTTATCTGAACAAGGTGAAATTCAGGTAAAAGCCCCAAACACCATGCTTGAGTATTACTTACAGCCACAACAAACTGTCGATGTATTCACTGAAGATGGGTATTTAAAAACAGGTGACGAAGGTGAAATTGACAATGAAGGTTTTGTGCGCATCAACGGTCGTTTGAAAGATTTCTTCAAAACATCAAAAAACAAATATGTGGCCCCTGCCCCAATTGAAGCGCAACTGATGCAACATACAATTATCGAGCAGGTTTGCGTAATGGTCAATAATTTACCCCAACCTGTTTGTCTGGTTATTTTAAGTGATCCAGCACAGACCGTTGCGCTGACTAAATACAGATATAGCATTATTAATCGCTTAAATACTATACTCACTAATATTAATAGTCGTTTAGAAAGTCACCAAAAACTCGATCGAATGTTGATAATGCCCAGTCCTTGGATTGTTGAAAACGGCCTACTAACACCCACACTCAAAGTGAAGCGTCATATACTTGAACAACGTTTCGACCGGCTTGTTCATGCAGAGTATTCAGAAAAAGTAGTATTTATTGATTGTTCCTTCAATCCACAAATTAAGCATTAAAAAACTTGCTTTATTAGTGATTTTTGAATACCGCTGTAATACTTAGTTGCTTGGTTTTGGATAGCATCTAAGACGATTTACAAGGGTTGTACCTAAAGGTCAAAATACCGAGTAGCTAGTAAAAAATTAGTTGCGTGCAATAAAATCCCTTACGGTTTCAACAAAAACTTTCGATGCTGTTTCTCTACCCAATAATAAATGGCCATTACTTTCTAACCCGACAAATTCAGCGTCAGGAATTGACGCAGCAATATCACGTCCTACGCTAACCGGAATTCGTTGGTCACCCAAGGAATGGATAACCAATGTTGGTACCTTAATTTTTGCAAGTTTGTCCCTTACATCAATGTTACTGAATACTGACAAAAAGCGTACTGCATTTTCTGGGGACGTGGTCAGACGTTGAAAGTCATTAAACCAGTTGAGTTCGTCAGTCGTTGCTCCAGGCATGAAGGTCGAAGAAAATATTTGACGATAAACAGGATTGTCTTTACCCCACCCCAAGGCGGTGAGAGTCATGACTGCTTCACGCTCTTTGATGAGTTCTTCACTGGCACCAATTCGCCAACCTGCAGCATAGCCACCAAACAAAATCAAATGTTTAACCCGTTCAGGGTGCCTGATAGCATATTCGATAGATACTGCAGCGCCTTGAGAAATTCCCAATAATGAAAATTGCTCTATCTTAGACGCCTCAACCACAGTTTCTAAGTCTGAAACAAATGCCTCAAATGAAATATTTGCAACATTCCAATCTGACAGTCCATTACCCCTTTCATCATAACGCACAAAATGGTGATCAAGGGCCAGATCTCTGAATAAAGGGCTCCATATTGGCGCATCCCAATCATGCTCAAGATGGCTTAACCAATTAGCTGCTTTAATAATTGGACTCCCGGTACCTACCGAAGCATAGGCAATTCGGGTCCCATCAATAGCACTACAAAACTGTACTTTCTGCCTAGCCAATATTTCACGTAAAACAACTTTTTCTTCTTTCTCATTATTATGGTCAAAATTTTCACTACGGCTAAGGGCAGACCATGAAATACCAGCATGACGAAAACGTTTAGAAAACTCCAGAGTTAATCCATCGACTTCATCGGTTCTGCCCATCTGTTCCAATGTAACTAATAAATGAGTCGCCGCCTTAGGATTAAAAGGTTCAACTTCTAGCCAAGTTTGTATCCACTTGAGTCGCTCAGAAATACTGATTTCATTTTTAAATGACAAACAGGCTAATATTTTACCTCGTAAACGATTAATTTCCTGACGTTCACCAGCCAACCATTGTTGGAAGAGTGGTTGATTGGGTAACTCAATCCCTTCCAAAAGCGTTTTTTGCAACTTCTGTTCGATTTCTTTCAACTCAAGAGCTGACAATTTTTGATTGTCTATCTTATCAATGAGCTCATTTACATCAGTTTTAATTTCAGTAACTAGAAATGAAACTCTTTCTCGGTCTGCAATTAAACGTTCAAAAGCTTTGTCATTAACTAGTGGACGAATTTTACTCAAAGACCACCGTAAAGCTCCTCGAGGATCATCAGGGATCTCCCAGAAAATTTCGCATAAACGATCACGTCTGTGCGGTCTTGCAGTAATAGCTAAATAAGCCAACAAAGCTCTAGTTCGCTTTGACGTGGGCAACTTAACTATGTTGCCATTTCGGAAAACAGTCAGTTCACCCAACAATCTAATTGAAATACTCATATTCTTCATCCCTAATAATTTGCTGTTAAATCCACAGCGATAAAAAATGAGCCGCTCATGCTTATAACTTTACATGTGTCGTTTATAAAAACCAGTACCTTTATCGAAAAATAACACGCTTTATTCCACAAATACCACGATCGCTCAAACGCACATTCACACGCTTCACCTTTATTCTCTGCTCTCACAAAATCAGACGCCATCAAATAGCGTTGCTGAATCACGCTTAAGTTAGCTCCCTAATATAAAGGCGGCCAAATTTGCGGAAATATAGCAGGCCATCTCAGCATATCTGATCGGTCTTCATTTAATTAATTGAAAAAGGAAATAACATGAGTCATTTAAGCTTTGCAGAATACCTATGGATCGACGGTGCAACACCAACTCAGCAAATTCGTTCTAAAGCACGCATTATAAGTTTGCCTAATAATCCTCAGTCCAGTGATTTTCCAGATTGGAATTTTGATGGTTCGTCAACCGGTCAAGCCGAAGGCAGTCAGTCAGATTGCAGCCTAATCCCAGTGAGAGTTTATCAAGATCCATTTCGCGGCGAAGGCAATTATTTGGTGTTATGTGAAGTCCATGACGCTGAAGGTAAGGTTCATGAATCAAATCAACGCGCTCGTCTGCGCAAGGTAATAGAAAATGCAAATTCAAGTCTCGAACCTTGGTTAGGTTTTGAACAAGAATACACTTTGTTCCGTGATGGACGCCCCCTGGGTTTTCCAGTTAATGGCTTACCTCCCCCACAAGGCCCTTATTACTGTGGCGTTGGTACTGAAAATAGTCATGGTCGCGAACTGGTAGAAGAGCACGCTAAAGCGTGTATGTCCGCTGGCGTATTGTTTTATGGAATTAATGCAGAGGTGATGCCTGGTCAATGGGAATTCCAAATCGGTTATCGAGGCATTGCCGATGAGCAATGTGACGCATTGTCTGTCGCTGATGATGTATGGCTAGCACGCTATCTATTAAATCGTGTTGGTGAAAAGCATGGCGTTAGAGTGTCACTTGACAATAAACCTTTTAAAGGAGATTGGAATGGTGCTGGTATGCACACTAATTTTTCTACTTCATACACCCGCAGTAGACAATCCGGAATGTCTGCTATCAACACTATTATAGATACACTCAGCTCATTACACTCTGAGCATATCTTGCAATATGGCGACCGCTTAGATGAGCGCCTTACTGGTGAACATGAAACATGCGATATCAACACCTTCAAAAGCGGTGTTGCCCATCGCGGTGCGTCCATCAGGATCCCTCAATCTGTCGCAGAATTAGGTCATGGATATTTAGAAGATCGCCGCCCTGGAGCCAACGCTGATCCCTATTGCGTGGGTAAGTGTTTGATTGAGGCGGTAATTGCTAGCGAAACAATTGGCTCTAAATCTTACGCTGCTTAACATTTAGCGCACATCAATGCGACTCGAGATTAAGAAAGGAATAAATTTATGATGATATCTTTATTGAAGCACATTTTGTTGTGCGCAGTTTTATTACTAAGCAATGTTGCTCAAGCAGACACTGGTATTTCGCCAGAAGTGGCGTACTTAACCAATACCTTATTTTTACTGGTATGTGCAGTGCTGGTTATGTTTATGGCGGCCGGTTTTGCCATGCTCGAAGCTGGTATGGTGCGTAGCAAATCCGTTGCGGTTATTCTGGCGAAAAACGTTTCGCTTTATGCAATCGCTTCAACCATGTTTTATTTGGTTGGTTACGAATTAATGTATGGAGATAATGTTCTAGGTCTTATTGGTGAATTCAAAATCTGGCAACCCGCTGAAATTGCAGGCACAGATTTTGATATTTCAACAGGAATGCCATCAAGTGCCACTTGGTTTTTTCAAATGGTATTTGTTGCCACAGCCGCTTCTATTGTGTCTGGAGCATTGGCTGAGCGCATAAAATTCTGGCCATTTGCCGGCTTTGTGGTGTTATTGAGCGGTTTTCTATATCCCATTGTTGGACTATGGACCTGGGGTCATGGATGGTTATCACAGTTGGGATTTTTAGATTTTGCCGGTTCGAGTATTGTGCACTCTGTAGGTGGCTGGGCTGCTTTGGCAGGTGCGCTAATCTTAGGTTCTCGTAAAGGCCGTTTTGACAAAAATGGCCAACCTAAACTTCTGGCACCTTCAAGTTTGCCCATGGCCACTTTGGGTACCTTTATCTTGTGGTTAGGTTGGTTTGGCTTTAATGGCGGCTCTCAGTTGGCATTTTCTTCGATAGATGATGCTTTGTCAGTGGCTACTATTTTTGTCAACACCAATGCAGCAGCAGCTTCGGGCGTAATAACTGTCACAATTGCGTCGCAACTTATCTTTAAACGTCTTGATTTGACCTTAATGTTAAATGGCGCCCTAGCAGGTCTAGTAAGCATTACCGCAGGTCCAGTCGCTCCAAGCATTGGACAAGCCGCATTAATCGGTGCCATAGGCGGCTTACTGATGATGGCCAGTACTAATCTATTAGAAAAATTTAAAATTGACGATGTGGTCGGTGCGATACCCGTTCATTTAGTGGCAGGTATTTGGGGGACATTAGCTGTGTGTTTCACAGAATCTCAATCAAGCTTTTTAACGCAATTGATTGGCGTAATGGTAATTGGTGCATTCACTTTTATTAGTAGTTTCATTCTATGGTCACTTTTACATCGAATTGCAGGTATCAGATTGCAGCCACATCATGAAGATGAAGGTGCTGATATGAGTGAAATTGGCATGCGTGCCTACAATATTTAAAAAGGAACACAATGTGAAAGATTCTAACATTAACGCATTATTCCGTTCATTGGATGAATGTGGAGAGGGTGCAATAAACAAAGCTGACATCCTTGAACGCTTGACAAAGTCAGGGATCGCTATTAGCGATAGTCGACTCCCCAACTTCTTAAGCCAATTAGACGAAATAAAGGGTAACAAAATCAATACTGAAGATTTTGACAATCTAGTGAGCCAAAGTGGAACATTGTTTGAGCGTGTAATTAAGGGAACTTTAGTCATTCCTCAATTTGAACAGTTCATTGGTGAAATACGAAATATCTATAACGAAGTACTTGAAAACCGAGATGGAAAGGTTGCCGACTACATACCACAGTTAGGGAGAGTACCCGCAGACAAATTTGGTATTTCAATTTGTACTGTCGACGGTCAACGTTACTCTATTGGTGATGTAGGAGAGGTTTTCACACTACAATCTAGTTGCAAGCCCATTTTGTACTGTGCTGCATTAGAAGAACATGGCGAAACAAAGGTACACAAACATGTTGGTCGTGAACCCAGTGGTTTATCCTTTAACGAACTCACATTGAATAGAACGGGCTTACCGCATAATCCGATGATAAACGCTGGCGCCATAATGACTAGCAGTTTGATCCGTCGTGACTTGAGCAATGCGGATCGACTTGAGTACTTAAATAATATTGTCAAAAAGTTGTGTGGCAATATTTCTCCAGGCTTCAATAACGCTGTATTTCATTCTGAACGTGAAACCGCTGATCGAAATTTTGCCTTGGCTCACCATATGCGTGAAAGAGGTGCTTTTCCAGCAGGTGTCGCCATAAACAGCACCTTGGATTACTACTTCGCCGCCTGCTCCACAGAAGTAAACACCTCAACAATGTCGACGATAAGTGCCACCTTAGCCAATGGCGGAATTTGCCCACAAACCGGAAACCGCGTATTTTCCGAAGAGACCATCAAAAATTGTTTATCAATGATGTACTCATGTGGAATGTATGATTATTCTGGTGAATTTGCTTTCAAGGTGGGTATTCCCGCTAAGTCATCTGTTTCCGGTGTGATTATGGCAGTTATCCCTAATGTACTAGGAATTGCGGTTTGGTCTCCGCGCCTCGATAGTTGTGGCAATAGTGTTCGCGGTGTGGAATTTCTTAAACGACTAGTGGAACGCTTTTGTTTTCACAATTACGATAGTTTGTTGGAAACAAATAAAATAGATCCACGACGCATACGACAAGAAAGTGAAACGAATTTCATTTATCAGGGAATTTACGCTGCCAGTATTGGCGATATCAATGAACTGAAACGTTTGCTTGCGCACGGGCATGATTTGAATCGCGCTGACTATGATGGACGTACCCCCTTACATTTAGCCGCAGCTGAAGGTCAAATTGAGACAGTAAAATATTTACTAAATCAGAAGGTAGCGCGCCATTCCAAAGACCGATGGGGATGCACACCATACGACGATGCAGTACGCCATAAACACGACACTTCAGCACAATTGTTAGCACCTAAAGCACTTTCAAAGAAAGTGGCTTAACAATAGGTTTTTGGAAAATACAAGGCCGAACAGCGCCAAGGATGGTTTGTGCGGCAGTATTGACGCAGATACCGCAAGCATTGATGCTAGCTTTGCTGTGGTCGGCTCTTGGCAAGTTGGCGGAGATTCTGAGTATCGCATTGCGTTGCTAGCAGATGATGCTGTAACCCTTTATGAAGCCGCGTTCGATCCATCGGAAGTTGACCACGCGGATATAAGTGTTTTCAGTATGGCGGTGCCCGCCCTATTACTCAATCGTGAAACCAGCGAAGTGCGTGTTTATCGTGATAATACATTGCTATTGCTAGAGTCCTGAAATTCGCAGTCCAGCCAAGCGGTTCTGGCAAAAAAGATGTCCGGTTACAAGGAAGATATTACCCGCCTAGATGCGCAACGAGTAGAAATCGTCTGACCAGCCGATAGTAATAAAACACTGTGGGTGGTAACCGACGTATTGACCGAAAATATTCTCACCATCGACAGCGGTGGAAAAGTGATAGTTTATTCCGAGAATGATCAGCTTGAATTGAAATATACAGGTAAACGCTCGGAACTGGCACGCGTTATCAGCGTCAAATAAAATTCAATAGTGGAATGTGTTGATATCCGAACGCATAGACTGCGCAAGAGTTGACAGTAGAATCCGGGATAGCGACATATTTAGCACGGGATAAATCTGGGTTTTAACGCGCAACCACTGATGCATTGGCCTAGTTTCCGATAAATTCTTTTGCTTCTGTCTCATAGGTGTCGGTTTTGTGCGTCTCGATTACCACAAAATCGCTATTGGGTGTAACAATGCGATATTGATTACAGTTACTGGAACAGCTATTACGCGTTAGTGTTATTAGCAAAAAATAGAATAAGAAATAAACTAACTTGCGCTGACATTATGGTTTTACAGACGGTAGTTGTTCATCTGAGTTGTCGAATGGTGAATCTGATAAATCGCTAGCTGAGGACCTATCTAGCGATAGTATTCTGATAAGCTGGTGATATTTCATAATTTTCTTTTGCGATTGAAAAGCCATACAGGGCAAGTTCTTCGAAAACCATAGAATAGCGCGCCTGAATTGATGAGGCTATAGCGTTAATGGCTTCAAAAACCTTGCCCATTTCGTCGTTACGTTGTAGCGATATAAGAGCGTCAAAGTCACCTTGCTCAAGCTTCTCCATGGCTTTACCTGCCGATTTTAGTGATTTGGCGATAAGGCTGGCAACAATAAACATAACTCGGGACGTGCAGAATATTGTAATAAGGCCAAGTAATATCATTAGCCATCCGATGACGCTTTTAACTTGATCTAAGCTTGCTTGGGATATACCTAGAATGATTTTGCCTACTTTGATGTTTTGAAACAGTGCCGAGGTGTCAATGCTAAACATTCCCGCGCCATCTTTGTTTTTCGAACTGGTGGTATGTGCGTCATTGGTATAACTAACGAGTCCAGTTGCTTCGTTTTGATGGGAGGGTTGCTCAAGTAACTCATTGTTGGTCGCTGTACGAACGGTGAGGTTACGGTTAGGAACAATTAAATAGCTGAACGCCTCTAAGCTGGATGCATCATTGAGCAGGATTTCAAGCGAAATCCAATCTTCGTTGAGTAAGGGGACTGCGGCTTCTGTTGCAATGAATTTAGCCAACGATTCACCCGAATCAATCGCCTGTTTGTTCATGGCAGACGATTGCATGCCAAACATAATATTCATAAACAGCACTAGTACCATGGTAACTATGGCCGAAGTGCTGATAGTCCATTTATAATGCTCTGGAATGTACTTGTGTTTGGTTTGTTCTTCTTGCTGTTCACGCAGCGCTGATTTTCGTAGTGATCGCCTTAGCCAGTTCTCCACCAGTTTGGAAGCGTTTATCTGGCGATTTTTGCAGTAACTTATACACAATTTGGCGCAGACCTCAGGGAATTTTTGCATGTAATATTTGGAGTGGTTCAGGCTGCTGCTGTACAATTTGCATCATCAGAGTGACCTTATTGTCTGCATCGAAGAGCTTTTTACCTGTCAGCATTTCCTACATGATGTTACCCACCAAAAACAAATCTGAACGGCCATCAATGCTTTTCCACAGTGATTGTTCTGGTGACATGTATCTTGGTGTATCGAGTACTAAGCCAACTTGATTTTGTTGAGCCTCGTCACTTTCACTCAGCCGGCCAATCCATAAATCAGCGACTTTTATTGACTCTCTGTCCGACAACAAAATGGTATAGTTAGGTTTAATATCGCGGTGAACAATGTTCTCAGAATGTGCTTAATCAAGGGCATTGTCTAGGTTTATGGCGATGCGTAAGGTTTCTTTTACACTCAACTTGTGACGAACTTTTAATACCTCACCAAGATCTTGGCCTTGAATTAACTCCATCATGATGTAAGGCGCGCCATCGACTTCACCCACATCATGGATGGTGACGATGGAAGCATGAGACAGTGATCCTGCAGTTTTACTCTCGCACAGGAAGCGGGAGGTATACTCTATGTCGACAAAGTACTTTTTTTCAGTATTTTACATGCCACAGACCGATTAATTTGGGGCTCGTAAGCACGATAAACGGTGGCCATAGCACCTTCCCCGATCACTTCGTGAAGCTCATACCGTCCTATTTTATTGTTCAACATGCTTTCAGACATCAAGCTCCCTTGTTAGCTACTTCATTGCTTAATCATCGAATAAAGATTCACCCAAATGAGGAAACTACTTTTTGGCTTAACTTATTTTCCGAAACTAAACCAATGTACGTAAACAAAACTATAAATATTGCGCTTTGATGACTATTTAAAGGCAATCGAAGGGCCTCACCAATATATCGATAAAGCCTACGAATTAGGGGGACATCATTTTCCTTACTATGGCGGACGTATTAGGCGGTGCACAAAAATGGAAGGCCATCAAAATTTTTGGTGATGCAGAGTTGGATTGGTTACGTCAACGCTAAAACAATACTGAATTAACTCATTAGTCCGCTTTGCCTGCCGTTTTTTTGCCTTATGCAGCTAAATTTGATGTGTGTAAAACCAAAAAGCATCTTAACTAGGGTTAACTATCTAACTGCAACCAATCAAGGATTTACCACGTATATATATGTAACATACGATAAAATAGTGCAATTTTTACACTATAAATCGAAAAAACCACGCTGGCTACCACGCTGAGTACAACGCTGGCTCTCTAAACTGCAAGCCTATTTACTTGAGGGAGCAGCCACCATGAGAGACAGCACATTAAGCAACAATGAACTCATTTTTTTGTTAAAGGAATGCAGTAAAAACAATAAAGTCGCGTTAGAGGAGCTTTACGTAAAAGTGATCCCAACGTTGAAACGATATGCAATGGGCATTCTACGTTGTGAGGCATTAAGTAATGAAGTGCTGCAAGACAGTATGCTGCAAATTTGGGAGAAGGCAGATGTATTTGAAGCAGCTCGCGGAAACCCAATGAGTTGGATGCATGCAATTGTTCGAAATCGTGCAATTGATAAAATCAGGACGGAAAACAAGCACCTAAGACATTACAATGACGAAGAAAGATTGTTCGCTGAACATGTTGCTTCGGATGATTTTCAACCTGAAACAGAATTATCTCGTGAACAACTTATTGATTTTTTAAATCATCATTTTGCGAGCCTACCAAATGACCAGAAGCTTAGTATTTCTCTGACCTATTTTTATGATTTAACTCGTACTGAACTAGCTGAAGCTTTAGATACAAACATCAACACAATAAAATCTTGGTTACATCGCGGAATCAAAAGTCTTAAACAACATGAACAAATGGTTAAGGCAATTTCGCCATATGAAAAATAAAATAATTTTTACGTGCCTGCGCAACTAATCAAATCTGTTGACGTATATCAAGTTAGAACCACCAGGTATAGACGATGTTCGATGCATCACTTACATAGCGGTTGCACTTCAAAATTATATTTTTGACTACTGGACAGAAATGCATGTTTTGTTCGAAACACAAGGAGACAAATTTATGTGGTTAAACAGGCCCATTCCGCAAGGTGGTTATCGACCAGACGTTTACTGCTCAACAAACATCATTGGATACACAGGTGCACTTCACCTGAACCCAACCGTCTACTTTCTTAGCGAGACCCATTATGGTCACATAACCCAGAGCCACGACAGTTCTTGGAATATAGGTCGGGAAATAGTTGGAGAAAGAACCCCGCTACCCGGATATCATTATGAGATTAAAAATGTCCTGAAAAATGGCATTGAAATAGCAGGTGAATACATTGTGTCTGATGATGGCACAAGTAGCATTAACGGGCATATATCCCGATCTAAATTTATCGATTGCCGCCGCGCTGGTATGAATACGTTTGCCTTGCTATCGCAAGCGATTTGGCGCTTTCACGCAGTGAAAACTGGCGAACCACGTGGGAATAAATACACATATGGTTAGTACTTTTAGGTTATTTAGGGATGTAAAATGAACAAAGCAGCATGGATTTCTGTCGCTGAAACCAACATTGGCACAGTTCGAAAAGTCAATGAAGACCACTATTTACAAGCACCTGATGCAACAGTCTGGTGCGTTGCTGATGGTATGGGTGGGCACGCTCGCGGCGATGTCGCAAGTCAGATGATTACCCAACAATTGCAGCGCTTGATTAGCCAGTGTGAAAGTGCACCTTTAGTTCCGCAAATTATTAGCTGCATTCAGTCTGTCAATAATCATCTTGTCACTTTATCTAAAGTGCATAATAAAATTATTGGCAGCACGGTGGCCGTTTTATTATTCGAGAACCAAAAAGCCCACTGTATTTGGGCCGGTGACAGTCGAATCTATCGTCTTAGAAATAAGCAAATTCAACGCATTACCCGTGACCATAGCCAAGTTGAAGACATGATCGATGAGGGACTGATAAAACCTGAAGAAGCGGAGAGCCACCCCAACTCGAACATTATCACGCGCGCAGTAGGGGCTAGTAGTGAACTCGAGCTTGAGATCAGAAGCTATGAACTAGAATTATCTGACAAGTTTATCCTTTGTAGTGATGGTCTTAACAATGTGCTGTCCGATGACGAATTAGAGCAATATCTGCTAACTACACCACTCAATGAGCTTACCGCTACCTTGATAGAAACAGCTTTAGCGCGACAAGCCAGAGATAACATTACTGTGTTAGTGGTAGAAAACCAAAATATTGAGGGCGACCAACAAACATCGCAGCACGCTTTGCTATTGGACATGACTCTGCCACTCCCCTATTAGCAACAACTGCCAACAAAGCTAACTTGCCTAAGGCAGTATTATTCACCTCTCAGTAAGCTTGCGAAAGCATCTACTGGCGGCATCCCTTGATAATATCGGTGTTGTTTTTTTACATGTAAATTTTGCGTTGTGTGCCAAATCGATATTGGCCCACACTGTTGCTCAATAACCTGCGCTAAGAACGTCTCGTGAACCTCTGAAAATGACTGTAAATGTTGCTCGATTGAACGGTATAGCTCAGGATTATTAGTATCTGTATTGGATTTCGTGTCAGGGAAAAAATGGCATCTTAGCTTGGCATAATTGGTCTGCAGTAATTGTACAATTTCATCTAAATCCGGTCGTTGCTGCTCAAGCAGCCCAATGCTAAATTCTTCACAACTAGCGTGAAAACTATCAATTTTTGACGCTAAGGTAAAAACATTGGTGTGTGGCTTTATTTGACAAACAACAACAAAGGGATAACAACGCCCAGCAGAGTCGACACTTGGCATCATTAAACCAGAAATCGCATCAGCAGCCACCACACCGCCTTGAATGTGAAACCGCCAAATCGGACTGTTGAAAAAAGTCTCTTTCCAACCATCTCCCAACAAACCTTGCGAGGCTTCAATAGATTGGGTGAGCCAATTATCCCAATAATCGATGATTGCAGGGTTGATGTTGCGTTGCACAAAATCACCATAGCCAGGCAGTTTACCAAAAAATCCAATTTTCATCTTTTTCCTAAAATCCGCTTAAACAATTAAAGCTCGATAAATTGCTTAAAACTAAAGGATCAATGGGACTTTCTGCTGCTATTTCGTAAATCGCTTTAAAATCATTTTTAGAAAAAGTTACTTTCACTTTATGAGGCAAAACCCGAGTGATTTCATCTTTGTTGATTAGTCTAAATAGACTAAATAGCCCTTCTTGGTGATCAATTATTTCGCTACCGTCACGGCGCACGTAACTAATTTGATTTCTAATAGCCGGATTTTCTGGAGGCCAAGTCACTAATGTGGGTGTAGGGCGACCAAATTGATAGATTAAATTAGTACCGTACATGGACATTCCAAAACGAGACAGTTTTGGATCTAAAAAGACCGGCGTCATTGACAGTACTAACTTAGGTTGCTGCGAATTTGTTGCAAACAAACTCCGCTGTATAATAAATACTCGCTCAAAAAATGGCAAAACTTTAGCATCAAATTGATAACTAGCTTGTACTTGCGATTTCCATTGCCAAGGTCTTGTTTGCATGTTGACTAAACTGGCAAGGTTAGTATTAAAAAACTGTACTACGGCTCCTGTCGGGCTGAAAAGCAGGACCAAGTCTCTGACATTTGCATCTGTCTGAGAAGAGAGTTCAAATGGATATTTACTGGTCTCAATGGTTTTGCATTGTAGGAATAGTTGAGATTGCCAAAGATTAGATAACTGGGTCTTTTTGATTCGACTTTGCGCTATTTTTATGCCACTGACGAGCTCTTCTATCCACCTATTGAGGGGCTCAGCTTGCAAATAGCCGAACCCTTGTAGAGCATCGGGTGATTTTGATTCAGTTGCCGTTTGCGGATTTTGCAGTTGAAAGCTTAGGGACACATTGAGCTCTTGCAACAAAGCCGACATTTGTTGTTCAGTTGCTAACTTTTTGTCTTTACTCATGAGCTCATGTAGCCGACTAAACCTAGCAGTAACCAAAAAGTCTGGTCCGTTAGCATTAAGACGTTGTTGAGCTTCGTTAAACCCCCTCGTCACATTTTGGCCAATTTTACTTTCTGCACCAATAGGGATGTCTAACGAAACTAACTTAGTTGCATCAGAGACAGACTCGAGCAAAACAAAAATTGGACTATCTGCTGCACTGAGCGCTTGTAAGCCAGTTCTGAGCGAAATAGCATCGGCAAATGATCTGATCGACACACGATTGAGTATAACTTGCCACTTATCGACGTAGTCTTTTACATATAAAGTCTCAATTTGTTTGGCAATAGTATTTTTATCAATGATGTTATCAGGGCCCAGTATCCATGCGTCATCTGCTAATTTTTCAACAAATTGCTTTATGTCGGTTTTACGCACTTGTGCAAACAGTTCTGGGGTATAAAAACGAGAAATAGTTTGGATATCATTAAGTTCAGTCGACAGTACCGTTCGCCATGCTGAACCCGCTAACTGAGCCAGAGAAATATAATTAGCTGAATTAGTCAGATACTTGCCACTTATTTGCCGGTAGTATATTTCACCTAAAGGTTGGGTACTCAAGTTACGACGCGCCGCTAAAATTAAGCTGGGGTTTGTGGTCTCGATACTCAAGTTATTCACAATAGCATTGTTAATATGATGACTTAATTGTAAGTATTCACTTTCACTGAAGTCACCTGCTAAATTTATGTTTTTAATTAAGTAATCTGCGATGAATTGGTTATTTCTGCGCTGTGGATCTGCCAACATCAAGTAGCTTTTTAAGGCTTGGTATTGCAAGGTTGGCGTAGTTGAGTCTTGTAACTGTCTTTCTGTTTGCAGTTGAATAAAAGGCATTAATACCGTTTGCAATAATCGCTTATAACTTGCATTAAGTGCGTTTTGTACCGCCTGTTTTTGGCTCAAACCTAAGCCAGAAAAATAAATTCCTTGCCCCTCTTCTAATCCATTTATGTCATTTGCAAAGTCATTTAACGCGGGTAGGTATTGCCTAATTTCAGCTTGGTTGTTTAGATCATTATGTTGTTGTACCCACTTTTCTACTGAACGCTTAGCCTGGGCAAGATAGTCAGCGTTATGGCTAAAACTCAGATATAAACCGGCACATAAAATTATCGACAACAACGAAAACAGCACCAACGACGCCAGCTTTAAACGTTTTTTATTAAGATCATATCCTGCCATTGAGCCAAATCTATCAGCTTCTGCAAACACAACTTGTTGTAACAAGTCTTTGATAAAATAGCTGCGTTGATCGTTATTCCACAATGGCGTGGTATTTCTTTTAAAGCCAAATATCTGGGACACTCTGGCAATCATTCTATCAATTGGTGCCCCACTTTGTGTGCCACTGGTAAAATATAAACCGCGCACTATACCAGTACTTAGACTCTTATCTTGCCCACTGAGGATGTTCATAATTGTGGCGAGTGCAGGTTTAACGGACGCAATCTGATGAGAGAGCGAATAAATCAGCGCCTTGCGCTGCGCGTCTCTTTCCATCGACATTCTGGGCCACTGCCGTCTGGTAATCGAGCTAATTAATTCGTGAAATTTTTGCTCAAATACTGACGGCACATCAGCGTTAAGGCTGACATTATGCTCAAAAGTAATGCCTAAAATTTGTTCGCGTTCTTTGTGCGAGAAGGTATCAAAAAATTGGGTAAATCCGGCCAGCATATCTGATTTTGTAATCACCACATAGATTGGGAAGCGAGTCTTAAAACTTTCATTTACTTCGGCTATACGCTGTTTTAATTGGTAAACGTGTTGGCTCAACTCGTGTTCATTCATGCTGATTAAGTCAGCCATACTAAAACTGACTAACAGACCACTAATTGGCTTTTTGCGATAACGTTTAATCAAACTTAAAAAATTATGCCAGCCTGACTCATCCACTTTTTGAAAGCTATCTTGGGAGGTGTATCTTCCAGCGGTATCAAGTAAAACGGCGTCTTGCGTTATCCACCAATCACAGTTTTTAGTACCACCTACCCCTTGCAGTGCTTTTTTTTGCAATTTAGCAGCCAATGGAAACGACAGACCTGAATTAGACAACAAGGTTGTTTTACCACTACCTGGAGAACCTATGATCATATACCAAGGGATGTCGAGCAACGAAATGGGTGTCCCTTTAGTATTCTTTAACATAGTAAAGGCTGCTTTAAATTTGTCTTTTAAAGCGGCTGACTCTGCGTCTATCGCATCACTGGCACCATCATTTTCTGTCATTTCTGCAACAAGCTTGTCTTGTTTCATCTGACTTTTCAGGTGTTTGATATAGCGATATAAGCAATAAACGCTAGTAATAAATAAGAACAGTATTAACTGCGCAATAAAACTTGCTAAGGGTATATAACCAGCAAATGAAAAATACGGCCCAGCACCAAAGATAATCAACCCTGCGAACAGTAAACACAGTGCTGGGACAAATACATGATGTGCAGTAATAGCTTTAATTTTGTCCATCGTTACAACCTGTTCTTAGGGACTAAAATGAGTTCAACTCGACGATTTTGGCTTTGGTCTTTGCCACTTGTTAAGGGCTGTGTGTCAGCAACACCTCTGGTATTGGTTTGCGCTAAGGTGAAATTGGCGGTCTTTAACCATGCTTCAATGGCTTCGGCGCGCTGCCGCGAGAGCACCCAGTTGGAATCAGCTCTGCCAGTAGAATCTGTGTGGCCAACAACAACGATAGAATCTGTATAAGCCAAAACCGCTTGCACCAGCTCATCGACAGCAGGTAATTCTTGCGGGTTGACCCTAGAGCTGCCGGGAGGAAAAAGCTGAGAACTGACAAAACGAAGAATGACCTTATCCTCATTAACCTCAATCGCAAGTTTGTTATTTTTAATGGCTAGACCAAGCCTGACACTCATGTCCTGAGCTATTTGTTGAAGGCTATCGATTGAAGGCGCCACATTAGCCGTTTGAACAGCAAAATTGTCCCAGCCGATTGATTCGACTGTTTCATAAAAAGACGATGACTTAGCATGCAGGTTGGATAGCAGCGTGATGTACGCAGCCACACAAATAAATGCCAATACCATAAACAATAACGAAGGGGGGATGCGTTTTTCAATGCCCAAATTAGCCGGTGCACTGGCTTGCGAAGAGGGCGATAAATCGATACCGACAGGGCGATACAATGCGATTGACTGATACAACATCTGGCTAATTTGTACTATGTCGTTTTCACCCGTTTGCGAGCGTCGATACTTACCACGAAAACCTAATGCGAAACAAACATAACTTAATTCAACTAAGTCAAGGTTGCGTTGCGGTTGCTCCATTAGTTTATTCACAATCACAAAAAATTTTTCACCTCCAGATGTTTCATTATGATATTTGCTTAACAGCGTTTGGTAACTCCAACTGCTGCCAATACCCCAAGGCGTACTAAGAATATGTTCATCAATTAAACAGCAAAGTAAATAACGGGCGGTCAGCGCAATCTCTTGTGAAACCGATTGCTGAGCTAACTTCATATCAAATTGTTTAATTAAATTGTCTATATCCTGACGTAGTTGCTCGACCGTATTTTTGGGCTCAAGGGTACGTAAATTACTGGCTAAATTAATCAGGTCGCTGCCGTAAACCAGCAGCTTATTTTCGCCCTCATTAATCTTTCCATCGACGGCGTTATCCTGTCCGGTTGGCGCCCTTTGACCTTCACTCTGTTGTGGTTTTTCAAATGGATTATGTGATGCCGCAGACGTTCGTCTACCGCCAGGATTGGGAATGATCATTGTTTTCGAAAAATCGTCATCATCATTCACGTCAATTAGCTCCTAATAGCCCAAAGTTCCACAGATAAATTGGGGAAGCTCGAGCCTATATGACACGCGATACCGCCAGATTCAGTGAGCGCCTGCCAGTATTCTCCATTTTGCACCAACTCAAAATAAACAAAGTTCCTTTGGTAGGGGACCTCCCGTGGTGCTGCTGGCAAGTGACTGATTTGAATGCCTGGTAATTGCAAGTTCACCAGTTCTTTAATGGACTCAACCGCACCAATTTTGAATTGCGAGGGAAAATACTGACGAATATCCTCCGGTGCTATATCGGCGGATACGGCGAGTATGAAACTCGCGGTGCCAAATAAGGTTTTGTCCGACACTGAACCCACTCGAATGCCAAAACTTTTCTCCTTCAGCGGAATGTTGATAGAATTTTGTTCCAATACAACACTGAATAGGCTACGTAATTCCGACACCAACGCCACGAACACTTGGGTCGACTCTGCATGTAAATAGTGCGGCAGTGCAGGCACCACTTTATCGGATTGAATAAAAGTACTCATGTCACCAATTAAGCTGACGAATTTTTCGTACAAATAAAAAGGCGGCACCTGCTCTGCTTCAGCCAAATAGGCAAGTATTGGATAGTGTCTATTTAGTGTTTGTAACATCATGTAGTTGGCCACTTCGCTGCCGGTTGATTTACCGGCGACGGATACTCTAGAGGCCAACGTTTGAATTCTATGTTTGGCAAGCTTAGCAAGCTCACTCAAAAAACCACTGATGAAAGGGCTACTTTTAATGTTTAATGAGGGGGGCAGAAACTCACGTTTTAGGCTAATAGCACCACTTGAACTGATATCATCAATTTGACCAATAGGGACACAACTGAATTCACTGTTATCCTGTTTACTTGTGCGGATAGACAGATTCAAGCCACTGACTTCAATTAAGTTATTATTTGATGTGATACCAGACACATCTCTGGCTTCATATTCACTGACATGAAAACGACCTTGGACTTGCTGATCGCGATAAACTTCTGTATTGCCGCTGCGTCGTATGGGCACAGCTAAATAGACAATGGCGTCTAGTTTATCCTTGTCAATATCAATTGCAGTCGGTGTTTTATCAATCTCAGGGCATGAAAAGAAACTCCCATCGGCAAAGACACCTTCAGCATGATTAATACAAAGCTTGCCGGTTTTTAGCAGGGCGCTATCTATATCCCATGACAGCATTCCCCAGCAATACGGCAAGCTAGCATTGAAGGTATGTCTCAATTGTGCTTCGTGGTAGCGAGATTGTTGTTGAAAATGATGTGGTTGTAACATCATTCCCTCTGACCAGACTACCCGTTTTTCCCATGCCATCAGTGACTTTCCTTTTAAATACCTATTTATAATTCAACAACTCGAACACTGAGCTCATCAACTAATATTTGGATCCCGCCGCCACTAAAAATGCCGATTGGATCGAATACGTTTTTTTCCTGCACTGCTTGTATTACCCGCCACGTCACCATATCAACACTGCGATAGCCCACCGCGACACCAATGAATTTGGTCGTAGCCGAAAGTTCTACCTCAAAAGACTGCGACATCCCTGGGTCAACCAAGTATTCGTTAACGGCAATATATTCCGTGCCCAAGGTGTTTTTTATTGGTTCAAAAAGGTCTTCGTAGAGCGCATTTTCAAAATTGAGGGGGCTATTCAACTGATATATTCGAACAACGACTGATGAGGGCTGATTGTTGATGTCTGGGTTAATCGAGCCGCTAGCAGATATAGCATAAGTAAATCCACTTTTTTGCTCTTGCGGAGGAGTACTTCCGCAAGACAATAGCGCTAAAGTGAATACGAATAAAATGGTGTGCTGCCATATTTTTATCATGTAAAAGTCCTTATTTTTTTTTGTTTGCTTCATCGATATGCTTTTCATAGGCGCCAGAAAAGTGTCGAGAAAGTATGTCATTCAAATTTTCAGAAACCTGCTTGCGCAGCCCATCTTGTTTTTCTACAAAGAGTTGCCATTTCTGGGTGTTTGCTTTGAGGCCGAGAAACCCCTTTTCTTTTTTGCTAAGCTCTCGCTCAATAACGCTAGGTGATAATTCATCTATTAAGCCGCTAAGCGTAGCTTGTAAGCCTGACAAAAATGCCGTTTGATGGAGTTGCGCATCGTTCATGGCTTCTGCATAAGCATCTTGAGCGCTCATATAACCTGGTTTTTTCTTTACTAACAGCATTTCTAAGGTGTCACTTGGATCAAGCGAGAACTTAATAGGATTGTTCGACCGCGGCTTTATCATGGTCATTGACAGTCTGGATTCTTGTTTAAAAACCGAGCGCCCGGCAAGTAAGGCCATGATACCTTGGGTCGATATGGTTAAAATCTGTACCAAATCATTGGCAAATTGAGATTGATCAACTGAATCTAGTTGCTCTTTTGGCAAGCCTAATTTTTCGTAAAGCAGTTCAAAAAAACTATCTCTAGGTTTGGTTTGCTTAGCTTGCACAGTGTTTTCTGCTTCAGCAGATATAGGAGTGGTTGGCAAAATGGCGCTCTGTGCTTGGCTAACCTGTGGTGCTATGGCCGGTATTTTTTGCTCAGGCTGTGAGGTATTGCGGGGAATAATAAGCGAAGCGTCAAAATTCCAATCATCTGGAATGGTACTTGGTGATGAATTTTTATTGGATATCGCAGTATGCAGCGGCTTTTGGATTGCACCCTTATCGCTACCACTCACTCCTTGGTCCAAGTTTGCGCTAAACGACTGATTAGTTGAAGATACTGCTGATTCTGTTGGTTTACATGGCGATTTGTAGTCGAAATTTTGTAGCGGTGCTGACTGAACATCACCCGACAGTATAGCAAATAAGCCAAGACTATCTTGTGATTGCCTATCTGAATGTACTGGAGGCTGCGACCGGTTGGAGCTCTTGAGCAAATCAAGTAAATCACCGTTTTCGCCCGACTCAACATCGTGTGGTGCTACTGGCATTGGCGCAGGCACAGATGCTGTTTCCTGTTCAACAGCAGCCACTTCCAAACAGAACTTGCCAAGGGTGATCAGATCGCCCCGCGCGAGCACATATGTGTTTCCGTTGCCAACGGGCACTTGACTCTTGTTAATGAACACCCCGTTACTACTAACATCGGTCAACACAAATCTATTATCGATAAATGTAATTAAGATATGTCTATTAGAAATGTATCTATCAGGATCATGTAGGGTCCAGTCACAGTCTTTTGAACGACCAATAGTGCCGCCATGACTGAAAAAATCAAAGCTTTGGTCTTGATCTAGTTCACCACCTGAAATCAGTTTTAATTGCAAACTTGCCATCTCAATTACTCGTTTTGTTCATCTTTGTATTGTTGCCAGGGTAATACTCATGCTTTACCGCGCTATCGATATCGTGTTTTTTTGAAGCGAGCTAAACGTACATTCAAACATGCATGTTTTAGGCAGGTATCAATCCACTGAATATTTACAATTACGCACAGAATGGTTAAAAGTTGCAGCTAAAGGCAAAACTCTCTAAAGAATTTTAAAGTAGTTTTTTTAGATGGAAGGATGTTTAGCCAAATTGATGATTTAACTTAGTCAATTTGCACCGTTTTGCTACCTGGTTTAACAATCTGAATACTCCCTCCCCAGGCACAGGCACACTTTGACTTATGATTGAGTGCAGGCTGATTGGCGATCTTCACGGTTTTTGCTCCTGGCGTCCAAGGACTAGGAAGCATCGGCATACAAGGCATGGGGGTTAATACGCCCATTGCAGCGGCGGATGCAGCCGCTACTTGAGGATTAGCCATCGAACGACATAGACCAAATGGCGGAATATTTACCAGCGGAATTTTATCCATCACATTAGCGGCGGGCATGCCATCTGCCATCGTTCGATTGATAGGCAGTACTATTAATTTGCTCGGTGCGACCCCTTGCGAACACAGTAGGCTCGCCCCCATAGTGACTTGTGTAGGCATAATTTACTCCGACTTTCAGTAGTGGTAATTACTGATAATTAAATTTACTTCGGCCAATTGTTCATCAGAAAAATTGGCATGACGATTGGTTTGAAAGCGTAAATTAAGCGCTAACAGTGTAGTGATAAGTGGCAACACTTTGTCGCATACTCTAAGGACAGAAGGATAACCGGGTAAGCTTGCTGACAAAAATTGCACGTTTTCTTTGTTGCTTAAAAGGAGTCTAAGGGAGGGCACTAACCAAGGTTGGTTGATGTAGTTGATGAGCCTAAACATATCGTTGAAAGCTATCTGATTAGCCTTAAGCGACAACAAGTAAGCAGCGAATTGTTGTTGTCTTTTTTCTACCCCTATTTTCGCAAGTGCCGCCATGCAGTGCAGGGCAATACTCTGCGGTTGTTCAACGGTACAATATTTCTCTAACAGCGCCGCTTCATTTAATTTCAAACGTTGGCCTAATAATAAGATAATTCTGTTTTTAGTATCTGGGTTTGTTAGTTTGTCTAATAATCCTTTCAATAACGCTGTCGACACGCTAGCTTGGTGTTTTTCTATTACTGCCACGCCAGCATGTACAACATTAATGTCTTCGTCATCCAGTGCCTTGAAAACGAGTTCATGGCTGATAGCCAAATCTATATGACCCGCAACTGTTACCACAAAGGTTCTGGTGCTACTACTTGCACCATGCAGCAGTGCACTAAGCTCTAAAATTGCGGCCTGGCCCATCCTCCTTGCTAATTCATTAGCCAAAGCATCACGCTCAAGTATTGCTGCTGTTAATGGTGACAATTCACGTTCTCCTGTGTGCGACATTGGCCGGGTTTAATGCACTGCTAATGGGCTTGCAAAAATGCATATTCATCGAGCAAGTATTTTCTCTTTGCTAGATTAATAAAGCGTACTGGCACCCTTACTAATATGGTTTCGTGCCATTGAACAGTGTCCATCAGCCCCCGCTGTGGCAGAGGTTTGCATACTCTTTAACGCAATCATACACCCTCGATGTGGCACCTTATCTGTGCTGCCATAACCAAATTCGTTACAATCTGGCCTATTTTCACCACCTTGTGGTGGACTGCGCGGTGCTGTGTCATTTGACTTGTACATCAATAAACGCCTAGACCAAGTATCCTGTTGATCGCAGCTGGCTAGGGACGTAGAGAGATCAGAACCTTGATAACGCAAGGTTAAAAAATGCCCAATTTGTTGGGCAATATTATGTGTGCACGAGTGTGTATCGCTACTACGCTCAAGTGCCGCTGTTTGCATGGCGACAAATATACCTGGATGGCGCAATGCCAACGCGTTTTCCCCATCCTTAACAGGAAAAGCATAACCGGCATAATCTTGTGGGTTGAAGCCATAGCAATGGATATTTTGTCCTTCCATCTGCTGCACAAAATAAATATTAATATGCTGGCTGGTCCAGTCGGCTTGGTAGAGTTGGTTAATTTCTGCCAGCTCCATGTGGTCTTTTTGATTCAGCTTCATTGTAATATTTTTAGGTTTAGCAAAGACCAATTCAACACCGTAATGGCACCATATGGCTTGGGCCTTTTGCATGACCTTGGCTACACTTAAGATTGGGCATATTCCTGTATTGCCAATATGGTCATCAATCGTGACACAATAGGTTTGCACCTTGACTAATAATATTGGAAAGATATACGTGGCTAACTTAGCGATAATAGGTCCGTTTGCCTTACCAAATCTAATTTCGACGAACACTAATTTAGGTGTAGAACCCGCAATATGATTTGCTTTGAGCGTTAAGGTGCAAGTACGACCCGCGCTGCATTTTTCCCCTGAGTTAGGTGACAATATTGTTAAAGCAGTGCTATCGGAAGTGCTTACAAATAATGCAGCACTGTTATCTATGTCTTCTCTTATCATGTTGATGTCGACTTCAGTATTCACCGCCATAGGTAAAACCGCACCGCCAATAGGGTCAGATGTGGGTAAACCATTAACTGCAGGAATAATATTAGCGTGACCACGGTCATCAATATCAGGATAGCGACTATTAGGCTCTCCTTGAGTTGCTCGTGCAAACCTCAGAGGCACAATACGGCATTCGCTTTTTGTTTGAATAGTGATCGCCATTTTTACTCTCCAAATTCGCTTTTTATTTTGTTATAGGTTGCCTCATCCGTTGCGTTACCATCCGGCTTTAAGCCATGGTCTGCTTGAAAATTGAGTACTGCACGATCAAAGTCAGCATCCCATTTTTCGTCCGCTTCTCGATGAAAATAACCCAATAGCCGTAAACGCTGTTGAATGCCTTTGAGCGTATCAAATGCGACCAAATTTGCGCTTGGACTAAGCACATACCTTGTGCCTAAAACATCAAGTTCTGCTTTATTACAGCTAGGTATCAATAAGTTAGCACTGCCATCAGGGGCAAGATTGCCAGATTGAGAAAATTTGCCATCAATGTACAAACGAAACTCAATGTCGACATTCATTGCCCTGTCTTGTGCTGCGGCAAATTTGCCGGGAAAAAGTTGTAAATACACTTTTAAGCGATGGAATCTCAGTTTATTGATATTCTCTTTTGCGGCGCTAGAACGCGATACCTTAGCCATTACACACCCTTTTATATACCGTATACCGACACAAGCTTGGATAACAGTGCGTGGTCGATAATGGCATCATTCGTTAAGCCATTGTTGATTTTAAAGGCATTAATAGCGTTATTTGTTGTGCTGTCGATATCCCCGCTCTCATTTGCGCAAAAGTAACCTAAGTTGTTTAATCTGGCCTGCATGCCGCTTATTTCAAAATGGGGAGTCAAACCCCCTAAGTCTACAGACCAAAAAAGCGTGTCCTTTTTATGGGCATCAAGGAACAAGGTCAATTCCGCCTTTTTAGCGATGGCATCAATTTTTTGTACCAGCATGCCGCTGTCGTCTGACCGACCTAAATACAATGCGCCAGCAACATCTAACTGGTAATCGGTATTGGCAAGGGGATTACCGTCAAAATCTGCAATGAGCAGTTTTAGCTCAGTGAGCAAACCTTTAATCGTCAATACCGTGCAAGCGTTGGGTGTCAGCTCAATGCTCTTGGCTTTTTTGTCCGGTATGCAAACCTTATCGCCCGGCTTTAATATATGTAAGTTAGCACGCTGTTTTTTCAGTTCCGCATTGGCTGGATGCTGATAAATAATATCGGCATCATGAAAACCAAATTGCTTAGCGATGCTGGCAAAACAATCGCCACTTTTAACTATATAAGTGTTCAATTTTGCTCCTTACGTTATTCTTAGGCCACAAAACGCTCACCAGGCATCGCCATGTAATTGTGGTAACGTGAGTTGGCAAACGCCACTGACAAAGCCTTGAATTTTCGCTTTGCCTTTTCCATCGGTAGAGCCTTTTGCTACTTTGCCATTGGGCAAAGTAACTTCATATTTTTGCCCCGCGACGGGTTTGCCGTCCTCGTCCACTAGCGCTATTTCTGCCCAGCCTTGTGCGGTTTGCTCTGTTGCGTCAGTTGCAGGGGCAGTGAAAGGTTTCTCTTTTGGCGCTCCATATTTGCCCTTTTGCTGAACAAGCTGTTCAGCTTTGGCTTGCGCCGCTTTTTCTGGATCAGCTATATCGGCAGTAAATACCTGCTCGGGCGCCACAGGCATAACTGCACTTATTAGTTTTCCCGTTTTAGGCTCCATAACAAACTAGCTCTTTCATTAATTAATATTCACCGTCGCGCCAGCGATATTCACTGGGCCACCGGCAGACAATTCTGCCTTACTGCCCCCTTCCACTGTGACATTTGCCTTAGATTCTACAACGACATTTCCAGCCGAGCTGATTTTGATGCCACCTCTATCAATTGAAATAAACGAACTACCGACCTTTAGCGTAATGTTGCTAGACGCTTCCAGCACAATGCTGCCAGCCTTAAGGTAGGCGTCATCAGCCACATTGATTGATAGGTTGGCAGCATAATTTTCAGAACTATCGCCGTTGACTTTAAGGGATAACGCGCCACCTACTTCTTTGGCTTCTTTGCCTGCCACGTGCAGATTAAAGTCTTTGCCAATTTTTTCGATATGGTCTGCGCCAACGTCTTCAGAACGATTGTTATCAACCTTGACAAATTGGTCTTGTTTGACCGTTAAATGCCGATCAGCACCAATGGTTTCAAAACAGTCATGGTTAACCATGATGTCTTGGTTTTTGGCTGCATGGATGAACAACTGTTCTTCACCTTGTTTATCATCAAAGCGCAGCTCATTAAATTGACCGCTGTTTTTGGTTGAGCGAGATTTGTAGCCGGATAATGTTGCGTGGTTAGGCAAGGTATAAGGCGGTAACGAAGAGCCGTTATACACACAGCCGATGACTACTGGTTGGTTAGGGTCACCTTGTAGAAAATCAACTAGTACTTCTTGACCCACTCTAGGAATGTAAATGCTTCCCCAGTTTTTCCCCGCCATCGACTGCGAAACGCGTATCCAGCAAGAGCTAAGTTCATCAGCTTTTGACTGTTTATCCCAATGAAAATGAACTTTTATTCTGCCGTATTTATCGGTCCAGATCTCTTCTTTAGTTTTCCCTACCACAGTGGCTGTTTGCGGTCCCTGCATCATAGGTTTTGAAACAGTTTTTTCAGGCCTAAAGCTCATATTCGATGAAATAGCGCGGGCACTAAAGGTATAATCTTCGCGTTCTTGATTATCGACCTTATCCACTAAATCTTCGGCGCGCATGACACAGCAAAACTGGGTAATATAGAATCTTGCATTTTGGTCTTCACGCTGATGATTGCTCAGCTTAAAACTGGCTCCTGCTCTTAATGTGCGCATATTGCCAGAAAAAGACTTTTGTTCATGAGTCGCGTTCTCTTGCTCCATGGAAATCTTAGTGTAATGTTCACCCGCATCTCTTTGAGAATAACTCCCCTCATAAGCGTATTTCTGAAACGAAGATAAGCTACTTACTTTTGGGTCTAAGGTGGTGGCGCTCAGGTTTTTGCTGGGAAGCTCAAAGTCGTAACTTGATAAGCTAATACCAGCCGTTCTTATTTGTTGATTATTTTCCCACACAGCGATGCCTTCAGTACCCATGTGGCGACTTTGACTTGTCAGCTCCAAATATGGCACTTCACCAAGATAATCTGCGCCAGCAATATCGTCTTGCATAACCAACGTATGCTTACCATCGGTATGTTTAAAGAAGTAAAAAATCCCTTCTTGCTGCATCATCCTTGAGACAAAATTGAGATCAGTTTCGTTATACTGAACAACGTATTCTTGCTTAGGGTATTTGCACGTAAGCTTATCTTCATAATCAGAAAAGCCCATTTCCTCAAATACCGATTTAATAATTTCTGGATAGGTTTTTTGTTGATAAATTCTACAATGCTGGCTGAGCGATAATAACCACAACCACGGCCCTACCGTTGCTACATAAACCGCGTTCCCATCGAGGTTTTCTTTTTGTTTAAAGCCCGTCACGATGCCATTAAAAAATCTCCTGGTGTCTGAAGTCTCAAGACGCACGGTAACATTTTTACCTAGTATGTCTTTAAAGCATACGCTTTCATCGGCACTGACCAACTCTACGTCCATTTCAAAGGGCACGCCTAATTGTTCGGTATATTTTGCTTGGCGCAAAATCAATACATTGCCTGTGAGTGGCGTAGTAATTGATACTAGACACTGTTGTCCTGACATTTTTTGTCCTCACTTTGTATGCACACAATAATTGAGTGTGTTAACGCTAAGCGGTTGAGATCCCCTACATAAGTAGCATTACGCCTGCATTGCCTGTTTTGTTGCATTGGAAAACAAATAAATTTTTCTTTGCGACGTCTCACATAAATAATTTTGCACAGCTGCAACTTACTTCGTCTTGATTCAGTAGTGTTGTTATTACCCATTAACGGTTTGACAAATGGACTACATACAAATAATAACTGGGCGTCTTGCAGGCGAGGATGTTTGTGGGATCAATTTAGAAGACGACTCAAGTTACCAAAATTTTTTCTTCACAGCACAAGGCACGCCTGAGCGCTACGATGGAGAAAATACCTTACCTGCTGAGCCACCAGATTGGCGCGGGGTAAAAAAAGCTGCCTTGCCATTCTTGGCACAAAGCAAAGATATAAAACTTATCAGCGTGTTAGCGCAAGCGGTACTCATACAGAAGGCATTGAAGCCTTTTCTCAATGCTTAGCGGGTTTGTCGACGATAATTAACCAAGAATGGCAAAGCCTCTATCCACCGCTTGATGAAGATGACGGCGACCCATTGGAAAGAGTCTCGGGTTTAACCCATCTCAACGACGATTTTATTGTTAAATCCCTAAAATCAACCCCAATGGCGTCGGTAAAAGGCATGGGCGTCGTCACACTCGAATCTATTGAGCAGGCAACCAACGGTAGCAGCGAGGCTAGCCTCAGCCTTGCGCAAATAAAAGGCATTTTTAAAGAAATTAATTTAACACAGGTGCAACTTTTATATAGCTCCTTGGCGTATAGCCTAGAGAGTTTGCAAAGCTATACTCTCAGGTCATTATATTGTTTGTTTGGTTGTGCCCCAATCAGCAATATGACAGTTGATTAGACATATACCTGCGATGTTTTGGACTTAGGAATACAGTGATATTCGCTAGTTATAGTCGCCACTAGTTGTCATATTAGTTTTCTATTGTGATTAATGCGTTTATGGGTTTTGAGTTGGGTATATCTGCTTAATGAATACGAAAATATTTTTAGTCGTCATAATGATGTTGTTTTCTCAACTTGGGTTTGCAACCCAGATTGTTTTAATTGTTCCAGATAAAGAAGGGCCGGCTTTTTGGAGTTTGGTTCATCAAGTGACTGCCGCCTCAGCTCAAAGTTTGAATGTTCAACTTGAAGTAATTTATGGTGGAGAAAATCGCTTTGCTACACTGAAAATAATTGAAGCTATCGTTGCTCGGCCAGTAAAGCCTGATTATCTGATTTTTCGGCCATTTCATGGAAATGCTAAAAATGTTTTTGACCAAATTGAAGCAAGAGGCATCTCATTTGTAACCCTAGAGCAGGCTTTTTCTGGCAAAGAAGCTATGGAATTACAACGGCCCAAACAAAAATATAAAAATTGGATCGGTGAAGTAAACTACGATAATGCTAATGGTGGGGTGTTACTGTTAAATGCCTTGATTAAAGAACATCGTATTCGTCAGCCCGCAGTTAAACCTTCAATAATAGGGATGGGTGGTGACTTTGATAACTTGTCCATCTCCAGACAACAAGTTCTAAGCAATTTGGATCGCCGTGGTGACATAGTTTTAAATCAAGTATTCCCCACTTACTGGGATCCACAAAATATTGCTACTAATTTTGAATTGATGCTTAAGCGTTACCCTCAGACTAATATTTTTTGGTGCGCAGGTGACCAACTTGCATTAGTAACGTTAAAGCAACATCAACTTTTGTCCAAAAAAACAATTATTGTGGGAGGTTTTGACTGGTTGCCAGAGGCGCTCATTAACATTCAACAAGGACACATCGCCGCTTCGGTGGGCGGACATTTTTTGATGGGGGCCATAGCGATTACAAAGATTTTTGACTATCAACATGGCATCGATAGATTTTTAGACCTGTCTCAACATTATGACTTTGAAGTGATTACAAAAGACAATGTGAATAGTTACGTAGATTTTATGCAACAAGAAAAATGGCAAAAAGTGGATTTCAATCAGTTTTCAGCTTTTAAAATGGGGCAACAACCACAAGCATTAACCGTTCACAATATTATCAAATCAATTAAGGAATAGTTGTTTGTAGTGCAAAGCTATGTTGTGTAGCCAAAGTTACAATTTCAAGCCAACTTTTGCTATTTTTTGCTGATCAACATGTCGGTTAAAACGAGCTAACAGCAATTTGAGTTTTGGTTGAATACCAACAAGCGATTCAAACACGCCTTCAGTGCACCAGTTACAACCACCACCTAAACCAATTTTACTTGTGGCAGTTGTCATAACAAAATTACCAGATTGCAAGTCATAAACAGATTACATCTATCCAACAGAAGGTAGTTTCCAATCTGGTCTGGCAAAGTGGCAGGTATAGCCATTGGGGCGCGTTTCTAAGTAGTCTTGGTGTTCAACTTCAGCTTCCCAAAAATCACTTGCAAGTTCAACTTCGGTCACTACTTTTCCAGGCCATAAACCGCAGGCATCTACATCAATAATAGTTTTTAATGCGACTGACTTTTGCTCTTCAGACACATAGTAAATTGCTGAGCGATAAGACGCTCCGGTATCGTTACCTTGTCGGTTTTGTGTACTAGGATCGTGAATTTGAAAGAAAAACTCTAAAATCTGTCGATAACTGATTACTTCATTATCAAACAATATTTCAATGCCTTCAGCATGATTGCGGTAAGTTGCGTTGGTCACTTCACCGCCGGTATAACCCACTCGAGTGGAGATGACCCCTGGGCGTTTGCGAATTAGATCCTGCATGCCCCAAAAACAACCACCTGCTGTGCCATCACGTTTTCTTTATGGTTTATCTGACCCTTTAATTATACTAAAAGTGGTAATTTATTAGGCGGTAACATTAAGATTGTTTGATCATAAGAAGCCAGAACTTAGACCAAAAGGTGATCAATAGTTTTCACACAGGCTGGACCTATAGCGGACGTAAGCTAATTCGAACTATCAGACTATATTGAGCGAAAAATCATCATGCGAGCTAATTAGTTTTTCAACCACTGATGCCCATATCTTTGCACTATAAAGTCCCAGCATGCCGACAATAAAAAAACACAACTATACTGTATAAAACAAAGGGGTATCCACTTAGCTCCACCACCCACTACATGTTGTGTTCAGCGCTTTTTGATATTTTCATAACTAACGGGTGGTGTAACCACCGCTTGTTCAAGCAATCTATAAAATAGTAAACCACGTGAATTAGATGCTCGACGATTAAAACGAAAGGCATATTCGTCGAGATAACTATCTAAATGTTCATGCCCCACCGAACCTTGATGAGTTCCTAATAGCCACCTTTTCAATAGTGATGCGATTCTATGCACACCCGCTAATGTTTGATGGGCTGGCTCTTCAGACCCAAGCTGAACCAGTTTATTACGTTCATAACCAAGCTTATAAATTCTATGATAGACACTTGAACCATCTGTTTGGATGACTGAGCCGGGCTCTATCGTTTCCTCTATAAACGAATGTAATTGAACTTGTGTTGCCGCATCAATACGTTTTAACCTTATTCTGCCAAATCCCTAGGGCTTTTTAATTTCAACCGCTATCGCCACAATTGATTTCTTACTTTGAGCATTAGGAGCTCGGTTTTTCGCTTTATCAGCGCCACCCACATAGGTTTCATCGACTTCGACAAGACCTGATAATTTTCCGCGACTGGGGTTAACCATCGCCCGACGATAACGATGCAGCATTGTCCATGCCGTTTGATAACTGCCTAACCCAAGTAACCTTTGCAGACCTAACGCACTCACTCCGTGCTTTTCATTAGTGATATACCACGCGGCGGCGAACCAGTTAGTTAAGGGAGTCCGGCTTTTTTCAAATAATGTTCCTGCTGTCACCGTACCTTGATATCGACATGTAGGGCACATCATTCGGCTGCGAGTTAAGTGATAAGGTTTAGATAATGTGAGACAACGTGGGCATACAAAACCAGAGGGCCAGCGTAAATGTTCAAGAAACTTAAGGCATGCATTGTCATCCGGAAACCATTGTAAAAACTGAGTCCAATTCCCGGGATAATCTCTACCTGATTTTAGTGAATTTGATGAAATAGCCACCACTACATATTGACATAGGTGGAGCTAAGTGGATACCCCTTATAAAACAACAGTTTTTTGGGTGGGCTATGTCACTTGTCAAGGATGCCAGAAGAGAGGGGACGGTAAAGTATGAACGTCATAAACCAGAGCAAACCCTTCTTTATCAAATTATTGAAAAATATTACCCGCAGTTTCTGAACCACATGGGGCAACAAGATAAATGTTTGCCCAAGTATGTGCGGTCAGAATTTGAAGAGTACCTCAAGTGCGGTCGTTTGGAATATGGGTTTTTGCGAGTACGTTGTGAAGATTGTCACCATGAGCACATGGTCGCTTTCAGTTGTAAACGCCGAGGATTTTGTCCCAGCTGTGGTGCGCGGCGAATGGCAGAAAGCGCCGCCTTGCTGGTTGATGATGTGTTGCCTCATGAGCCCATTAGGCAATGGGTATTGAGCTTCCCTTTTCAACTTAGATTTTTGTTTGCCAGCTATCCTCGCATCATGGGAAAAGTACTGGGTATTGTCTATCGCACACTTGCCACACATATCACTAAAAAAGCAGGCTATAACAAACAGACGGCACAAACGGGTGCGGTAACACTGATCCAACGATTTGGCTCAGCGCTGAATTTAAATATCCATTTTCATATGCTCTACCTTGATGGTGTATATGCCGCAGATAACTATGGCAAAACGCGTTTTCACCCGATAAAAGCCCCGACAAAAAGTGAACTGAATAGTCTTACTCACCGCATTAGCAATGCGTGTGGCGGGTTTTCTTGAGCGCGAGGGCTTATTAGTGAGGGATGATGACAATGACTACCTGGCTTTGGATGGGCTGGAAGACGATCCGATGTTGCAAATTCACGGGTATTCCATTACTTATCGCATCGCTACAGGCAAACAGCAAGGACGAAAGGTCTTTACCTTGCAAACCATTGCACCTATGGCAGAACAAGGGTTTGCGGCAGGCTGTGCCGCAAACGTGGCAGGCTTCAGTCTCCATGCAGGTGTCATGAGCAACGCACAGGATAGGGGTAAACTCGAAAGACTGTGCCGTTATATTACCCGCTTTGGGGTATCAGAAAAAAGGTTGGCAATGACGACTTACGGTAAGGTTCGTTACCAACTAAAAACACCCTACCATGACGGCACCACCGGTGACCGGCGCAGTCATATAATCTTTGAGCCGCTGGATTTTATTGCCCATTTAGCGGCCTTGGTACCCAAACCTCGCGCAAACCTCACTAGGTTTCATGGTGTATTTGCACCAAACAGTCGTCACCGCGTGACAATAACACCAGCCTTACGAAATAAGACTAAACAAGCATTGCCGACAGGGCAGGAAAAAACACGGGCACAAAAGCACCAGTCGATGACCTGGGCGCAAAGACTTAAACGGGTTTTCGGGATAGAAATAGAAACGTGTGAGCAATGCGGTGGTGCTGTTAAGGTTATAGCGAGCATCGAAGATCCATTGGTGATCCAAAAGATACTTAGTTACCTGAATACAAAAAATGACGAAGTCGTCGAGCTATTGCCCCCACAAAGTCGAGCACCGCCTCAGATAAGTCTGTTTGAATAAAAGCCGTTCATCATCATAAACAAAACTCGTTTGCACAGCAGTGGGAGGCGCTTGTCTTGAATTCTGAATTACTTAGAAACAGTTGATTAATAGACGAAAAATAGCCGACTATCACTCCCTTAAGAATATAAAATAGATGTCAATATGGAAAACATGAGGCATCATGTACTTTGATTTTAGGAAAAATGACGTTTTATTTTACCTATACTCACGCTGATGATTGCTCAGCTTAAAACTGGCTCCTGCTCTTAATGTGCGCATATTGCCAGAAAAAGACTTTTGTTCATGAGTCGCGTTCTCTTGCTCCATGGAAATCTTAGTGTAATGTTCACCCGCATCTCTTTGAGAATAACTCCCCTCATAAGCGTATTTCTGAAACGAAGATAAGCTACTTACTTTTGGGTCTAAGGTGGTGGCGCTCAGGTTTTTGCTGGGAAGCTCAAAGTCGTAACTTGATAAGCTAATACCAGCCGTTCTTATTTGTTGATTATTTTCCCACACAGCGATGCCTTCAGTACCCATGTGGCGACTTTGACTTGTCAGCTCCAAATATGGCACTTCACCAAGATAATCTGCGCCAGCAATATCGTCTTGCATAACCAACGTATGCTTACCATCGGTATGTTTAAAGAAGTAAAAAATCCCTTCTTGCTGCATCATCCTTGAGACAAAATTGAGATCAGTTTCGTTATACTGAACAACGTATTCTTGCTTAGGGTATTTGCACGTAAGCTTATCTTCATAATCAGAAAAGCCCATTTCCTCAAATACCGATTTAATAATTTCTGGATAGGTTTTTTGTTGATAAATTCTACAATGCTGGCTGAGCGATAATAACTACAACCACGGCCCTACCGTTGCTGCATAAACCGCGTTCCCATTGAGGTTTTCTTTTTGTTTAAAGCCCGTCACGATGCCATTAAAAAATCGCCTGGTGTCTGAAGTCTCAAGACGCACGGTAACATTTTTACCTAGTATGTCTTTAAAGCATACGCTTCCATCGGCACTGACCAACTCTACGTCCATTTCAAAGGGCACGCCTAATTGTTCGGTATATTTTGCTTGGCGCAAAATCAATACGTTGCCTGCGAGAGGCGTAGTAATTGATACTAGGCACTGTTGTCCTGACATTTTTGGTCCTCACTTGGTATGCACACAATAATTGAGTGTGTTAACGCTAAGCGATTTAGATCCCCCTACATAATTAGCATTACGTCTGCATTGCCTGTTTTGTTGCATTGGCAAACAAATAAATTTTTTCTTTGTCATGTCTCACATAAATAATTTCGCACAGCTGCAACTTACTTCGTCTTGATTCAGTAGTGTTGTTATTACCCATTAACGGTTTGACAAATGGACTATGTACAAATAATAACTGGGCGTCTTGCAGGCGAGGATGTTTGTGGGATCAATTTAGAAGACGACTCAAGTTACCAAAATTTTTTCTTCACAGCACAAGGCACGCCTGAGCGCTACGATGGAGAAAATACCTTACCTGCTGAGCCACCAGATTGGCGCGGGGTAAAAAAAGCTGCCTTGCCATTCTTGGCACAAAGCAAAGATATAAAACTTATCAGCGTGTTAGCGCAAGCGGTACTCATACAGAAGGCATTGAAGCCTTTTCTCAATGCTTAGCGGGTTTGTCGACGATAATTAACCAAGAATGGCAAAGCCTCTATCCACCGCTTGATGAAGATGACGGCGACCCATTGGAAAGAGTCTCGGGTTTAACCCATCTCAACGACGATTTTATTGTTAAATCCCTAAAATCAACCCCAATGGCGTCGGTAAAAGGCATGGGCGTCGTCACACTCGAATCTATTGAGCAGGCAACCAACGGTAGCAGCGAGGCTAGCCTCAGCCTTGCGCAAATAAAAGGCATTTTTAAAGAAATTAATTTAACACAGGTGCAACTTTTATATAGCTCCTTGGCGTATAGCCTAGAGAGTTTGCAAAGCATTAACCAAAGTTTTATCGATAACGCTGGCTACGAATACACAGTTAATTTTGAGCGCACCACTGACGTATTACAACAGCTAATCGCTGCGCTAAAAAAATACACCGATGTGAGTTTGGCTCAACAAGGTGAAGAGGCAGACGAAAATTCATCTGCAGCAGAGGCAAAAACAGATTGGCAAGATAACGCTAAGCAAAATCCAAGAGTACGAGAGATGAATAAGTCCTTATCTGAAGCAACAAGCACTATTGAGTCGCGAGCGGATGTGGAGAAATGTTTAAAACTGATTAATGGCTATTACGCTCAATACGAACCGTCAAGCCCAATACCTGTGTTAGTGAATCGAGCATTGAAACTGGTTAACAAGGACTTTATGCAAATAATGCAAAACTTGTATCCAGACGCAGTACCAGCCTTGCGCCAGTTAGGCGGCATTGAGGATGACGAGCTAGAAAACGCGGACGAGACAAAAACTGATGACGCTTGGTAACGCCGTTCGACGGCCAATTATTTTGCTTAATAAGATAAATTAATCAACTCAATAAATGAAGAATTAACAGTGAAAGAAAGGAGATAAATAATGTCAAGTGGTCAAAAATTTGTTGCAAAAAACAGAGCTCCACGAGTGCAAATCGAGTATGACGTGGAACTATATGGTTCTGAAAAAAAGGTCGAAATTCCTTTTGTAATGGGTGTCATGGCTGATTTATCTGGTAAGCCAGAAGAGCCACTTGCGTCTTTATCAGAAAGAAAAATTGTTGAAATTGATGTGGATAACTTCGATAAAACATTAAAAGCGGCCAAGCCCAGAGTACAGTTTACTGTGCCCAATACCCTCACTGGTGAAGGTAACCTGTCGATCGAAATGAAATTCGAAAGCATGGCTGACTTCTCGCCACAAGCCATTGCCAAGCAAACTGATGGCTTAAAACAATTATTAGAAGCAAGAACCCAATTAACCAACCTAATGACTTACATGGATGGCAAAGAAGGCGCTGAACAGCTGATTGCTAAAGTGCTAGCTGATCCTGCTTTGTTGGAATCATTAAGTGCGGCGCCGAAACTAGTTGCGCAGCAAACGAGTGAGGAGAAATAACCATGGCTGAGAATCAAATCAACGCTATTCAACAAACTGGTCTAGGGCAGCTTGATGGCGACAGTTTTGCGTCATTATTGCAAAGAGAGTTTAAACCTAAGTCAGAGCATGCTAAATCAGAGGTCGAAAAGGCGGTTAACACACTTGCCGCTTTCGCCTTGCAAGATATCAATAAAATCTCTGAAGACACTATGCATTCCATTGAAGCCATCATTGCTGAAATTGACAAAAAACTCAGTGATCAGGTCAATCATATATTGCACCACGAGGACTTCCAAAAACTTGAAGGGACGTGGAGAGGTCTACATTATCTGGTCAACAACACCGAAACCGACGAATTCTTAAAAGTAAAAGTATTTAATATCTCGAAGAAAGACCTAGGTAAAAATTTGAAGAAGTTCGCGGGAACGTCTTGGGACCAAAGTCCGGTATTTAAGAAGTTTTACGAAGAAGAGTTTGGTCAATTTGGCGGCGAACCTTTTGGTGCCATTGTGGGAGACTATTATTTTGACAATAGTCCAGCCGATGTGAATTTGTTGGCTGGGATGTCAAAAATTTGTGCCGCCTCACATTCGCCCTTTATTAGTGCGGCCTCACCCGGCTTATTGCAGATGGATAGTTGGAATGAGCTGACCAATCCAAGAGACTTAACCAAGGTTTTTTCAACCCCCGATTATGCCTCTTTCCGCTCACTGCGTGAAACCGAGGACGCTAAGTACATTGCGCTAACCATGCCACGGGTATTGTCACGATTGCCTTATGGCGACAAGACAGACCCAGTCGACGCCTTCGATTTCGAAGAAGATGTTAGCGGCCCTGATGGCTCAAAATATACGTGGACCAATGCCGCCTATTCAATGGCGGTGAACATTAATCGTTCTTTTAAAGAATATGGCTGGTGCTCGCGTATTCGCGGCATTGAATCAGGCGGGGCAGTGCAGGGCTTACCCTTACATACGTTCCCCAGTGACGACGGTGGCATGGATTCAAAATGCCCCACCGAAGTTGCCATAAGCGATAGACGTGAAGCTGAGCTATCGGCCTGCGGTCTGATGCCACTGATCCATCGAAAAAATAGTGATATGGCGGCATTTATTGGTGCACAAACCCTGCAAAAACCAGCTCAATATGACAGCCCTGATGCTACGGCCAATGCTGCATTAGCCGCAAGATTACCCTACCTTTTTGCCACCACCCGATTTGCCCATTACTTGAAGTGTATTGTGCGCGACAAAGTGGGGTCGTTCAAAGGCAGAGACGATATGCAGGGGTGGCTGCAGTCTTGGATTAATGCCTATGTTGATGGTGCCCCTGTCACCTCAAGTGAGGAAACCAAAGCACGCCAGCCCCTTGCCGGTGCTGAAGTGGCTGTCGAAGAAGTAGCAGGTAGCCCAGGTTACTACAGTGCCAAATTTTTCCTAAAACCACATTACCAATTAGAGGGTTTGACAGCATCGTTACGTTTAGTATCGAAGCTGCCTACCGAAAAAGGGTAATTAATTTAATAAAAGAACCTAAGGTTCTTATGCCATATAACCCTTAAAAGGAGGATCCCATGGCTGTTGATATTTTTCTAAAGTTGGACAAAGTAAAAGGTGAGTCTCAGGATAAGGTTCACAAAGGTGAAATTGATGTACTTTCCTGGGATTGGGGCATTGAACAAACGGGTACGACTCATACAGGTTCAGGTGGCGGCGGCGGTAAAGCCAATTTTCACGATTTAACGATCGTTAAATACGTGGATAAGGCATCGGTAACACTAATAAATTTTGCAGCCACCGGCCAACACATAGATAAAGCAGAGCTAATCGTGCGTAAGGCAGGCGGAAAGCCACTTGAGTACCTTGTGATAAAACTGAGAAATGTGATTGTTGTCCATTATTCACTCGGTGGTGCTGGCGGTCAAGAAAGGATCTCGGAACATATCACACTTAACTTTGCTGAATTCAAAATATCTTATGTGCCACAAGGAGAGGATGGAAAGGGTGAAGCGGCAATAAGCTTTGACTACGACATACCTGCTGGCAGTACTACAACAAAAATTAAATAGTGATAGAGAAGCCGTCCTTGTGGCGGCATTTTACTGAGTAAAGCACATGCCTGAATTATCACAAAAAGAACGCTTACAATTATCACTTTTAGATAGATTGACCGACGACGAACCAGATAAAAAAAATGAGTCTCGAGAAAAACGCGTGATCACTGTCTCACGCTTAAAGGAATTAGTTCAGCGTGATCTTGCGTGGCTACTTAACAGTGTTGCTGCCGCGACTAATATTAATTTAGATAATTACCCAGAAGTACAAACCTCAACGATTAATTATGGCATTCCAGACTTATCTGGCGTTAGCGCGGCGTCATTAAATACCAAAGTGTTAGAGCGTGAATTAGTCAAATGTATCAAACGCTTCGAACCAAGAATAATTCCTCGTTCCCTTAATATTAAGGTCAATTTGGCAAAAAAAGAAATGAGTGGTAACACCTTATCTTTTGAAATTAATGCTGACTTATGGGCTCAACCATTGCCCTTACAATTGTTTTTACAAACTGATATTGATATTGAAAACGGCATTGCCTCCATTAGTAAGTCGCGCTAATCATGGACGCTAAATTCCTTGAATTATACAACCAAGAGCTTAAATTCATTCGTGAATCTGGAGCCGAATTCGCCAAAGAATATCCTAAGATAGCGGGTCGATTAGGCCTTGAAGGGTTCGATTGTTCTGATCCCTATGTAGAAAGACTGCTTGAAGGTTTTGCCTTTTTATCGGCGCGTATTCATCGTAAATTAGATGCGTCTTTCCCTGAATTTACCCAGCATCTTCTCGAGCTGTTGTTTCCGACTTTTCTACAACCCTTACCTTCAATGATCATTGCTCAGTTTAACCCCGATTATGATGAAGGCAGTTTGCTAAATGGTGTAGAAGTACCGAAAAATACGTCTTTGTTTAGTCAATTGGCCAAAGAAGAACAAACGGCCTGCGAGTACAAAACATCGCACGCTGTTACCTTATGGCCAGTAAAATTAGTGCACGCTGAATATATCAATGCACAAGACTTGGCGTCTTTTGCTGAAAATGGACAGACTCAACACCAACAAAAGTACCGCGGCCTTGCTCAAAAATCGGCAAAAAGTGCCATAAAAATCACCTTAGAAGCACCGCCTGGCATACGTTTTTCAGACATAACAATGGACGTGCTTAATCTGCATATACGTGGTGCAGAGTCTTTCCCGCTGTATATTTACCAAGCACTGTACAAGGGGTTTTGTGGCTTAATGTACAAAAGTGGCGATACGCTCTGGCGACCAGCACAAGACTCAGTGCAGTTACGCTCACGGGGCATGACTCCGGAAGAGGCTTTATTACCCTACTGCAATCGTCAATTTGATGGCTTTAGGCTGCTTCGAGAATACTTTGCCTTTTCACAACGTTTCCTTTTTCTTGACCTAGGCAATATTCAGTCCAGTTTAGCTTTGTGTAATCAAGAAAAAATCGAGTTATTGTTGCTACTCGATCACGCACAACCGCGTCTTGAAAACCTAGTGAGTAGGGAAAATTTTGCGCTACATTGTAGTCCTGCCATTAACTTGTTCCCTAAACGAGCCGAACGCATTAACGTGTCTCGCAAGACCCATGACTTCCATGTTGTGCCTGATAAACTGAGGCCATTAGACTTTGAGGTTTGTTCGATAACGGATGTAAAAGGATTTGGCAGCTCGGTCGATACGACGGCACAGCTACTGCCGCTTTATGCCTCATCAAACAGCTCGTCGTCCCGCTCGCCGCAAAGAGACGCAGGCTATTATACTGCCTCTCGCATAAATAGAACCTTGAGTGTTAATCAGCGTAAATTTGGCCACCGCTCAAGTTACGTGGGCAGCGAAGTTTACTTGTCTATTGTTGATCCCAAAGCCGCGCCCTTTTCCGAAGACCTCATGCAGCTTGCCGTACAAACCATGTGTTGTAACCGTGACCTGCCTTTAATGATGCCATTAGGTAAAGGCAGCACAGATTTCAACGTCGACACGGGTGCGCCTTGTACCTCTGTACGCTGTATAGGAGAACCTACTCGGCCTATGCCACCATTGAATCAAGGCGATGCTGGTTGGGATTTGATCAATCAGTTATCCATCAACTTTTTAGGCTTTAGCGATGATGAGGAAGGTCTTGCCTTAGATGCCTTAAAAAAATTACTCTCGCTCATGACGGATAAAAATAGCCACACTCAGGCTAAACAGATAGACGGCATCATCGGTATGACGATCAGTAAAATTACCGGGCGTTTGCCCTTTGACGGCCCTATTTGTTTTGCTCGCGGTATCGAAATTGGCATTACCCTAGACGAGACGGCTTACCAAGGAAACAGTGCTTTTATGCTCGGTATGGTGTTAGACCAGTTCTTTGCACAATATGTCGGCACCAACTCTTTTTCTAAATTAGTTCTTCATTCATCCAACCGCACAGAGATACATCAATGGCCAATTCGAATCGGCTCTCGCAGCGCTATTTAAGCGATTTAAACCTGCATAAAGAGGAACTCTATTCACAGAGTTTTGCCGGCCTGCTGCGTTTTTTAAATGCCAACTCCCCTCAACACGAGCCTCTAGGTTATTCGGTTTCGTTAAAGCAAGATGCTTTTCGCTTGGGGCAAGCTCCCATTATGCATTTTCACGCATCGGCTTTTGCAGAAGTAATAGAGCAATCCACGCTTGGGCAATACAAACTTAACAATGTGTCGTGGGGATTATTTGGGGTAAACGGGCCGCTACCTTTGCATTTTACCGAGTATGCCATTGAGCGAAAATATCGTCATCAAGATGTCACTCTCAGTGAATTTTGTGACATTTTTCATCATCGGTTTTTGTCTTTATTTTATCGTTCCTGGGCAGATGCCCAGCCGACTGTTAGTCACGATAGACCTGAAAAAGATGTGTTTGCCAAACGGCTGGCTGTGTTTGCGGGTTTTGACAACAATCAGTCACCGGCAGCAGACAAAACCAACACCATTCATAAATTTTTAGCCGGTCTGTACAGCATGAAAAACCGCAGTGCTGGTGCTCTAGGTCAAATCTTGAGTGAATATTTGCAGCATAAGGTGATGATCAATGAATTTGAAGGGGTCTGGTATCCCTTGCCAAAAGAGGCGCATTGCCGTTTAAGTTCAATGAATTCAAGCTTGGGCAAAGACACCATCATAGGCAACTCAACCTTTCAACGCAGTTTTAACTTCTCAATTATTATTGGCCCGCTGCATTACCAAGAATATATGGCCCTGATCAATAACAAACAGAGCTTACAAATGATTAAGCAACTCACCACACGTCATGTTGGCAGTGAGTTTAGTTTCACTATCAAACTTCAACTGGCATCGAACCAAACCAAAGCCATTCCATTGGGGCTGTCTTGTTTAGGCATTAATTCATGGCTAGCGCCTGACAGTAATAACAGCCAAAACAGTGATACTGCCTCAATAGCCTACCAATATGCATGTTAAACAAGCCACTTTATAAGGATACCCATCATGGCAGAAATCAGTCGAGTCAGTTTATTCGGAAAACTTAACGCTATCGCTTTTAAAGCCGTAGAAAGCGCCACCGTGTTTTGTAAACTAAGAGGTAATCCCTATGTTGAGCTGGTGCACTGGTTTCAACAGATATTACAACTGCAAAACACTGATCTACACAAAATCGTGGATTATTTTGATATTGATCCTTCGGTGTTAGCAAAAGACCTAACCAATGCATTAGAAAGTCTGCCCAGAGGGGCATCGTCTATATCTGATTTATCCAGTCATATTGAAGACTCTATCGAACGAGCGTGGGTCTATGGCTCACTTGCTTATGGCGATAACAAAGTGCGTATGGCATACGTGGTGTTGGGTATGTTAGAAACTCGGCAACTGAAAAGTGCCTTGCTAAATATGTCCGCTGAATTCAGCAAAATTAAACTCGACGATCTCAGTGATAATTTGCATAAAATAGTTGCAGGCTCAAGTGAAGATAGCCTTAACGCAAATGATGGTTCTGCAATTCAAAGTCAACCTGGTACTGCTAGTAATGCCATGTCGCCAGCGACTATGGGTAAACAACAAGCACTTAATCAATTTACCACTGATTTAACCGAACAAGCGGCTCAGGGTAAGTTAGATCCTATCATTGGTCGAGATGAAGAGATCCGTCAGCTCATTGATATTTTAATGAGGCGACGCCAGAATAACCCGATATTAACCGGCGAAGCCGGTGTGGGTAAAACCGCTGTGGTAGAAGGTTTTGCTCACCGCATCAATAAAGGTGACGTACCTCCCGCACTGCAAAGCGTCAAATTGCTGTGCCTAGACATTGGTTTGTTACAGGCGGGTGCAAGCATGAAGGGAGAGTTTGAAAACCGCCTCAAACAGGTTATCGAAGAAGTCAAAGCGTCTACTACGCCTATCATCATGTTTATCGATGAAACTCATACCTTAGTCGGTGCTGGCGGCGCAGCGGGTACGGGTGATGCTGCCAACTTGTTGAAACCGGCGTTAGCACGTGGCGAACTGCGCACTATTGGTGCTACAACCTGGGCTGAGTACAAAAAACACATTGAAAAAGATCCTGCCCTAACTCGCCGCTTCCAAGTAGTTAAAGTAGAAGAACCGAGCGAAGCAAAAGCCATCTTAATGCTACGTAATATTGCTGGTATGTTAGAGCAACATCATCATGTTGAAATGTTAGATGAAGCCATTGAAGCGGCAGTAAAGTTATCTCATCGTTATATTCCTGCACGTCAACTGCCCGATAAAGCCGTGAGTTTACTCGATACGGCAGCCGCCCGAGTCGCTGTCAGTCAATTTGCCACACCGGCAGCTTTAGAAGATTGCAAACAAGGTATTGAAAACTTGAGGGTCGAACAAAAACTGCTGAGAAAAGAAGCCGCCATTGGTGTGGTCAATCAAAAACGCATGGATATGATAGTAGAAGGTTTGCGCACTGAGCGCACAAAAGAGCAAGCCTTAACTGAAAAATGGCAGGCTGAAAAAGCCCTAGTAGACAAGGTCTTGGCGGCCAGAAAAAGTTTACGGGATTTAATTACCGCACAAACATTATCTGCACAACAAGTCGCCGAACAAGCAATAAATGATGATGGCAGTCTCATTCAAGTGCTTGATAATGCAACTGCGATCAGCCAAGCCAAAGCAGAACTCGCAGCACAACATCTGCAACTGGCCACGTTGCAAGGTGAAAACCCCTTAATCTTGCCTGCTTGTGATGCACAAGCGGTGGCCTCTGTCGTCGCTGATTGGACTGGTATTCCAGTGGGTAAAATGGTTAATGATGAAGTGAAAACCGTGCTTAACTTAGCCAACATCATGAAACAACGGGTGATTGGCCAAGATCACGCCATGGAGGTCATCGCCAAACGAGTTCAAACCTCAAGAGCAGGTTTGGATAACCCCAATAAACCCATTGGTGTGTTCATGTTATGTGGGCCATCGGGCACAGGCAAAACCGAAACCGCCCTCACTCTGGCAGAGTCACTGTACGGTGGTGAGCAAAATGTGATCACCATTAATATGAGTGAGTTTCAAGAAGCCCATACCGTATCAACCCTAAAAGGCGCGCCTCCCGGCTATGTTGGTTATGGTGAAGGCGGTATTTTAACTGAGGCAGTCAGAAGAAAACCTTACTCGGTAGTGCTACTAGACGAAGTTGAAAAAGCCCATCCCGATGTGCATGAGATATTTTTTCAAGTTTTTGATAAAGGCGTGATGGAAGATGGCGAAGGTCGCGTCATAGATTTTAAAAATACCCTGATTTTACTCACCTCCAACGTGGGGAGTGAGTTGATTATGAACATGTGTGCCGACCCAGCACAGATGCCAGAACCGGAACGCATTACTAAATCGCTTCGTGAACCTCAATTACACATATTCCCGGCAGCACTGCTGGGAAGAATAGTGTCAATTCCTTATTATCCGCTATCCAACGACATGCTAAACACCATCACTCGATTGCAGCTCGAGCGCATCAAAAAACGTGTTGAGCAAGGTCAAGGCATTACGTTTGCGTATAGCGATTCGGTGGTTGAATTAGTGGTTAGTCGCTGTACTGAATTAGAAAGTGGCGGGCGTATGATTGACGCCATTTTGACCAATACTTTGCTGCCCGAATTGAGTAATAAGATTTTGAACACCATGCTCAGCGGTAAAACGCTCTGTGCTATCTCGGTAGACACAGACAGTGAAAACAAAGAGTTTGTCTATGAATTTACGCTTAGCTAAATGGCCAACGACAAAGTCAGGCACGGTATCTTGTTAGCGGAGTCAAAAAAATCAGCAAAGGGTGTTATTTAATCCTTTGCACATCGCAACTTTTATTCATTGCCGGGAGCGCGGGAGGTGGGTATGGTTTTGAATCATCAAGGTTGCGATACTTTGTGATGGCGTTAAACAAAATTCTGTATGCGATAGGCGGAATGATTGGCCTAGCAGCTGTCCCGTCAGTCACCGTAATTGACCAAATAGTAGCGGTAATAGCTTATTTTGTGCAACTAGGCAGCGATAGAGTTTCTTTGGTACTAAGATGGATATTAGGAGCCGCCAAGCTTTTAGGTAAAGCGGTTTCGATTGCAGTAACAGGCATCGTTGGTACCTTGCGCTACGCGTATTGAATATTATGGTATCTTCTGCGACACGTTCTGCACAAAGAGAGCTAAGCGCTGTTGAAGCTTGGCAATCTCGTTATGCCGAAGCAAGACCGGTGCTGCGATTCAATTTATAATGACCTCAACAATTCATCAGACGCCAATTTTGACCACAATTTTTTTGTCTTGATGATAACTGGAGGAATTTATAGGCGCACAGTGATAGGCCTCGATTACCACAGGGAAGGAGAACGGAGGCTTAAACTCACTGCTGCGTTTTCATTGGTTTTGTCCTGAGGCTTGCCTTAACTGTTATACAATTAAACCAACTCATTCTTTGGCATGCATTATGCCAGCACTGTCGGTTTTATCGCGGTGCTGTTACCTAAGGTACTCAGAACTCCGTTTGCCGCTAATGCGTCTCTTCCCGTGTACCATTTGTCTTTCGCACGAAATGGGTCTTGGACTGCCATTTTAGCAACATCAACGAGGCGCAAGGTAAGGTGTTGTAATACAGTATTCAATTCTTCTGGACGGGCTTGATAGTGGCCTGTTTTGTTGGTCAAACCCACCACTCGACCAGCGTTAACGGCAATTTCGCCACCAGCCAGTACTGGGGCTCCTGCAAAAAAGCTGGAATGATGAAACCGATTGACTTCATGTTGACCGCAATAAAATTTCCCATCAAAACCCAATACGTATATTGCCCAGCCTTTTCCTGTGTGTGCAGAGAATAAGTTTCCGGTATGAAAAAGGGCGCCTGTAACATCATACGCCACCCCACCTCGGAAATTAATAGCATATCCTGCTCGCAGCTCAGGGGAAAGGTAGCGCACGCCTGTTGGTCGACTGGGATTGGGCGTATTTGCATTACCATCTTCATATTCCCATCTGGACACCGTATTGACCCAAGTATTGACACCCAGTTTTGTGCCTGAATGCATCCAGTCACCTGTTTGTTTGCTATCAAAGTGCTGAGAGGTTGCTCTTTCAAGACGATAAGATTTGTTTAATGCTCGCCCAGCACCATTAGGCCTAATATCGGTATGAAAGTTTTGAAATATACGTTCTTCGAATCTTTTGATGTCTGCTTGTTTATTAGCCCCATAAACAAGTGAAGCGACAAAATCAATCCTCGCATTTAAGACGGTCCAAAGTTCTTCGACCTTATTTTTCTCAAAATCACTCAATCCACCTTTATAAGTTATATAATTGTTGGCGAGACATTTATTACAGCATCTACGTACCTTTCGCATTTGTTCTATCGCCTCGATATTACCGAGCGAACGGTAAGCCTCAAGCGACTTAAGGGCTTGTAAAATGTGTGTAATATCTGTATCGGCTCGTTTTAACGCCCCACTTAAGCCGGTACGACCCAGTTGCCATTTGAAATGATGGGATGTGGGGATGCCATAAAGTACTTTTTTGAAATTCACTTTCTATCACCATTAATCTAGTTGGTTGAAATTGACTTTTGCAGGCTGAGACTCAGATTTTGCGCCTCAGCCTTACTGTCAGTTAAGCATTCACTACTAACACCGTATTTAATTGCTCCAACATGTCTCGCACCGACTGAAATCTATCCTCTGGTTTTTTTGCTAAAGCACGATGAATGATCACCCGCAAGGCCTGAGGAATAGCTATTTCTCTGTTGTCAATTTCAGGCACGGGCGCATTGATATGCTTGGCGGCAAGTTGATGAAAATCCGAGGCAGAAAATGGGGGGCTTCCACTAAATATGGTGAACATAATGATACCAATCGCATAAATGTCGGTGCGCACGTCGAGCTCTTCTGAGCCATCAAACTGTTCTGGAGCCATGTAGCGCGGCGTACCCATGATCGGCCTAGCGGATTCTGCCTCCTCATGAGCAGACTGCATTAATGCATTTGATTCAACAGAGGGGACTTTAACTTGCATCGCTAAGCCAAAATCCATAATTTTTAGTATACCTTGGCGGTTTATTATCATATTCGACGGTTTAAGATCGCGGTGAATAATACCCATTTGATGAGCGGCAATCATCGCTGAACACACTTGTTTGCTCACTGCCAAGCCTAAATTGAGCGCCAGCGCGCCTTTCTTAGCGATCAATCGTCCGAGATCGTAGCCCTTAACGTATTCCATAGTGATATAAAGCTCATTGCTTGATGAGCCAAAATCAAAGGTTCTTACAATATTTCTGTGGGTAATTTTGCGCGCGAGACGGATCTCTTCTTTAAAATTTAAACCTTCTATATCCTGAAAGAACTCTTTTTTCATGACTTTAACGGCAATTTGTTCATCCAGTTCCATATCGGTGGCGAGATAAACCACCCCCATGGTGCCAGAACCGAGTTGCGACAATAGACGATAACGACCACCGATAGTCTGCTGCAAATCCCGCTTAGATGTTTTGTTAGGCTTGCTAGATTGAATGAGAGTTTTATCCGTATCTATCTCGTTTATTCCGTTGCCTAAATCTACACGGTATTCTGCATGGTCGTCGTTTTGATCTAGTTCAAATACCATATCTTCTGGAGTTAAAATGATACTAGTATCACTTTCTATTTCGTTAGCTAATTCCGCTAAGTAAGCTTCAAACTCGGCTTTTTCTCGTAAACTTTGCCCCATTCGCACCAGCGCGTTTTGTAACAAGCCCATTTCATCTTGAGAATGACTTTTGTAATCATCACTAGGGTAAAAACCGCCCTGAATTAGTTTTGTCATCTCAACCATACGAATGATGGGACGACTCACGCCGTGGGCCATTAATCCAGCAAATAACGAAGCCAGGACTAAACATAAGCTACCGATGATAATGAGACGTTGCTGTATCTCTTTGAAAGGACGTTTTAGCTCAGTGGCAGAACGCATTGCAACGACAAATCCTAATGGATTGCCGTCTTTGCTGTTAATACGACGAAAGACACTATGTTGAACATCACCGTCGACGTTAAAATTCTTTCGAAGAACGTTTGATTTTTCATTGAGCACATCTCGCCACGCTGACCCATTATCGGAGAAATGCTCACTTTCTTTTTGTGAAAGTACAGCGTCGGCCACATCACTTCTTTCAACACCATTGATGACGCCACTATCATCTCGAGTAAAGGTAAAAAAGCCAATGTGACTCTCAGTTAAGGCCACAATTTCTTGGGCTGTTTCACGAGATAACTCATAAGCAAGCACTACCACGCCTTTCACCACATCACGCGCGACATTATCAAAAATCGGGGCCGCGACAGTTTGCATAAGTATGCCCTGACTAGCAATAAAGCCACTACTTAAGGTTCCTTTTAGTGCTTCATCAAATAAAGAGCTCTTGTCTGCCAAATTCACACCGATAGCATCGGGTTGGTCTGAGCGCGCAAGAATAGTCCCCCTGTCATCCATGAAAAATAAAATATCGAAGTCATAAACTCCTTTATACACAAGGCTTAAGTCTTGCAAAGTAAGTGATTGCTTATCAGCAACTAAGGGCAGTATGCGACCGTCTCTTGCAAGCCCGTTGGCCATTTCTTGAATAAATCTAAAACGACTATCAATACGCGTGTCCAATATTCTGCTAGACTGAGTTAGTGAGCGATCAATAACCACCGCAGCAACCGACTCCGCTTTTGCGCCTATTTGCCAGTAAATTGCAGCAATAAGAAGGAAAAAAGCCGAAAAAACGAGGGCAAAAAGTTTTGTGCGTATGCTAAAAATCCACTTCATGGCAATAACCTTCCCTGGATGCTAGTAAAATTCTCGTCGAACACTTTTTTTCTGGTATGTTTCACCAAATTTGTTCGCATGCTCAGTTGAATCAAAGCTCGACGTATCCACACTCAGAGAGAGGTGAAGCTTCTTTTCAACGGTCAGTGTCACTTGCTGAGTCTGTTCACCACGCACACTCCAAATCGTCAAGTCGTACTCTCCAACCGGCATATCCAAAAATTCAAAGTATCCATCTTCGGATCTAACCACTTGAGAAACGCCCGTATCATCAACCGCAACAAATGCGGCCATACCCGAGTGAATGTTACAATATACTTTCACAACCCCCTCTTTGTTGAGCTTTACTTCGCGCTGCAACCCGTTACCAAAGGTACCAAGATCAAAGGCATTTTCACCCGTGGAGGAAAATACATTGTGTTGAATGAGATCACTGTTAACGAAATTGAGCGCATCTCCTTTGCGGATAACAATATTTCCTGGCGCATAAGTCTTATCTACCATGTTTATTTCATGAGACATTTGTGAAGCTGGCTTTTGTAGAGCAGAGCCATCCTTGCGATTTAACCTAACAATGACTCCTTCAGGTGAAATTTTGCCATTTTTTGCTAACAATGTAATTTTACCTGAAATCACGTTATTGGTTGCTTTTGCAACAAGTTCGGATTGTGCTTTTGATTTAACAGTGGCTTTGGGCAAACCGACCGCTGCAACTGAATCTCCCGCTGTGAATGTTGAATTAGAAGAGGCTGCACTGCCCCCCGCAGAGTTTCCTAACGAAGCGCTATTTGTCAAAGTATTGCTGTCGGCCGATTCCTTCGAGCTAGGCATTGCTGCAAGGTCTTTATTGTCTGCACTCTCAAAATCTGTTTCGGTACCCTGCACAATTTCACCATTGGCTTTTTTGACCGGTCCCACTTCTGCTTTGCTAAAATAGTTAAGGATGCGGTCAAGACCGGGAATACTGCCGTTTTGATTGTACATAGACGCGCAACTTGCAAGGGAGAATAGCGCGCCCAGCACAGTCAGCTTAACGATATTTGGGAGGGTTTTATTCATAGCAATGTTTTACCTTAAAATTCTTGACGGGGTGTCATCCACGGTATACTCATTTAAAAGTAACACCTGAGATGCTGTTTTTTACTCTACGTAAGCGGTCACCTGAAAGTTGCAGTGCAATTTGCGTAAGTTGATTTTATTGATCTTGATCTGAAAAGTTTCTTATTGGGTTGTATTTCTCGAGCTGGTATAAATGTTATTACTTCTCTATTTTATTTTTGCATAAAATTAGTCTCAAGCTTTGATAGTTGCAGAACAACAAGATCGAGTGGCCAACAGCAAAAATTAACTAAGTAACATTAAAAAAACGCTTTGGAGATAAAACGTAGAGCGCGATTTTTTTGCATTGCCTATTGAGGTGTTCACCCTTTTGAAAGAAGGCGTTAGCAACAAAATGCTATCTACCACCACAGCAGAAAATGCCCATCCCGATGGCTCAACCGTAGATGCTCAATGTTGTCTGTGGAGTGATTTGTGGGGAGCAGGAAAAATAGCCCGTCACTCTCCCTTCGTAGAGTTGCTTTTGCACTTGGAGGTACCGGTTACCCAACCCTACAGCGTCGCCATTGGCGGCCTGGCCATGGACTGGCTGTTTGTCACCTCTTCAAATTGGGGCTGGATAAAAGTCAACTTGCTGCGCAAAGTAATGCCGGTCATGTGTTTATCTATCAGTTGGAAGGATTAAACGGCATCGCCGAATGCGACTGCCGAATAACTACAGACTAAGGTCGATAATAATTCATCGTTTCAATCTCTGCAGGATAGTGCAACTGCCAGTCGGCCCGCAACTTGTCAATAATTTTCATAACAGTCAGGCTTTCCCCCAAGGGTAATATTGGGCTTTGCAACAGTCCCTGCCCTATGCTCTGGCTTGCATGCTCAATCTCAAAGCGAAAATTTTCATCATTCCCAAAGGGTAGGTTGATCAGCTTCGGCGCTTGCCCCTACAAAACCTGCCAAACGCAGATAGCCCTTACCTCCCATTATACAGGCCTCGGTTGGCCCGTGCTGCTGCAGTGCAGATGACAGCTGGGCAACCTGATACTTGCCAGCTTTAAAGGTCTAAAGGACAGATGGAGTCTGACCGACAAAAATGGGCAAAAACACAATGTCAAAGTTAGAAGGTAATCGGGGTGAAGCGTTACGCGATGCCGCACTAGCAGATATGGGCATATTAATAAGGATATTGAAGAAAGCAAACTAATCAGAGTATTGCCTGACTTTCATATGAATACCCCGATTTATACCGTTATGCCTGAACGTCGTTTAGTGCCACCGCGGGTCCGAGCGTTTATCGACTTTCTGCAACAGAAAATGGATAGCGAAGACTGGATGTAACAACATATTGTAGGATGACATAGGTTCAATTTGCCTGATTGATGGGTGACTAGAGTACCCGACATTTCTAACTATTTAGCAAAATACCACGGTATTCATTACAAATTCAACGGTGCATGCAACGCTGGCATCCACGCTAGAGCGTTATTCTTGTCTCACATAGTAAGGCGTCTGTCTTATCGACGCACTTAATGCGCTATCAATAGTTAGCACCTTAGATACAACAATATGAACGATTTAGACGCACACTTTGATACTGTCTATTCAGGTGCATTTGGCATCTGGGTCGTTGTTATCGTTAGCTTTGGTTGCAAGTATTTTGAAGCAAATACATTTAACGACTCAGCTTGAGTCATAGACACCATGATTAAAAATAGGAATGACACTTTATGAAAAGCGGTACTTACAGCAAATTTATACAACTTATACTGACCATACAAACTATCGGAATGTTGACTGCGAGTTTGGCATTTGCACAGCCTCTTAATGCTAAAAGCTTAGAAAATGCAGTTGCGGGTCTCATAGACGACATAAACTTAGGCAGCATAAATACGCAGCAGAATCGCCCTCAATTCAACCTGCGTTGGATACAAGATCAAGTGGATTCTCAGTTTGATATAAGTAAGGGAAAAACTAGCGAGGTTAACTGGCAAACTACTTTACATAGTATTGCGCCAACTTTTCGCCCAACGTTTGAAGTGGGCTACTTGATCGTTGACGAGGCAGTGATGCAAATGATTGATAGCCCTAAGCAAAACGCGCAAAAGCGCCAATTATTGAAAAAATGTATTGATAATTGCGGCGGTTTACATATCTCACCCATTGCTGAGTAAACAACTATAATGTCCCGTCCTAAAATAAGTTGACGGTTTTAAGCCAGCATTTTTTGCTGGCTTTTCATTATATGCACTTTGTTAGGTGTGTTCATCTCTAAACTCAAGTGCGGCCTTAATTCGTTGTATATATTTATCGATTCACTGACTAATACCCTTAGTGAGTAATGTCAAGTTACCGAGATCGGATGAATAGATTGGCAATTTAACTACCTATGCCAAATTTTAGACACAACTTACCCTACCCCATTCAACGAACGCTCGGTCAAGGAAGACTCTATAATTACTCGCTTTCATGGAATGGCGACCAAGCCGAAATAGATTATTAACCACTCCATGACAGAAGATAAATCGTTGGGCCTGGCCTTGTGATTTAAATTTCCGCATCTGCCTCTCCTGTTGCCGACTAGGTTGATGAGATAATTCACATCGGTTGTTTTCGCACTGCTCGGTGGAGTGTTCTACACCGGGTATCAGCTCTTTCTTTGCTGCTGAATAACTGCGCAATTTATCAGTGACTATCTTGATTGGCGCAGCTTGCTGGCCTTTTAATAACTTTTTGAAAAAACGCTTAGCTGCATGTTTATCCTTACGTTTTTGAACGAGAATATCGATTTCATCGCCATCTTGATCGACTGCCCGCCAAAGGTAATATAGAACACCGTTGATCTTGATAAATACCTCATCAAGATACCAGGTATCACCTAATTGCCCCCGGTTCTTCCTGATTTGACTGCAGTACCTTTGCCCGAATTTATCACGCCAATTTCTGACAGTTTCGACACTGACAGTAATGCCCCTTGCTGCCAGTAACTCTTCGATGTCACGGAAGCTAAGTGTAAATCTATGATAAAGCCACACAGCGTGACTGATTATTTGGGGGGGATAGCGATATCCAGCATAAATATTGGTCTTTTTCATGCCCTGATTATCGCACGTTTCTGAGTCAGCTCGTCAACTTGACAGTACCCTTTTAAGTACAAATTAACACATATCAGCCAGTTGCTAGGCATTGTCAACTTAACGAGTTTAGATGATAAGAACGAGTTTTTAGTAGTTTATGCCAAACTCTGGACGCAACTAACCCATTCCTTAAATGATCGAGCTCGCATCGTCCTAGACCAATATGCCATCTACAAGTATTTTAAATACATTAAATGCATCGTCCCAATTAACAGGATCATCAGCGTAAACCATTGGTGATAAATACTGAGTATAACGTTTTTTATGGATTGGATCTGAAGCCAATAAATGTAAACCATAGTTCAATTCATCAGCGGGAGATGCGACGAACTCAGTATGCTGGTTACCATAGCGCTCAACATCTATTGTAATTATTTTTCCTACCAGTGCCTTTAGTTCATTTATATCTGACGGATTAGATTTTTGTATATGATAGGTATCATAAATATGGCGGATAAGTGTTTCATCATCTTCACGCTCATTATTTCTATTAAAGCTAGCGGTTCGCCTTAGCATGGAAACAATTTTTTCAGCCTGAGTTTCAAGGATAGTTGCACAGGAAATTGCCAAAATCTCGCTAGGTTGTTTTAGAACGTTTGCATAAATCGAACTAATTTCCCTGTTTTCAGCCATTAACAATACTGGAGACTCAATAAATTCAAGTTTAATGAAGGGTCGAAGGCATGGGGGCTTGGCTGTAAGCCTGCGGATAACGAATGCTGAAACACATATATCGATATTCATCGAGTATTTTCAACTCGCCATCGATAAAAAATATGGGGGATGCATTAAATAATTTTTCGACTATGCTCCGAATATCTTTTCTAGCTTGCCTTTTGGCGCTGCGAGATGGTAATGAATGAAATGCCTCTTTTGGCACTATTTTCAGGTCAACGTCTTCAGACATTCTATATGTCTTAATTGATGACTTAGCCAATGCAGTACCACCAGAAAAGACGATATCGTGTAATGGTGGGTTTATTTCATTTATTAACTGAAGGAGTTGGACGACATAATAGTCTTTTTCAACAATTGCTGGGTTGCCAAGCCCTATGGTATCGGCAACATCGGCAAAGAGTGAGCTATCGAGTTTCGTTGACACGCTGTTTCCCTACAGCAATTTTGCGAGTAAAGCGTGAGTCCATTGAAATAATTTTGACGTTTGCAGGAATTTGCGTGCTCTGGCCTGAAAAGTTCATACGCGAAAGGTCATCAAACTTGTAGTCAACACCTAGCCTTTCCATCGCTTCTATAATTACGCCATCAGCACCAGCAGTATTATCAGGCATCAACTTACCTGTGATACGGTTAACTCTCGCTCGTGCATAAAGACCATAACCAATTTTCATCAACAAGCCTTCACGAACGAGGTTTCTAATCCCACGTCCCACTTGGTCATAGTCGGCTATATCCTTGAAATCAGAACGCAAAAATACAGAACGCTTACAGCGTTTCACTCTTGTCTTTATTCTGTCTTGTATCGTCATCTGACACCTCTTACACATTGCGTACATATAATATGCAAAAATACGACATTTATCAACCGCAAATATACGACAATAAGAGAATACAAAAATACGACATTTCTAGAATTATAAAAATGTCGTATAGCATTGAATTTTATGAATTATTTTAACTTACCATTTCAGCAATATGCGAGTTCTCATAAGCACACTCCAACTCTGGGATTGTTATAGGGGTATAGGTCATGGTTGTCGAGATATAAGCATGGCCTACATAGACTTGGATTAGGCAAATATCAGCCCTATCTTAATTTGAATGAGAAATTGAACCAGTGAAGGTGCAGATTAACGCGGTAGAAAATTTAATGGACATATTTCGCTCCATCATTAGTTTTTGAGAAGCGTATTTCAAACTCATACCCTAACGATGTAATTTCTTCGACATGTAGACTGAGCTTTTGCTTAAAATTACTGCTAAACACTGCATCTCTTAAACATCCTAACTGACACATTACCTGAATATACACGTCATATAGGATCCCAAATTCAAGCTCAGTTGCACTGCGTTCATCTGCCGTCAGCGCATTAAGTAGTTTCTCTTTCCTTAGACTTATTTGAACCGCCGGCCGAAGTAGTTGACTGTCCTTTTTGCCACTTTTTCGAGCATTATACTCGTCTGGTGAAAACTCAACTTCACCAGCATCATTAATCCTCATTTTTATATCCCAATAAATATTCTCAGCCATCAGCTTTCTCAGGGAATACTGTCTAGAGAACTCTAAGGTGATATATAACTCGGCCATAAACTGTTTCATTTTATACTCCAATTAGTTGCTTTACTGAAACAAGGCTTATCCTCGCTGAAGACGAAAGATAATCCGTTATTTCAACAAGCTGACATCAGAAGAATATGGCGCTACAAAGCTGGATAGCGTATCTGGTGGGATGTCACAGTTAATTTCACAGCGTTCCTTAGTTTTTGTTGTCTGGGCCATGTAGACCTGTACTTTTCGATATACCCTAACTGTTTTTCCAGATTTGTAGCGTAGATATTTCTTTAATTTATTATTAATCTGACGAAGACTCGGCTGATGTAACTATTCGGATTCATGCTTTGGATTTCAGTAAAGATAGGTTTATTCTTGAGTCGAATAGAACAGGAAATATAAGTTTGAGCGTCAGAGCTTTAAGTTAATTGGGCTCACATACAGTCTAAAAAATCGGGAGATAACGAAATGAATGACAATGAAATGCTTTTCGTGGCAACAATGGCCCTAGCCTTCTTAGTGGTTGGCTTATTGGCGATATATGCACATTTTAAAGAAGCGCAGGAAAAGTCACAAAAAAAGTGAGTCCCTAGTTAATCTAGAAAAGAATATACAAAACCTTTCGAAGTGTCAGAGTAATGAACTCTGCCAAACAAAAGGTCCATCTTAATTATTTTTGAAAAATTGGCTCTTTACAACAGAACGAACCCATCGAGTTTAAATTTTGGGTATTACACAGAATCGAGCCTGTAACAGATTCTGTTATAGGCTCATGGAGACTGTCAACTTAACGCCAACCTCAGAAACGTGCGATACTCAGGGCATGTGAATTACTACAACTAATATGTATGCTGGTTATCGCTATCCATCTCAAATTATTAGTCAAACTGTTGTACTTTTTGATAATCAGGCATTTCCAATAGCTTGCCCGATTATTTAAGCTCCTATTTACAAGCCCCTTAGTGAGTAAATATTTACTCGAAAGAGGCTTTTCGGTTTGCAACTCTGCATATAAAGTATTCATTAATCGAACTTTAAATTTAAATTTGGATTTGGACGTTCAATTTCGTACCCCAGTAATTCGTAATCTTTACCGAATTTTTTTTTCTTTCTGACCAAAATCCTAAGTACTATTTTTTCAGAATTGTTCTTGGCTGATGCTCTCAGTTGTTCTAGCTCTTTTGCGATTTCAAGTGTTGTACTGCACCCTAGAATTGAAATAGTATTATTATAGCGTTTCAGCATGAGTTTTTTATCAAATAGAAAAAAATCAACATATGGCTGCTCCTCGTGCGTGCATACTGATGCAATACACCCAAGGTGTGCCCGATTTCTTAACGCTGCAGCCTTAGTAATTTTGTCTAAAGAATCTTTTGCTTTGAATTTAGATATTAGTTCTTTTGGGATTTTGAGGTTATGAGCTAGTTGTAGGTTATTATTTAAGTATTCAATCGCGGTATCGATCTTTTTGGGGCTTATCTTAATTTCGCTAAACACAGAAAAATTCGTATTGCCAGGCTGAGCAAACAACTCCTCCCAAACTCTTCCCAGTGTATATTCAATAATTTCTGTCAAATTAGTTTCAACAAACGTCGTTTGATCACCATCGCTTCTATGATACAGCAAATATTTACCGCCTTCGATACAGACGCTTGCGTCAATTTCCTCTATTAGTATTTTCAAAAAAGTTGACATTAGATTCAATATTACTTCAGTTGTTCCATACGCAAGTTTTGCGTCAACTCGGCCATCATTATTTGTGTTTAATAGTGTAATATTCTTATATCGCATAATAGCTGCCTCAATAGATCGCCATGAAATTGGTTTTTTATTTATCGAACACGGCTTCATACCTGAAATACATTTGAGGGACGTTGCTGCGTGTAAAACTAATAATAAAGAAAATTCAGCTGCCAATATTTGATAGAGCGACCAGATTTGTGCTGTCTAAGAATATAATTTGTAATTTAATGAAGTTTTTTGCTTTAAATGTCGTGCCTTTCCTAGTTTAAATCTCGAAGTAGCAGTAATTAGGACTGTTTTCGACTATGTCGAGGATCATCCATCTGTACTTCCATAATCACTTGTGTTCAACAGACATGGATGTTCAATTGGTATAGGGTCTACCTAATTCGGCTTAGCTGTTTAAAAGGAATAGTTCGATAAATGATTTTTTCTAAAGGCAGAAAAAAAAGTTACGCCAAATTTAGTGGGGGTAAGTTGATGAAACCAAGCTTTAGTGTTTAGTTCATAAAATTGTCCATTGGTTTTCCAAGAGTGCTGATTAAAAGGACTACAAGCATAATTTGTTAAACGTTTTACATAAAATACACCGTGTGACTCTACCCAGTCACACTGGCCGATGATTCTGTCTCTTCCAGCCCTTTTATTGTCGCCAGTGACAGTGCAACTAAAAATGATAATTTATGATTGCTCGTCTTTCGCGTAGTCTTTTTCGCTCTGACGTTAAGTTTGAAATATTGTTTATTTCGACCTCTGATTTTGTCTGGACTAGAAATAGGCAAAAATTCCAGCTGCAGGTCTTCAAATACGCTCAGATGCGCTTCCAATATCGCTACCTCATTTTGAGTCACAATGATTTGGTCATCCCTTTGACAAGCTGCATAAAAATTGAGGAGCGATTTAAGCGCGTCAGGGTTGGTTTCATACAGTGAAGCAACAGTGGTGACTAACGATTTAAAATGGGGCACTGAAATAAAGCGAAGCGATACTTCAACCTGTTCCTCAACCACTTCCAGGGGAGATTTGTCGACGAGAGGAGGCAAATATATCCCTCTATAACCACAATTTTCGATGTGTGCGTGTAAGGTCCTCAGTCCTGTGAATGTTAGGCTAGAACGGGACGCGATATCATCCTGTATTTTTGTATTATCGCGCGCAGCCCAACTCTCAGCTAAACAATAATAAAGATCCATAAAGTAGGATTCGAAGATGAACTGCGCGCCTAAAACATGAAATCCACTTGGAACCGCCGATGGTAAAACCGGATGCGTCTTCGACATGTCCAGCATAGTGAGAGACTTAATGGCTCGACGCACTGCAAGCTCCGGACGAAATCCGGCATTTTCTTCACCAAAATCTTGTTTTAACCGAGCAAAAAATGGACTGTTTCCAATCTGCTCACTTATCAGACGGTTAGTCATCACCTCATCGATGATATTCAGTGTGTGGATATAGTATTGTCGTTCGGTAATATGAGAATGGCCCAATGAGTCGGCCAATGCATAAATGAGGATACCGCCCACTTCTGCTTGTTGGCCGATGAGACGTTTAACCATCTTTTCACGAAATGAACTAAGCTCTGTCGGCTTAATTCGCGCCCATCGCGCCAAAGAAGTTTGGTATCGCTTATCTTCGTAGACAGAAGCCAAAATCATGATCGAATAATTAATACAACTATGCCTGAGATCATAAAAACGTAACTGTGGATTCCCCGTTAATATGCGACATACGTCTATCACATTCGAGGTAAGTGCATCAATTCTCATTAGCCGACTCTCTAAAGAGCCAGCTCCAAAAATTGCAGGGGATCTAAGCTCTCCACCTATTATTTTTGCATGAGCGATTACACGTAATAAGCTTTCCCATTCAATATCATCTAGCATCAACGTCACATCAATTCGCCGAGGACTATTTATGCTTTTAGTGCCGTAGTAACGCGAAACAGTGACTGTTAAAATCCGTAATTCAGTGTTGATCTGTTTGACCAATAAATTACGGATCTCCTGTTCACGTATCCCACCACGATAACCCAATGCTAAGACGACAATATGCATATCACTTTCTAGTCGCTCCACTTCGTTCTGACTACCAGGCTTGAAAGACTCATTTCTAAAGAATTCTTGTGCTCGCTGGTAAGCAGCTATTGGCAGTAATCGAGCTATACCCACCCGCCCTGCTTGCTTCGGTCTAATGATATTTTCAATATTTGTCCACTCTGGTTGGTCAATTGAAAAGAACTTGTTTATCACTGTATGAAAATCTTTAAATCTCTCGAAGACTTGGTGTTTATCCTGATTAGATGAACGTTTTAAAGCTTGCGAGTATATGATTTCAAAAGACAAATCATCGAGAACTAACCAAGGCTCTGCCAAAATGTTTTGTCTTAAATGCTCGGTGATCACTTTGAGATACGCACGAACTGTTTGGGCTTTGACTTTATTATTTTTATTTTTAGATGAGAGGCGCCTGCTCACTATGACACCGTAGAACAACCATAGCGCAAGAAACTCACTACAGACTTTGGAAGCGGCTCTTAGGTGTTCTAAATCCTTTTTCTGAGTGCCGATAAAATTAGCCCAATATGTCAAAATCTTGCGCTCAACGCTGATTTCGTCGGCAACATTATTCATGTCTTTTAGTGCCGCAAGCAACTCCTCAATAAAAAGACTTTCATTGCGGTAATGTGACTCTGAATCCGGATTATAGCTGCTCCTTAGTAGCTTTCTATTTCCAACACTCTTAAATGTTTTTGGTAATGAGGATAAGTCGTATTCATAATGGTGATCGGAGCCGTGCTCCAACAATCTTGCGATGTCCTGTACCGGGTAATCACCTGGCAATAAACTGTCTTTTGACGCAGAGACCGAAAGCCGCGATTGTGTTGATAATCCATATTCTGATACAAATGAGCACAATTGTTTAAATGACGACAACTTGGGCGTGACATTCCCAATATCAACACTTGCAACTTTTAGCCAAGCTCTTAATTGAACGTTAGCTTCGTTTAAGTTGATGGTGAAGCGGCTGTTTTTTTTAACTGCTACCAAAAGAGAACTGCTTAGCCAATTGATTGGTGCTGACACTTGATGCAAGCCCTTGTCAGTTACAAAAATGAGCAATGTGCTTTGGTGTTTTTTGACCGAAAAAGTCACCTTCTTACCTTGGGTTAATAGCTGTGCAGCAACACGAGGTTGATAAAGTGATAAACTGATCAGGAAGGTAGCGGATGAAAAACGTGCTTCTCCAATTGAGATATACCCCAAAAAATGTCTTTGGAGATGCTCTATGCGATTTCCATACTCAACAAAACGCAGAGAAGAACTCGCACCGTCCCGCCTCCGGTTAAGTAGCCGTTTAACAGATATTTTGCTTTGGGTTCTATTAAAAGCTCGATGCCACTGAACATAAAAACTCTTAACGTCAATCGCTGAGATTTTTGTATCCGCGTCTTTGTGATTTGTGGGTAACTGCGGCAGCTGAAGCTCCAACTCCTCAGCAGACTCGCACCGGTCAAGTAAAGCGAGAAAATGCTTCTTAGCAAAAGTAAAAACCTCCCTTTGTCGAGTCTCACGCTGTGTATAGCCATCAGGGTAATATAAAGCTTGAGGAGGTAAACGCGCCAAGGCATATGCGCCACGTAATGATTGCGCGTGTACCTCTTGGATCCCAAGACCGTCTAACATGACATTTAATTGATGTTTGATATCAGGTGAATTTAACCAGTTAACATTGAGCGCCATATCATCCAATACATGATGACCGACACTGTTATGCCCCAAGAGGTGCTGGCGATATCTAGTTAATGAGGGTGGCAGATTGCTGCATGTCAGATGACGGGTAAAATTGACAGGGAGCGTAAAGTCGTTCCCTAAAAATTTAACTATCATGTCAGACGATACCGCTTGCCACTTCCCCTCAACAATCAAGCCTAGAAGCGGTTGTCCGGTTTGATAATGAATGTTTGCATCTGATGGCTGGCGTGTTGGCTGATATAGTGAATATAGCAACCTAGCTAGGTTTGGAAAAACCTCCTTAAGTTCATAGGAAGTCTGACGCAACTGTAATCGATATTGAGTCAACAATGATACGAGACGTTCTGGCAAGGGTATTAACCGAGTTGGGTTTTCGCCTTGATGGTATTTGTCGCAGACAAAGAAAAAACCCTGCCGTTCATCAATGACTGCATCGTCGAAAAAATATGTCGACTGTTCACGAACCGCACCACAAAAAGCAAAACCCAAAGCAACTAAGCACGCAAATTCGTTATGACAATGAATAACCTGTTCAGGACTTTTAAAAGGCGCTTGAATCAAACTGTTTATTTGCTGGCTGTTTTCTTCAATTCGCGCTGATATTTTCCCAATATTAACGCACATACGACTGCCAACGTACGTGTCTCGTGGATTAAGTCCTTTACCAACATTAAAGCCAACCGTCTCAAGAGCATTGTTATAGTGGCGCTGGAGAGAACCTTCTGAGGCACTTAAATAAAAAAGTGTCGTCGGGTTACTAAATTCTATATTAGCAAAAAGCATTGCTGCAAAAGATGCATCAACATCGTGAGCCACTTGGGCAAATAATGCATAACGCATCGACTTCTGGGTAAGATCCTTAAATCCATAATTTAGAGACCTTTTTAAATTATTAAGATAGCTATTTAATTTAGGGATAAAGTCATCTTCATGTAGCCCAATTAAACGGTATAGCGGTATCCCCGAGCTAACCTCTTCGTCACTGATATTTAAATGTTTGATTAATTTTTGTAGCCTGGATATGACCATATCAGGCAAAGGTAGCCACAGGTACTCGTCATGGCAATATAGCCAGTTAGTCTGATCCGCGTTGGGTGAAAAGCTGCGTTCAAATTCAACAGAGCGACGTTTCCACATGCCTGTCTGTAGACAGATCATATTGACGAATTCAGGATTATCTTTAGTTAAAACCGTAAACGAGGTCAGACGCTCTAGAGTCGATGAAGTTAGAATTTCAAGGCATATAGTCAGAGCAAAACGAGATACGTTTTCGTCGGCTAGGTCCCTCAGCAAATTACTGACAATATGCTGTTTTTCCTCTAACCGAAGAGAGTAATTTAAGGTCTTTAGGTTTAGTGCATATTCTGGACGACGCTGATAATCGAGAAATTGGCGCTGAAGCTTCCTCATTGAGGTGAGAGAGTCAGGATGACAAAGCGCTTTTAATGCGAGGTAAGACTTAGGGAGTTTGTTTTTATGAGTTGATAAGGGTTCGGATGAAAATGATTTGCTATTGAGCGTTTTCGTTGTCGGCTCTGAGCTAAAATTGTGGGTTTGTGACGTTACGACCTCACCATCATTCCTCAGGCTAGAAATTGAATCATTTAATTGCCCCACTTCCTTAAACCCATCGTCAAAGACAATACGCAGGGACTTTTCAAAAAACAGACTATCTATCGGTTTATTTAAAATAGAAAGAATATACGTAACTACTTCATCAATATTTGCTGCATTTAAAAGATTGTCGGCTTGGATAGGATTGTTTTCAGTTTCTTCAATTAGCGTCCGGATAGATTCGATCCGGCGTTCAATAGAGCCAAAATCTTTTTTTTGTTCCTCACTCAACATAAAATAATGTCTGATCGTAATGAATATTAAGAGCCTAACAAGGTTTCCAGCTTTTTTAGATTTGGATGAAATTCCTGACTTGGGGTTCAAGAACAAATCTGACAACAGCGCGGACAGGGAGCGTTCACTATTTGCTCGATGATTGACGATGTAGATGTCGGCTTTATTTCGAAGCGGCTTTAGTATTTCAGCCCACTTCTCAATCTGAGTTTTTGGGTTGATATATGGGGCAGTGTAATTAGTTTTTGAGCAATATTTTTCGATATTGTCCATTGAACAATCGAGCCAAGAGTGCAACGTCGCGATTAGTGTTTTGGCAGGAACGTATCTGAAAAACGTGTTATTTATCCCATCAAATAGCATCAACTCCATGCAACGCTTATTCTCTTCGGATAAGTTTTCAAATGCTACATGTAGTGAACCTAAGTCCTTTTTATATTCATTTTTTTGCACACGTACGACCCATTCGTCACAGAAACCATTGGGCAATAGTTTTTCACACTGAACTATAATTTACCTAGATGTTTTATTGTGGAACAAGGAAAAATTGACGATGACGTATTACTATTTACATATTAGTAAATTATTTATATATTAAAATCAACAATTTAATTGATACTTAATATTAAAAATACAATAATGTTATATAAGATTATTTAAAATAATAAATAATATCGGAGCCTTACAAGGCGGGCAAATTCGCCAAACGGGGTCTCCCAGACAGGACCACAGTAGCGTTTACTATTTCTTCGTCTATCAAATTGCATAAAAAACTAGATTCACGTCATCTAGACGTATCATTTTTGCGTAATCCCCCACCAAGCGTTTAATTTTCTTGCTTTTACCCAGCATATTTTTCAGGCGGATTAGCTGCTAAACTTGACTTGACGAGAGTATCAGACTGGATTTACATCATTATTTTCAATTATTTGCGCTTAAGTCCTTATTTTTTCTGTTTGTAATACGATAACCTAATGGACTAAAGGAAAATCGGCTATTAATGAATTTACAACTCGCTAAAGATACTAAAGTACTGATTGTTGACGACCAAGTACTCGCTAAAGGTTATATGAAGTATTCCCTCGAAGAATTAGGTTTTGGGGATATTACTTATGTTGATAAAATTAGCTTGGCGCTTACGACTATCCGTAATCAACGTTACGATCTTATTATTTGCTCCTACAATCTTAAACGCGAGCAAGACGGTTATTATTTCTATGATGAAATCAAAACTAATGGTGAGCTACCTTCCAGTACCGCCTTTGTTTTTATTAGCGCCGATACCAATTCTGACTTAGTGCAGAGTATCATTGAGTTGCAACCAGACGATTTTTTAGCCAAACCTTTTACGGTTAAAGAGCTGGACCGGCGTTTAAGTCGTGTTTTAGCGCGAAAAAAGGCGCTAAATGCGGTGTATCTCTGCATTGAAAAAAACTTATATCAGCGAGCATTGTCTGAAGTTGAGTTGTTTTTGGCCAATCCAAAAAATTCTGAGTTTTTCCCCCTAGCGTTAAAAATAAAGGGGGAAATGTTGGGTGCTTGCGGTCATTTTGTGCAAGCAAAAGACTTTTATTTAGCCGTATTAAAAGTTCAAAACTTCACTTGGGCGCAATTGGGATTAATAAATGCTTATCTTCGATTAGATGAAGATGAGTCGGCTGAAAAATTAGTACTTCGACTGGCTTTTAAACCTGAGTCACAACTTGCCGCTTATGATTTGCTCACAGCCTTACAAATCAAGCAAAACGATTTTGAAACCGCTCTAGAATGCGTATTGATGGCCAGCGAAATTTCACCGCGAAATATTCGTAGACACAAAACAGCCTTAGATTTGTCGCGTATCACCCACGACTATGAAACACAATTTGAAGCAGCCAAAAAGATAGTACGTTTTGCTAAAAACTCTATTCACGATAAACCTGAAAACTATTTAAATGTTGCTAGAGCCGGGATTGACTATGCTATGACGGCCGATGAAGGTGATACCGATAAATTGATAAGGCAAGCAAACGAGTACGTTCGTCAACTAAAAGTGGCATTTCCCAAAGCCGAATTACAAGATCAAATGAAGGTGATCAACGTTCGATTGTTGTACTTGGAAAATGAAAAAGAAAAAGCTCGCGCACTTATTGAACAATTAGATGAAGAAAATTGGGAGAATGAAGGAGTCGATGCATTACTCGATAAAGCTAAAGCCTTTCATGAAGTGGGCTTGCATGAGCGCGCTCAGGCCATATTAGAGCAGTTAGAATTTCGCTGTAAAAATCATTCTGATCAGGGTGAAATCTTTCTGCACTATATTCATCAAGAAATTAAAGAAAAATCGACAATAAAATGTAGTTCTCGCGAATTGAATAACAATGCGATTAGTTACTATCGTAAAGGTGATGTTGAAAATGCACTTGAAAGCTTCACTCAAGCCTTCACCATCATGCCTAAAAATGCCTCTATTGCGCTTAATCTATTGCAAATTATTGCCGCTAAATCCACCAGCCTCGGTGCAACAAAAATGAGTAATCAACTGGTTAAAAAGTGCATAAAAACAGTCGAAAACAGCGTACTGAGCGAAGAACAACAAAAACGCTACCACAAAGTGCGTAGCGTTTTAGATGGTATGGCATAGTTAGCTATTACTCTTCTAGCTGTGGCTTAAAATGGTGGATGACGGGTTCACCGTCAGTTAGAGCAAACATCACCTTATTTTCAAGTCCAATCTCTTTCAATTCTAATAGCACTTTTTGCGCTGAAATGGGCATTTCAATAGACAAATAGACTCTGCCTGTAGTATCTGTTTTAACAATGGCGATAATCGATTTATCTTGTAAACGTTGGTCTGCAAAATCCATTATGCCATTATCAATTAATGAAATGGCCAAAAGACGGTTGCTCAAAGGTGAATCATTAAAATCTGCTGCACTGACATCAAAAGTAACCACCTTAGTACTATTAAAATCAAAGTCAGGTTCAACATATAAGTCCGACGATGTTTCAGCGCTATGACTCAGTTTATCCGCGTCAGGTTGGTAGTCTAAGGCTTTCGAATCACTCGGGGCTTCAACAGGGATTACTACTGGAGGCGGCAAAGCCTGACTTGACGTTGAATTGGTACCGCCCCCACCACCACAACCGGCTAAAACAAAAAACGCAACAGCGTATACTGTTATTTGTGTAATATTTAAAAATCGCTTTGTGACCATTTTCATAATGTTTATCCTCATTTGTCAGTTTAATAAATATGATGTGGTCTTTCGGTACTTTGATACCAATCTTGAGCTTGCTGCCCAGCACTTTCCACCCATATTTCATAGTTTGGATATGCCCACAACACATCTATATATTCCCTGGGATAGCGCCAATCACTATTAATTTTTAATGCCCATGGTAGGTTATGCTCGTTTCTAAAATAGCGACCAGACTGCGGATCTGATGTATCGTCAAGGCGACCAAAGCGACCAAAATCAAAAAGATCTGTAGGAGGGTAATCGGCGAAGTGAATTTCTAGACTGCGGTCATTACTGCGAAAGATAAAAAAGTCCAAACTGGAATGGGGTAATGCAGCAAGCGCAGATACAAAACTAACATCTAACTCAAATGGGATGGGGGCAAACTGCTCACACGTTATTACGGTGTTAAAATGCGCACACTTATCTTGTCCATTGGTTTGAGTAAATTCGTGACTATCTTGCCATAAAATTAATACGGTATCCGACTGATAGTTTTCTGCTCTTTTAGCAAAACTTTGACCACCAACTACAATATTAGCTTGGCTGACAATGTCGTTGTCGGTATTGAGCAAGCGAAGACCAAAACCATTGTGGTTTGCTGCACCACGAGCATCAATATAGCCACTGAGTTTAAACCCAGTGATCTTGCCATTAGCGTTATAGATAACTTGCAGCCTCTCTCTGATCACTAAATCATTAAGGTCATAATCACCTTGATTTGGCCAATTATCTTCAAAGGCAAGGGTCACCCACTCTTTTTGCGATGGGTAATAACTACTAAACGCGCGCTGGTAGTCATCCGGAAACTCATCTTCAGCATCTATCACTCCGTCTGCGTCTTTGTCGTTAACTTGAGGGACTACCTTCAATTGGTTTGTCGCTAAAGCGCTTTCTGGCGTCACTTTCACGGCAAATACTGCATCATTAAAGTCATTATCGCCCCACGTACGCGGTAAATCTTCAAAAGCCAGTACGACCTCAGATACCTCTTCGTCCAACAAAAGTACCGCATGTTGACGTAAGCTCGGATCCTGTTCTGGATTAAGGTGCTGTAGCGAGTAGTAGTAGGGTACAGCCTTAGGTCTTACGCCTGTGTCATACCAATAACCATTTGCAACAATAAAAAAACCTATATGAGTATCCGCAGGAAACGTACCTAAACTTAAACGATGTCCATTGGTCAGGTGTGGGTAAGATAAATTAGGGAACACCACTATTTCTCTCACGTCCGAGGGAGTTTGTGGAGGATTTTGTGGGTCAAAAATGAAATAACCAAATGAATTTCGATAACCAGCTCCCTCATGTACAAAGGTAATAAATACCTCCCCCTCTTCTACCAAACTAATAGTAGAACCAGCATCATCAGTTAAAAAAGCCTTGTTAATAGCACGCTCTGGCAGCGCATTGTTGATCCTCGCAAAAAAGTCAGCTGGATAGTCATTAAAATTCCAAGTTAAATTATTTGGTTTACCAATATCTTGCTGATATCCCACTGGCCATGGCTCTGAGCTCAGAAACGTCCATACATAATCACCATTTTGGGTTTCAGTCGAATGGACTGACAACGACAGTGCACTAACTAACCCGCTAATTATCAAACTCAATATTTTATTCATTTACTCCTCCTATTTAATTCATGCAATTGGCATATTTTTGATTCGGTTGAAGTGTTAGCCAGAAGTGTGCCAATGGCTACAGAGCCTATATTTAAAGGGATTAGCTTAATAAGCCAGGAGCATTCACGATCTTTTTTGCAATATGCAAAGCAAACTGAATAAATCTATTGGAAATTTTGCAAACTAGATGGGCCGAATCTGGTTTTGTCCACTCAAGCAATGTGGAGCGAATTTTGCTTTACATCAACATGATGTGACAACCAGCGGGTCTGTAATGAAAAATAAATCTACCTTGATCTTTAGTATTGCCTTAAATGGTTATCAGTGGCTTTACCACAAAGAATTAGACTCTCACCATCAATATGCCAATAAACAAGGTTATGATTACCAAGCGGTGACTCGCCCTTACTTTTCAAAATTAGGCGTTGAGTGCTGCTGGTTAAAACTAACCTTAATGCAACAAGCATTTAACGCAGGATATGAGGTTGTGGTGTTTTTGGATGCGGATGCCTTTGTACAAGCATCGTGTCCGCCTATTGAAACCGTATTTAAGCCACATAAATATTTTTTTATGGCAAAAGGTTATACAGAACGATTTAACTCTGGGGTATTAATCGCAAAAAACGAGAGCAAAGTGAGAGAATGGTTAAACCTTCTGATCAACCATCGCAACCACCAAGTCACGGAGCAAAGTAATGTTGGATGGGGTGAAAATGGCCATATTATTGAATTCAGTCAAAACTGTTCATTTATTCAAGAGTTGAACAATAAATGGAATAACACCTTTGACAGTGAGTTAGATGATTATATTCGTCATGAAAACTTTGGTCCTCTGCGCACTAATTTTCTGTATAACCTCATTCATAAACTCATATCTCGAACATCAAGACTATTACAAAAAATTAATAGACCCATCTGCAAAACAGCCTTACAACTTGAGTTAGAAACCCAAATCATTGTCAAATACTACGCTATTTTTCAGCCCGTTAATCAAGCGTAAGCGCCCTTGTCTACCTGTTTATTCCCCGTCTAAAAAGCACCTAATTTTGCATATCCTCAATTAATATTTAGCACATTTAGATCTCCTAATTTCACCTTGCAAGATTGTAAATCTGTTTATTTTTAGGGTGTTTTTTATTTGCATAATGATTAGCAAAATAGAAAATATTTTTATTCTGCAACATGCACACACCTCAGATAAAAATAACATAAAACGTTTAAAATCAAGAAGATAGAAACAAAAGTCAACTTGGCACATCTATAGCAATAGTCACTTTAGTTAAACTAATATTGCAGGAAGTGCCTTATGCTAAAGCAACCTATTCCCTATACCAATTTATCCCACGTCGAGGGGCAAACCAGTCGTAAAAATTATCGGGGCGAAAAACTCGATAAGCCTTTGGCCTTGATACTGATGACGGTTTTATTACCACTATTTTTAATCAATAGCGGCCTGGCGATTTTAAGTCGTCAAACAATCCTTAAATCCATGTATAAAACTGATGCCTTTGGCAGAACGGTTATTTTGCATTCTTTTAACTGCGGTTGGCTGCTCAAAAGTGCTTATTTATTTGATCTATTAAAAGGCTCACTTGGTTTTTGCGGTATTTCCATGCAACACAGTTTTTCACCTTACACCCAGTTAAATTATAGCAATCAATATAACTGCCGAAGTGGGCTATTTAGTCTCTACTCATTACATCATATGACCGGATTGGCGATAGAAAATGAGCAACAGCTATTAGAAAAGCAACTAAACGGAAGCTACCTTGATTATCTCTTATTAATAATAAAAAGCGTTATGTGCTTCATTCTGTATGGAAAGGGTAAAGAGCAAACACGCCATGAGGCAAAAATAAGGATATTTAATCACTCTCTAGCCAACGTAACCATGCAACAAGCGGTTAACTGGGTGACATCTGAAAGCCCAAACGAAACGCCACAGCTTGGTTTTTTTATTAACGCACACTCAATCAATTTGAGTCTGAGTAATCCGGCTTTTCACCGTACCCTAAATCAGGCCGATACCTTATTTGCCGATGGTTCAGGTATTCGAATGGCTGCGAAAACAGCAGGATACAGTGTTAAGGAAAACACCAATGGCACCGACATGCTGCCACATTTATGCCAGGCCTGTGAGCAACAAGGCAAGTCAATATACTTCCTTGGGGCTAAGCCAGGCACCGCAGAAAAAGCGGCAGCCAATTTACAAGCTACTTACCCCAATCTAAAAATAGCCGGCGTGCAACACGGTTATATGCCTAAAGACCAGATAGAGGACCAAATTGCCCAGATTAATGCCAGTGGTTGTCATGTTCTTTTAGTGGCAATGGGCTCACCTATTCAAGAAAGCTGGTTAGTTGAAAATCAAGCTAAGTTACGCTGTCAAACAGCATTAGCCGTAGGCGGATTGTTCGACTTTTATTCTGGACAGATAAAACGTTCTCCAGTTTGGATAAGAGAGCTAGGACTTGAGTGGGTATGGCGATTGATGCAAGAGCCGCTTAAAAAGTTCAAGCGCTACGTCATTGGCACCCCCCTATTTTTATTTCATGTTTTTATTTTAAATGCCGCATCTAAAGGAGCAAAATAATGAATACTCAAGCGATACCCAATATGTACCCAGAGCGCACTGCAGATAGTTCACCAAACTTTGCTCATCAAGGCATCCCCCTGCCATTGCAACAACTAGCGGCCTTAGTGATATTGTTAATACTTAGCCCGTTTATCGCAATCGTTATGTTATTAATAAGCTTAGAAAGCCCCGGCGGCATTATATTCAAGCAAGTTCGTATTGGTGAATATGGTCGGCATTTTACCATGTACAAGTTTCGCTCAATGTTTATAAAAACCGATAGCCGTTATCAAGAACCTCAGCCGACTGCCAGTGACCGCCAAGGGGTATGCAAAAAATATATCAATGATCCTCGTGTGACCAACATGGGGAAATTTATTCGTAAGTTTTCTGTAGATGAATTACCACAGCTCATTAATGTTATTAAAGGTGATATGTGTTTAATCGGCCCACGTCCCGCCTTAGCAATTGAAACCTATCAATATCGCCTATCTGATATGGCAAGGCTGGTGGGTAAACCGGGACTGACTGGACTCTGGCAGGTTTCAGGTCGAGCAAACACCAATTTCGAGCAACAAATGGCCTTAGATACCCATTACCTCGACACACAAAGTATCATTAACGATTTTACTATTTTACTCAAAACTATTCCTGCAGTACTTGGCGCTAAAGGCGCATATTAAGTTAGATAGACCTTGGCTTATGTGTAACAGGCTTAACTTTAATTGTGGAAATGCAATTTATTGTTAAGCCTTTTGGGCATTATTCAGGTTGAACCTATGCGGCTTATAAGTAGCCTATTTTAAGCTTAAATTACGTTTACTATCGTTATTTGCAGGCTAAATGCCATTTTCATTATGCAATTCGCAATTTGCAATTCGCGAAAAGAACAGTTCACTCTTATTACCTTATAAATATTAATCAATAAATTCAATAACTTAAAAAATAATATTTATTGGTATGGTTTCTGCAAAGTCAATATAAATGATGCAGGAGTGAACGACATGACAAACACTGAAAAAAACCCAACAGCCTTGGTATTAAGATATTTGGCTATCGGGTTAAGCCTTACACTCTTATGCGCTTGTGCTCAAACTAGCACTCAGGAAACCCTGGCTAAAGAACGATTTCACGGCACGCCTGGTGGCCAAGGTGAACTGTTTTTAAATGAAGCCGTACCCAAGCGGACTTTTGCAATGGGTTTAGATTGCGCTAAAGTACAAGACTTTGCTGCTCCATTAAATTATCGCATTGATCAGCCTCTACATCTGCCCTACCCCACTTCCGCCAGCAACCACAATATTGCTTTTGTTGACCAAGGTTTATTGCTCAGTCCAGGGGATTTGCTCAATGTGTTAATTGAAAATGGCGAAGGGTTCAGTGGGCGCTATGTTATTGATCATGACGGCGGGATTAATTTACCGATCATTGGCAACATCAGTGCCGCGGGCACCACCACTCACGATCTACAAAACCGCATCGAATTAGCCTTAGTTAGAGCCGACATTTTTCAAGCTTCTAGTCTCAATGTTGCTGTACAAGTATTAAATTGGGCTGCAATTGAGGTGTCAGTGGCGGGTGCGGTATTTCAACCGGGTCGCGTACTGATCAACAACAAAAATCCTAATGCGGTTATGGACGAAAGAACAAATGCATCAGGCGACTATTCAAATACCCGCTTATTATCTGAAGCGATTCGCGCCGCCTCTGGGGTTAGGCCAGATGCTAAAATTGATCAAATTATTTTGATCCGCCAAGGCTGGCAAGTGCAGGTTGACTTAAGTGGAATACTCAGTGGTGAGCTTGTTCGCGATTATCCCTTAGTCGCTGGCGATAGAGTGATTGTGCCTAGCACTGGTTGTTTTCAACCCCATTTGGTTCGTCCTAGTCAAATTACGCCCAAAGGCTTTCGAGTATTTATGTCTAATTTGATTGATTCTGCAGGCAGTAACTCATCAGCAGGTGTTGACAGCTACGCAACTAACATTCCTTATGGCACACGCCTACTCCAAGCGGCAGTATCGGCAAACTGCGTGGGAGGCAAAGAATGGACTAATGCCCCTCGAACCGTCGTATTGTCGAGCAAAAATCCAATTACTGGTGAAACTCAAGTAATAGAGCGCTCGGTCGAGCAGTTAATGAAAATGCCACATTTAGAGCTAATCAATCCTTATTTGATGCCAAATGATGCGGTCGCTTGTTATGACTCAGGAATAACCAATTTACGTGATGTAGCGGCGACCATTGTCGATATTATCACCCCATTTAAATTGTTCTAGGCTGACCATGAATTATCCACTTGTTCCCTTAACTAACTATGGTCGTTTCAGAGCGTTTATTTACCGCACGCTCAAAAAACCCTATTTAGTCATTGCTCTTATCGCTTACTGCTTTGTTGGCTTACTGATACTGGCCTATTTAGCCAGTCCACCTCAATATGCTAGTGACATGGAATTAGTCTTGCCTGGCACAGGTAATAGTAGTTCCGTTAGTTTGGATGATGTGGGCCAGGTTGTTTCACAAACCAGCGCTCCCTTCGCTTCTGGTGGTTTCAATCCACGGGTTAACTACAAAGAAATGTTATCGAGTCGTGGCGTGCGCCAAAGAGCGGCGAAAAGCCTAGAATTGAGTCCAGAAGAATTTGGTCAAGCAAAAATAAAGTTAACCGAGCAAACCTCAATATTATTGGTCTCTATCAATGCCGGTAGTGAAGACTTAGCCAATAAAAAAGCCTGGGCTTTATACGAATCGCTGCAAACTGAATTAGACAAACTAAGGGAAGACGAAGTAAAAAGACGGGACAAGAGTATTCAAAAAGTTCTTGACCAATACCGCGCCAGAATGAATGAAAAACGTTTGGCTATTGTGGAGTTCCAACAACGTTCGGTATTAGTGTCTGTTGAACAACTCACTCAATTGATTACGACCCTGTCAGGTATGAATGAACGCCAACTTTACGTGCGTTCGGAAGTATCGCGCTTGGATACCTATATCAATCAACTGAGCAAAAATCTAGGTGTATCACCCGGTACAGCGGGGCAAGCCTTTATCTTGCAGTCAGACGTGGAGTTCAGAGCCTATTTAACCGAGCTAAATGTTACCACTACTCATCTTACTGAATTTGGTGCAGTATGGGGTGAAAACCACCCACAAGTTCTCGCTCAACAAAAGCGTTTGAGTAACACCAAAGCAGCAATACGTCAGCGCAGTGAGGAAATATTGGGTTTTAACAGTAATCAACTTTTTGACGGTTTAAACTTAGAACTGAACCCTAAACGCGCGCAATTATTCGCTGATTTAATTGATGCTTTTGCAAACAAAGAAGGTCAAGTTTCATTGCGTTCTGAATTAGAACGAGCCATTGCTCAAGTCTCTGACCAAGTAAAAGTTTTTTCTCGTGAAAGCATTGAATTAGAGCGTATACAACGCGAGTTTAATATGGCGGAAGCAGTGTTTACCTCTGCTGCCGCAAATTTGGAGGCAAGTAAGGCCGACGTTTTTGCCTCCTATCCCGTGCTACAAATGTTAACGATTCCTTCCTATCCTACAGTTCAAAGTAGCCCTAAGCCCCTGATCGCGGCAGTTGTGGCGTTTGTAGGGTTTTTCATGATCACTTTTGGACTCGTCGTATTATGGCAACGCAACAACATTATCCAAATTCTGCTGAAGAAAGACTAGTTTGGTATGGAATAACAGCGAGCTACCCGCTGTTTCTTATCGGAGCCTTGTATATTTCAGGCTCTTTATTAGGCTGGATAATAATCGCAATGGCCGCCCTGCGTTGGTATGTGCAAGGTAGCGAATCAAAAGCAATGATTTCAGCGATGATATGGCTGTGGATTGCTAGCGGATTGTTGATGTTGATTGCCTTAATAATAGGCCATATTGATTGGGCTCTCGGTTTGGGGCAAACCATAAAATCGACTATTGGTTGGGTAAAAGGCTGGGCTCTTATCCCGCTTTTCTTAGTAATTGGTTCGGTGATTAATATTAAACCTGAAATGCTCATAAGAGCCATTTGCATACTAGCGTTTCACTCTTTCATTTTTGCTTGTGTTACCTTACTCGTCAGCTTTGTAGGGGCTCCCGGTGACTTGTTTATCTCCCCCTTGAAATTTGTCGGGGGGCCTGGTGATGGCTTTTTTACCGTCAGTTTATATGGCCTAAATCCTGAAAGCGGTGGTTTACGCTGGCGTTTTTTTGCACCATGGGCGCCAGCTGCAGGTTTTATTTCCTGTCTTTTTCTTATTTTTTGCTTACAAGAAAAAAACCGTTTTTGGCGTAACTGGGGGGTTATTGGCTGTATTGCAATGTGTTTATTTTCTCAATCACGGGCTGGCTGGGCCATCTTTATCATTCTGTTTCCTGCCCTACTTTTAGCCCATAAATTTAAAAATCCCTGGTGGTTTATTGCCTTAGGTGTAGTTATTCCAATCGTCGTCATACTAGGTCAACCCTTATTTGAATCTTTCATGAACGCCTATGAAGATGTTAAGGCCTCTCGTCCGGGTTCAACTCGCGTTCGCGCCACTTTGGCGAAACTAGCCATTGAACGTTGGCAAGCTGAGGCACCTATTTGGGGTCATGGTATTGTTGAACCTGGTCCTAAAATTGTCGAAGGCATGCCCATTGGATCACACCATAGCTGGTATGGTTTGTTATATGTAAAAGGTATTGTCGGCTTTTTAGCCCTTGCCCTACCTTTATTTTTTACCACGGTGTATTTGTTGCTACAAAGTCACAATAACTCACTGTGTCGCAGCGCTTTTTTTATGTTACTTGTTATATTCTGCTACTCTTTTTTCGAAAATTTAGAAATTTTATCTTATCTCTATTGGCCAGTACTGATTTGGATAGGCATGGCCCTCAACCCCAAAAAATCCGCTGCATTTCATCTTCAAAAGCGGTGATACTTATGTCGTGAGTTAAAATGACATGGACCACAGTGTCGATGTCACACTGCAGCGACTCAGCACAAAAAGTACGCTTAACCTTAACGATATTCTACCCTCAATTTTAATAAACCGAGAAAGAGTGGGCTTAAAGTCTTAATTTTACTAATTAATACTATTTTCATAATGCAATTCGCAATTTGCAAAGTGCTAAAAACCAAGTTAAGCCATTTCAAAAAATACATTTTATTCAATATTTTCAATAACTTAAATAAATAAATTTGTTGGTACGGTTTCTGCTTTATCTATGCAAGTAATGTAGGAGCGAACACGGTAATAACAAATAAAGAGCACCAGCATATGACTCAATTGTAGAGATTTTTTGTTGCTTTTTGTTATTTCAAGTTGGTCACCTCTCCAAAATTAGAAACTTTTTCTTAGATTTATTGGCTGGCAATTATTTAGATTGGCATGGCCCTTAACACTCTTAAACCAGGAGCCTTAAATGTTACAAAGAAATGATGCTTATCTCGTTGGATATTATGGCATGCGCAATAGCGGCGATGACGCACTGATGTTAGCCAGTGCATGGGGCATCAAACACATACTCGGCAGTAACACCACTAAGATAAGTTTAGCTGGGTCAGTGCAACACCCGCTGATCGGCGCTCAAGCGGCAAATCTAAAGCCGACCCAGCGTTTTAGTGGCGAAAATCGTTTAGCACATTATCGCTCAGCCTTTACCAGTAAACGAGTGGTCTTCGGAGGAGGCTCTGTTTTACACAGTGAAACTGACATTAATTTAAAACGCCATCTCATGGGTTTAACACGGTCAAAATCGAATTTAGCGCTTGGTGTTAGCGTCGGCCCCTTTACCACTAGCGGCGCTGAGAAAGCTTGTACTAAGTTTCTCAACGAATGCAGTTTTGTTGGCGTCAGAGACAGCGAAAGTTTGGATATTGCCGCGAGTATCGCACCTCATGCCAACGTACAAAAAACCTTTGACTTGGCCCCTTTATTGCTCTGTTCGGAACACTATCAACCGCTTAAATCAGCACGTTTGGGGATTGCCCTTGCACTTTGTCCTGTCGCAATCGATGCCATGGGAAATATTGATAAAGAAGCAGAGACAAGACGGGTAATTCAATTGGCTCAGCTCATCACTCGTCTGCATTTAACCACTGGCGAGCCTATTACCTTACTCGAGTTTAATGGTCATGCATTTTTAGGCGACTGGCAAATTAACCACCCCATAATGCGCAAACTTAAAAGCACTGTTCCTTTATATATTAAACCCTACAACCCTGATCCCATTGCAGTATTAAGCGACTTAGGTCAATACAAATGTGTTATCAGCATGCGTTTGCATGGGGCAATTATGGCTTACCTCGCAGACACTCCGGTGATATCACTTAACTATCATCGTAAATGTCGCGGCTGGTGTGAGCAAATCCAAATGGCCAAAAATTATCAGTTTGAACTTAATGAATTAGACTTTGCACAGGTCGCTTGGCAGGTTGAAAAAGGACTTAGCGATGGGTTTATTGAACCCAAACTGCCAAAAAAATCAGCTCTTACCCAAGCCCTTTCTAACTGGAGAGTCAATGATGAACTTACCCCAATTTAGTGTTGTTATTCCGCTTTATAATAAAGAGCAGCACATATTACGCACATTAAAAAGTATCCAAAAGCAACGATACTCTGTGGCTGAAATCATCGTGGTAGATGATGGCTCAAGTGACAATGGCGCAGCCCTTGTTGAGCAACTTAATTGGCCTAATTTGACCCTTATTCGTCAAAAAAACCAAGGCGTATCTGCCGCTCGCAATAGGGGCGTCGCGGCAGCCATGCACTCTTATATCGCATTCTTAGATGCCGATGACGAATGGCTACCTTTGTACTTAGAAGAAATGGTCGCCTTGATCAATCAATTTCCACAGGCCGGTTTGTACGCCTCTCGTTATCAGATAGTGGCGTCAGATGAGCGCTATGTTGACGCCAATATTTATCTGCCAAAGGTGAATCCCAACGGCATGCTCTTGCACAATTATTTTCATATTGCATCGCAAGGTAATTTACCTTTTATGACCTCTAGTACGACGGTAAGACGTGAGATATTCGAGAGCCTTGGTGGTTTCCCAGTAGGCGAGTCGATGGGCGAAGATCAAACTTTATTTTGCAATATGGCCCTTAAAAGCACTATCGCTTATTCACCCAACATCCATTTACTTTATCACTGCGACGCACAAAACCAAGCTACTCAGCATCATATACCTAGCACAGAGTGCGCATTTAGTCAGCGTATTCAGGTCTTAGCTGAGCAAGCACAATATGCCGACTTAAAACCGGATATGTTGCGTTATTGCGCTGCGCATTTGTGTCACATTGCCAAACTCAATATCCAACAAAGGCGTTATGACATTGCTCGTCAATTATTGTCAGATCCACGCACTAAACTAAAAACCAAACATCGTCTTGCCCTATTTAGTTGGTCCTGGCTGAAACAATCAGAAATGACATGTAGGAACATATTAGGCAAATGTCTTAATACTTTTTACAAAATAAAAAAATCACATTCAATTAGTTTCTAAGAGGGACAAAACATGAAAATCAACGCAATTTGTATGGTTAAAAATGAAGCCGATGTTTTAATAGAAACCCTACACCACGCCTTAACTTTTTGTGACAACATTTATGTGTTCGACAACGGTTCAAACGATGGCACATGGGAAAAACTACAAGCCTTTGTTAAGCAAGAGCCCCGTGTCATTATCGCCGCTCGAAGCGATGAAGTATTCAAAGAGCAACTGAGAAACCGTGTCTATAATCAATATCATCACCTCTTTTCAGCTAAAGACTGGTGGTATATTCTTGATGCCGATGAGATGTTAGCTCAAGATCCTCGCCCTATGCTTAAAAAAGCAATGCAGGCTGGAAAACAGCAAATGCGCATGTGGCAAGCGCAATTTTATTTCACCGACAAGGATGCCGAACAATATGCAACTGAAGACCATTCAAAAGCAGTAGCACAAAGGCGCCGATATTACCGGATTAATTGGCGTGAACCGCGCTTCTTTCTGAATTCACCTGAGCAAAAATGGCCTGAAACCGTCAGTGGTCGCGTTCCGCCATTTTGTAAAAAGCTATATCGTCCTTCACCGATTTGTTGTCACTATGCGAACCGCACCCCAGAACAGATCCAGCAACGTCGTAAAATTCGCATCAACAACCCCGCTATTTTTATTCATGTACAAAGGCAAAATGCTAACGATTGGATGAAAAAATCTGCTGACTTATTTTACTTCGAACCTACTCAAGGCTTCCGCTTTCCCCTGCTTGATCAGCTTAATTATTATCGTCGTGAATGTGGATTTTGGTGTTCATGGCGGGTTAAAAGCGTTCTCAACTTAGTCAAGAAGTACCGCAGCACCAAACTATTGAGCCAATAAATTGCCAAGCAAAACACTAAAGTAATACAGCTATACTTATAAAAAGGTCTTTCAGGGACGAAAGACATTGGCTATCAGCGCTTTCAATTCCATTTTACGACACTGCCAGTCTTGAACTTCTTGAACAGCAATAACGTGATGGTGGCAAAACATCCATGCACACCACGGTATTAATGCATTCTGCTAACTCAGTAAAAGTATCTACAGCAATCTTAAATATTACCCATTCAGGGTGAATCCAGCGATTTACTGCAAATAGTGACAAGGCCCAAACTTAGGCCGGACAAACTATTGGCGTTTGCCGCTACTATTTAAGTGTTAACAAGCCTGATTATGGCCCTTGTGGGCCTTATTATTTGAACGTCTAAAAGCAGTGACATTGCCCTTAAGGCCTCAGTTTTATCTCAGCGTTCTGTACCGGTATCATGCGATAAGCCGCTTAACATGATCCCTAATTAAATACTGAACAAGGTAGATGGCTGAAAGCTTTTAGCCAAGGATTACTGTGCGCCTTTGTTTAGTAGTTAAAAAAAAGCCCCGCATAGCGGGGCCAAAAAAGTAAACACCGGGGTGTTTACGCTGCTAACTGATCATGCGACGGCCCAAGCGACTCATGGCAATGTTTTCTATGCGTTTATACAAACCATTGGGCAGTAATTTTAACCAAGCGCTGCCAAGGGTTATTAAGGTTCGCATTGGTTCTTGCAATAAAATACGGTAGTCACATAACAAGGCTTTATGCACTAAGCTGAGTCCTTGCAAGGCATTATTGGTTTGAATGGCTCTGCGGGCCAAATAACGCAATTGATAGGCTTTGGCCAAATTGTAATACTCTTTAAAAAACTGAGGCGCATTGGCTTGATTGAGACTGACCGCCTGCTGCCAACTGCTAAATTGCCGCGTTAAATTGGCAGATAGCCCCCCATCATTAACGCGATAATAAGTCAGAGCAGCAGCAATACCTTCAAACTGCCACTGTGTGTTTAAGGCAATACGTGTCCAAAGCTCAATATCTTCTGACTGTTTTAATGTTTCGTTAAAATACATTCTGCGCTGACGATCACTGCCCTTTCCGTAAGTAGCAATATCTGCCAATACAGAGCGCCGAATAACAGCTGCAGAGCCGTTTCCTACTGGGTTGCGACAGAATACATGTTGCGCCGTGATTGCGCGCAATTTAGGGTATTGGCCGATACCCAATAATTGTCCGTTATCATCCACAAACAAAGAGGGACAATAGCTCACGCCTACTTTGGGGTTCCTATTTAAATGGGCAATATGTGCTGTCAATTTTTCCGCTTTCCAATAGTCATCCGCATCTAATAAAGCAATATAAATCCCACGAGCGGCGTCTATGCCTGTATTACGCGCGCCTGAAAGGCCTCTATTTTGTTGCCGAATTAAGCGTATTCTGGAGTCAGAAAACTGGCTAACCAACTGTAATGTTTTATCACTGCAGCCATCGTCCACTAGGATCAGTTCAAAATTTTGAAAATGTTGTGCGAGCACTGATTCGATACATTGTTTGATATATTTTTCAACGTTGTACATAGGCACAACCACCGACACCATCGGTGCACTATTAATATTCATGAGATTTTTTTCCTAATAAGACAAGCAAAAAAGGTTTAGCTTTATTGAAAACAGTAGCGCTCGTGAAAACGGCTATACACCATAAGACGGCGCTGAATAATAAAACAATGGCAAAGTCCAAGGGTTGAGTAGGACGTGCCACCAGCAGGCATAAAAGCGTAATAAATAAACAACAAAAACGGATCAGTGTTTCGGCTCGATAATTTCCGGCCGTGCGCTGAAAACTGCAGTGGGTATCGACAATAAGGGCTGGTATAGCAGTTAGACACAAGACAGAAACTGTTGGGATCGTCACTAACCAGGCACTGTCAAAAATGATGGGCACGTAAATAGGTACAAATAGGGCTTGTAGTACAAATAACAGCGACACGCCTAAGGCAATTCGATAGACCAACCAAGATTGTTTCTCGAGTCCTCCTTGGCGTTGTAATTTGCATAAATAAGGGAATAAAGCCCCGTTAAACGCATTGCAAACTGATTGACTGAGTCCGATACCTGCACTTTTTGCAAATGAATAAATGCCGAATATTTCAGGTGGCATTAACTTCGCCGCGATAAATGTATCGCTGTGCATACGCAGCGCACTTAGAAACTCACTGCCAAACAGTTGGAGCGACGAACGCGTAAGGTGAGTGAAGGTTTTACGGTCAAAACCAATGCCAAAGCCCTTAACTGGCGCAAACCAGAAAAGTGCTAGCCACAATATGGAAAAAACCAGTTTACCCAATGCAACAGCCATAATGTCGGCACCCATCAGCGCAAATATAGCGATGGATAGGTTTTCAGACACGATGCAAATACCATTACGCAAACTGAACCAACGAAGACGATTATCTCTTTGCAAAAGAAAGACTTTGATACTTACAATGGGATAAAACACGTAACTCAAGGCCATCCATTTAAGTAACTCAGCCAACTGAGGATTGGCATAGATAGTGGCTACAATTTCTGCTATGGAAAATTGTACTAGAGCTAAGGTAAGACAAATGAGCCACTGTATTGTGGCGCCATTTTTGGCAAATCGGGTAAGTTGAGTCCCATCACAACGAATGATTTGTGAGCCCGCACCAGAACGTAACAACAAGCGCAGCACATCATGAAAGGCCAGCGCCAGCATTGCGGTACCATAAGAAACAGGGGTTAAGGCACCTGCCAGTACGACAATAGTAACAATGCGAGATATTTTGGCGGTAATTTCTGTGCTTAACAACCAAGCAGAGTTACTAAAAAGAACAATTGCGGGTTGCAAAATGAGTTTTATTTTTTGGACCAATTGCATAGTTTACCTGTAGCACATTAATAGTGATTAACAGGTGTATTACAAGTTCTGTTCCAACTTGCTATAAAAATTAAGCTATTGAATTATATGAATGTTTTTTAAATGAAAGCCATAAGAGAATCTTAGGCTTTTGCAATTCGCAAGAGGCTCCGTTGCATTTTGCGAATTGCGAATTGCAGTTTGTTACAGGCGGTTGGGTGCAACCTGCCATTGTTGAATTTTTCGATACAAAGTAGAGGGACTTACCCCCAGCTCACTCGCCGCTTTAACAATATTATCTTGGCAAATATCGATAGCATGCTCGATTGCTTGGCGTTCTACCTGCGCCAAAGTAAGAATGGTGTTAGCACCACCATTACCTTGTTCATCATGAGATGTAGATGAATGGTTTACCTCACTTATTCTGCTGATACGCGGCGCAGCACTGAGCATTTGTCCTGCTTGACCTAATTGCATTTGTAATATTTTTTCATTGACTAATGGCCCTTCAGACATCACGACGGCGCTGTGCACTATATTCTGTAATTGCCGCACATTGCCGGGCCAAGAGTACTGGCTAATAAAGCCCTCAGCTTCACTGGTAAATCCAACAAACACTTTGTCTTCTAGCTCACTAAAGTGACTTAAAAACTGTCGAGCTAATTGCAAACAATCATTACCTCGGTCAACAAGAGGTGGCATTAATAAGGAAATAACATTCAAACGATAGTACAAGTCTTCACGTAACTTTTTGTCTTTTATTGCTTCATGGGGATCCCGATTAGTGGCACACACAAAACGTATATCGACTTTCTCCAACTTCGAGCCACCTACTTTTTGAAAGGTTCCGGTTTGTATAAAACGCAATAATTTTGCCTGTAAGCTCATATCCATTTCACCGATTTCATCGAGAAACAAGGTCCCTCCATCAGCTAAGGTTGCAGCCCCATCGCGATTAGCCACCGCGCCGGAGAATGCCCCTTTGACATGACCAAAAATTTCTGACTCCATTAACTCAGTGGGAATCGCAGCACAATTTAAGGCAATAAAAGCACCGTTTTTACGTTTACTCAAGCGGTGTATTGCCTGCGCAGCGACCTCTTTACCGGAGCCACTAGGACCGGTAATAAATACAGATGCCTGACTCGGGGCACATTGTTCAATGCATGAATAAACAAACTGCATGGCAACTGAGTCACCAATAAAGCCTTCAAACTCTTTTTTACGATATTGTTCATATTGGGCAATCGTTAAGCGCATTAGCGTGCGTTCAGCTAAAATTTGTTGCAACTGCAAAGCCTGCTTCAATTTTACTATGAATTCATAGTTGTCCCAAGGCTTCTGCAGATAGCCCCATATATGCCCGTCATTAATCGACTTGAGCACCATGTCCATATCCGCAAAACCAGTTAGTACAATTCTTACCGTTTCAGGAGCCAGCTTAGCGACTTTCTGCAGCAGTTCGTTGCCGTCCATATGTGGCATTTTCATATCGGAGACAATAATATCAACAGGTTTATCTTTAATAATGTCGAGGGCTTGTTGCCCACTTTCAGCGGTTAATACCTCACAATCCAGTTTACTCACCATACGCTTTAAAGCACTCAATATAGAAGGCTCATCATCCACAAACAAAATTCTTGATTTACTTAAAGATTCCATCATATTTTCCTTGTTTGATTAATGTGAACAACGGCTGAGAGTGCAGCAAAAACATCTATCCACTAAACTAAATTACCTTTTATTCGATAAAACGTAACTAAAATTAGTTAAAAAAATAATTACGGAGCTGAGAATAACATAAATGCGAGCAATGTCACAAATGTCATTAATGTCACAATTGCAACTAGAATAAAACTACTGTAATCTACCTTGAGATTAAAATATAGGGATAGCCATGCAAGAGTCATTTAGCACAGGAGAGATAGCCAAATTTTGCCAAGTCAATCTGCGGACTGTCATTAGATGGATCGAAGCGGGCAAAATCAAAGGTTATAAACTGCCTGGTCGCGGAAATAATCGGGTGAGCCGTGAGGAGTTGCTCAGATTCATGCAAGAGTATGATATGCCTATACCGGATGTCTTAAGTCAGCCCGCTATTTCTGACACCATATTGATCATTGATGATGAGGCACCTTTTGCTAATGCGATTCAACGGGCATTAAGAAAAGCTAACTATGCCACTGTTATAGCTAATGGCGGGTTTCAAGCGGGAGTGATGTTAAAGTCATTTAAACCGACCTTAATAACCCTTGATTTAAGTATGCCAGGCTTAAGTGGTTACGATGTGATTGCTTTTATTCGTAGTCAAGAGGACTTAGCAAACACCAAAATACTGGTGATCTCTGCTTTGCCAAGCCACAAGCTTGAAGAGGCCTTAGTGGCAGGTGCAAATGATGTTCTCAGTAAGCCTTTTGACAATAAATCATTATTGAATAAGGTAGCAAATTTAATCGCCAGTTAAGATGACGAATCAGGTTTTATTTGTGAGTTGCTAGCCCTTATTTATGGCTTAACACATCAATTTTATCGTTTAGATTTGTAGTAGGAGAGTAATGTGGCGCTATCCATTGAAAAACCTGTATCAACACCATCGCTGGCGGTACTGTTCATCGACGATGAAATTAGTATATTACGTTCTTTACAGCGCGTATTTCAGCGCAAAAACTATCAGGTTTTATTTGCTGAAAATGCCACCCAAGCTTTATCTATCATGGCTCAGCAGTTTATTCATGTGGTGGTCTGTGATATGCGCATGCCGCAAATGAGTGGAGCCCGCTTACTGCAAAAGATCGCACAGATTTATCCTCATACCTATAGAATAGTACTGACCGGTTATGCCGATATTGAATCAACCATTAATGCGGTTAACCTAGGTCAAATTAACCGGTTTATTAATAAACCATGGAACAACGCAGAACTTATTGTATCGGTTGAAGAAGGATTGCAGCAGGTTAAGCTACTTGCCCAAAATACATCTTTGCAGCAAAAAATTCATGAGCAAAACAAACAATTAAAAGTGGCTAATGATGAACTAGAAAACACCATAAACCTGCGCACCAAACAGCTGCAAAGTGCCTTAATACTCAGTCAAAACAAGCAAAAGTCGCTAGAAAAAATGTTGTTTAATTTTTTAGCTATGACTCCATCAATTGACGCTGAAATGTTGAAAAAGATTGGAAAACTAGCGGGTAATATTGCCCTCAAACTAAATTTATCCAAACAAGATATTCATGATGTGCGAGTGGCTGGCTTTCTTTGCCAATTGGGTCTAGTGGGTCTGCCAAAAAACTTATACCAAACACCCTATATTCAACTGAGCCATGCACAGAAAAATGCTTTTCTTGGTCAAGTGACAAATGTGCAATTGATTTTGTCACCCGCTCCCCATTTACAGCAAATTAGCAGTCTAATTAGCCAGCAGTTCAAATCGCTGGAACAGACTTTAGCCCTCGGTGTAGGCCATCAGATTTTAGCCATAGCCCGTGATTATTGGCGCTACGCCAATGGCCTCATACTGCCAAAGAAGCTAAATTATGCAGAAATTTTAATTGAGTTAAATAAACAACAATGTCTGCGTTATGATGCAAGATTACTGCAACTGCTTAGAGATAATCCAGAACTGGTAATAGAGAAAGTCAATTTACTGGGCATTTCAAGCAAGGAACTGCAAGATGGCATGATTTTGAATGAAAGCATTTTTTCTGAAAATCATTTACTCGTCTTGGCTGAAGGCCATGAATTCACTAAGCTTTCTATCCAAAAAATTAGGCAATATGAAAAAAATCAGCAAATACAACTTAACATCGCAGTGCAGCAACAAGACGACAAACTGCCGACTAAAACCACGAGCCAATAAGCAACGAGGGTAACTTTTATGCAAGGATTAGTTTTTACCGCTTTATCTGACATGGTGATAGACAAAATGGGTTTGGCCATGTGGAATGATGTGCTTAATTCGGTCAATCCCGTCTCTGGTGGGGTATACACAAAAGGGATGCAATACGATGACGACGAGTTGATGGCTATTGTTGCTGATATATCTGAGCGCACTCAAATCCCAGTGCCTGATTTGGTTAGAACCTTTGGCCAATATATTTTCAAATATTTGTTTGCAAGTAGCCCTGCTGATTTATCTAAGGTTGATAACGTTAGAGATTTTCTGCTGCTCATTGATGGAGTTATTCACAAAGAAGTAAAACGGCTTTATCCACAAGCCTACTTGCCCAAGTTTGACTACGATACGTCCACTGATGGCGTCTTAGTCATGTATTACCAGTCCAAGCGAAAACTGTGTCATCTATCGGAAGGTTTAATCTTCAGTGCAGCGGCTCAGTTTAATCAAACGGTGACCATCGATCACCCTGAATGTATGCATAATGGTGCAGAAAAATGTAAATTAATTATTTCGATTTTGGATTAGTTATGACTGAGCTCGACTCCTATAAACAAGCCTATGCGCGCGAGAAAAAAGCCCGTGAATTAGCTGAGAATTTGCTTGATGAAAAAACCCGAGAATTGTATGACAACTTGGAACAATTAGAACTTATTGTTGAACAACTAGTTCATACTGAAAAAATGGCGGCACTCGGACAATTATCAGCGGGTATTGCTCATGAGATTAATAACCCTGTTGGTTATTCTTATAGCAATATAGAAACGCTTAGTGATTACGTGGCCGATTTGTGTCAACTCGATTCCTTTGTCATAGGCATAAGTACTCAGCCAACAATGCCCTCCTGTCAGGAGCTACTTTGCCAGTATGCAAGTTTACGCAAGAACCTCAATATCGATTTTATTAAACAAGATATTACGCCTTTATTGGCCGACGCCTTGGAAGGTTTAGAAAGAGTTAAAAATATTGTCAATAATCTAAAAAAGATGTCCCACAAAGACAACGATGAGTTTGTAGCCGTTAATGTTAATGCCTGTATCAATGATTGTTTAAAGGTGGTTGGTAACGAGCTTAAATATAAAATGGAGGTGGTGTTAGCGTTAACGGAGTGTGACGAAATTCAAGGGCAAGCTTCCGATTTATCACAAGTGCTAATCAATTTATTTATGAACTCAGTACATGCTTGTGGCAGTAGCACAGGAGTCTTAACCATCAGCTCTTCTCAAACGCCTGAATCAGTCATTATCGATGTGCAAGATAATGGCAAGGGCATTGAAAAAGACAAGCTCAACAAAATATTTGACCCCTTTTTTACCACTAAAGCAGTAGGCGAAGGAACGGGTTTAGGTTTGTCTATCTCAGCGACCATAATCAAAAAACACAAAGGTCAACTATCGGTAAAAAGTGAGATGGGTAAGGGTACTTGCTTTACTATCACCCTACCCCGCCCAGCTTTAATCACAGCAATAAGATAAAAAGAAACCACGGATGAGCTGTCTTTTTATCTTGGTTAGCGCGCCTATTTCGGGCTTGCTACTATTGTCCCTGTCTTGAACGAATTTGTTGTTTGCCCGCTGGACGTTTATCGCCGCGTTTTTTATTACTTGGCTTTTTGTTGCCCTTAGAGGCATCAGTTCGACTTGACTCGTCAGACCGTTTAATCTGTGGTTTTTGATTACGCGGTTTTTCAGCTGCAGCTTTTTCAGTAGGCGTATTGCCAGAGCGCGTTTTGTTGGCCTGATTCACTCTGTGTTTTTTCACCGAGCGACGCATGCGACTCAATTTCACATGATCTAACTTACCGGGGTCAAGTTTAATTAATGTCTCATTTTCATCTGGCAACTGCACACTCGAACGCAGGGCATTCACATCAGGCAACATTAACTCTATCCAGCCCCCTTGAGGCAAACGTTTTTGCAATTCAAGCGCACCGTAGCGTACCCGAATTAAACGACTCACCTGTAAACCTTGTGACTCCCACATTCTGCGCACTTCACGATTTCGACCTTCAGCTAGCGTCACGTGGTACCAGCTATTTTGACTATCTTCGTCAGTGGGTAATTTGCGTATAGATGTAAATTTTGCCACGCCATCTTCTAACTTGACGCCCTTTTGCAAGCGTTTCAAATGATCGGCTTCGACTTCACCAAAGACGCGTACTGCATATTCTCGTTCAACTTCATGTTTAGGGTGCATCAGTCGATTAGCTAACTCACCATCATTAGTAAACAACAGTAGACCACTGGTATTTAAATCAAGGCGACCAACGGCTATCCAGCGCCCATTTTTGATGCCTGGCAAACGGTCAAATACAGTGGGACGACCCTCTGGATCTTTGCGGCTACATAACTCACCTTCTGGTTTGTTATACATCAGCACACGGCAAATCACTGACTCTTGTTCATGGCTGATTAAATTGCCATCTACCCGCACTTTATCTTCGCTTTCGACTCGGTCACCCAAGGTAGCGAGCTTGCCATTCACAGATACTCTAGCCTGCTCTATCCACGTTTCCATTTCTCGGCGCGAGCCGAGGCCGGCGTTGGCTAATACTTTTTGTAATTTATCACTCATTAATGTAATTGCTCAGGTTCATCTGTTTGAGAGGTCGCTACGGCCCCTGACTCATCAGATTGGACTAAAGGGGTATCATCTGTGCTGTTATTGGCAGATGCACTAGAAAACAGGTGTTGTGCTTGAGATTGGCTTTGCATATTAACAAAGGTCTCAGCACTGGGTAATTCACTTAGACTTTTTAACGAAAAGTAGTCTAAAAATCCTTTGCTTGTTGCATATAACGAGGGACGTCCTGGTACTTCTTTATGGCCTACCACTTTTATCCAGCCTCGTTCACTTAAAGATTTAATAATGTGACTACTGACCGATACACCGCGTACATCCTCTATTTCACCGCGGGTGATGGGCTGACGATAGGCAATCAAGGACAATATTTCTAACATCGCGCGCGAATAGCGGGGCGCTTGTTCTTGCCATAATTTACTTAACCAAGGACTTAGACTGTCGACTGATTGAAAACGAAAGCCTGACGCCACTTCTATCAATTGAATGCCCCGTGCTTGATAGTCTAAAGTCAATTCCTTCAATACCTCATTAAGCGCATTTTTACTTACGTTGAGGCCATCCAGAACGCTGGTTTGCAATTGTTCGGTATTAAGTGGGCTGTCGGCGACAAAGATTGCCGCTTCAACTAATTGTTTTAGTTGTATCTTCGAAATTTTAGCCATTATTCTGCACCACTTAATTTAATATGAATATTAGCAAAGGGCGCGTTTTGCACCAAATCAATCAAACTTTCTTTGGCCAATTCAAGTACCGCTAAAAAGGTCACTACCACGCCCGCACGACCCTCGCTGGCATGAAACAACTGATCGAAGCCGGTATAATGAGTGGCATTAATTTTCTCGAGGATCAGGCTCATTCTTTCCCGCGTTGACAGTACTTCTTTGGCAATGTGATGATGCTCAAAAGCTTGAGCGCGCTGCATAGCAGACTGAAAACCCAAAACTAATTCTTGTAAACTCACTTGCGGCAAAATGCGAATAGGCGCCACAGATTCAGCGGTTTGTACACTCGCTGGAAACACATCTCGCTCTAGGCGTGGTATGCCATCTAATTCTTGTGCGGCATATTTAATCAGCTCATATTCTTTTAAACGCCGTATCAATTCAGCCCGCGGGTCGTCTTCATCGTCCTCAGCATCGGGGCGCTTGGGCAGTAACAGACGCGATTTAACCTCGGCCAAAATAGCCGCCATCAGCAAGTATTCCGCGGCCAATTCAAGTTTGAGATCCATCATCAAATCAACGTATTCCATATATTGCAAGGTGACCTGATAAACAGGTAAATTAACAATATCAAACTTTTGCCGACGAATAAGATAAAGCAGCAAGTCCAATGGCCCTTCAAAGGCTTCAAGGATGAGCTCCAAAGCATCCGGTGGAATATACAAGTCTTCTGGTTTTTCAATTAAAGCTTCGCCATTCACAAAAGCCAGTGGCAAAGGTTGTTGCACCGGATCATGTTGCGAGAAACGCGATAATTTAATGTCAGAAGAATTTGTCAAAATGGGGCCTTTATCCTAAACAAAAGGACTAATATCACCGCTACCTTGACGAATAATAGTGGTCTCACCTTCAGATAAGTCAATAACGGTCGTAGGCTGCTCGCCAATGGAACCGCCATGAATAATCAAACCGACTTGGCGTTCAAGTTTATCGCGAATATCATCAGGGTTTGATTCAGCCACAATTTCACCGGGTAAAATCAAGGTAGTTGACATCAAAGGTTCACCCAGCTCTTCTAACAAGGCCAAGGCAATTTTGTTATTCGGAACCCGAATACCGATAGTCTTGCGTTTGGGATTTTGCAGGCGTTTGGGTACTTCTTTGGTCGCCTTTAAAATAAAAGTATAAGGGCCTGGCGTATTGTTTTTGATCATACGAAACGCCACGTTGTCTACCCGCGCATACTCAGACAGTTCCGACATATCGCGGCACATCAAGGTGAAATTATGGTCTTTTCCAATTTGACGAATACGGCAGATTTGTTCAAGAGCTTCTTTGTCATTCATATGACAACCAAGGGAATAGCCCGAATCTGTGGGATAAACCACCACAGCACCTTTATGAATAAACTCGCAAGCTTGTTTGATTAATCGCGTTTGCGGATTTTCAGGGTGAATATAAAAAAACTGACTCATGGTCTTTACGATCCTTTATTACTGTCACAGCAAGTGTAAGGTTAATTAATGTTTATTATATATTAACGCTAAGTTTCCAGTCGCGCCATATTGGTTCAAGTTGAGTAGGCAAGGTAAGGTTTTTGCCAAGCTCAGTCCAACGATTTGGGTAATGAAAATCAGAACCACTGGATGCAAGTAAACCGTGTTCTGTGGCTAAATCGGCCAATAACTTCTTTTTCTCGGGGCTCAGATGTGAATGAATAACTTCCATGCCATCACCACCGATTTGAGCAAATTCCGCCACCAGCCTTTTAAGCCACTTAGTACTTAAGTCATAATGTCCGGGATGGGCTAAGACAGCTTTGCCACCGGCGTCTTGGATCCAATTAATGGCTTCTTGCATGCTAACCCACTGAGGTTTGACATGGGCTTTTTTGCCTTTTCCTAAATATTTTTTAAAAGCAGATTCCATATCATTAACGAGCTGGCGACTGACTAATACACGGGCAAAATGGGCACGGGTGATTTGACCCACTCCAGCTAAGGCTTTCGCTTGCTCAAACACCCCATCGATACCGACTTTAACTAATTTATCTGAAATTTCTTGGGCGCGCCTGTCTCGCTCGGCACTTTGCTCGGCCAAGCGGGATAAAAATAAATCATCTTTGTGATCAACACGTAAGCCAAGGATATGAATATCAAAATTATGCCACGACGTAGATATTTCTACTCCCGGCATAATTTGCATATTTCGCTTCTGAGTGGCTTGATAATCAAGCGCTTCGTTGATGGCATTTACCGTATCATGGTCAGTGATCGCCAGTACGTCCACCTGCATATTGTGCGCACGATCAATTAATTCTTTTGGCGATAACTGCCCGTCAGAATAATAAGTGTGGCTGTGCAAATCTATTTTCATTGGATGGACTTCATTCGGTAGAGCAAGCAAATCACGGGAGTATTTAAACTTACTAGGACTTTTTTATTTAACATATAACAAATTTCAGTGTTGACAGCGCAGCGATTTTGTTTTCTTCTATACGCCCTGTTTGGGCTATTATACTCAAACTATTATGAATATCAGATAATTCATTGATTTTAAGCAAAATGAATGAATACAGGCAGTGTGAACTGCAAAATAACAAGGTTAAATAGCATATGTCGGTATCAAACACGTTTTCTAACACAACTTGGTGGTGGCACAACCTGAACTAACGGGCTGTGAGTGTTTGTATTGCTGCAAATAAATTTCCAAAAAAGCCCGTAACTAGCGGGCTTTTTTTTGTGTTTTTTTAGGCTGACTAAAAAATAAAATAAAAAACCCACGGTCAGCGGAATTATTAGATTTATTAACGAGAAAATATCATGAGCTTAGCGCAGTTAACTGAAAAAGTAGGCAAGGTCGAAACACTGGTTGTGCAGGCCAACTATGTCGCAGATCCACTGCATGCCTATCAATATTTATGTCAGGGCCGCAGCAATAATTTGTTACTTGAATCGGCAGAAATTGACAGTAAAGATAACCTAAAAAGTTTGTTACTGGTGGATGCAGCGCTTAAATTAGAGTGTCATGGCCATCAAGTGACGTGTCAGGCTCTAAGTGATAACGGACATGCCGTATTACCATTGTTTATTACCCATTGTCCGCCAGGTGTTAAACATGAGTTTGATGCAAGTTTGGGCCGAGTCTCTTTGCATTTCCCCAAGCCAGACAATGCCTTAGATGAAGATAGTCGTTTAAAAGCGCCAGCGGTATTTGATGCTTTGCGCTTGATTTTGCAAAAAGTAACGGCAATTAGACAGCACCCTCATGCAGTATTTTTAGGCGGCGCCTTTGCTTATGACTTGCTCGCCAGCTTTGAAAAATTACCTGAGGTAAAAAATAGTGCTAACACCTGCCCCGATTTTGTTTTCTATCTAGCCGAAACCTTAGTACTGATTGACCATCAAGCACGGCAGACTGAAATCATAGGTAGCGTATTCAGTGGCGTAAATGTGGGTAATAATTATTTTGCCATTAGCCAACGCTTAGAGCAGGTTAAACATAAACTAGCAACCATCAAACCCCTACCTGAAGTGCAAGTACTAGAAATCACGCAAAATGATTTGGTGGTAAACAAAAACGATGAGACCTTCAAGCAAGATGTTATTAATCTAAAAGAACATATCTTAGCAGGCGATATTTTTCAGGTGGTACCTTCGCGAATTTTCAGTCTACCCTGCCCCAACCCACACCATGCTTATCGCACCTTAAAACAGCACAATCCCAGTCCTTATATGTTTTTTTTACAAGATGACGATTTTTGCATGTTTGGCGCCTCTCCCGAGTCGGCATTAAAGTACACCAAACAAAGTAATCAGGTAGAGATTTATCCTATTGCAGGCACACGCCCCAGAGGTAAACGTGCCGATGGCAGTATTGATTTAGATCTCGACAGCCGCCTAGAACTGAATTTACAAGAAGATCAAAAAGAACGATCTGAACATATTATGTTGGTCGACTTGGCCCGCAATGATGTGGCTAAGGTATCGAAACCGGGCACCCGTTATGTGACGGATTTACTTAAAGTTGACCGCTATTCACACGTGATGCATTTAGTGTCTCGCGTTGTGGGGCAATTACGGGATGACTTAGATGCCTTGCATGCTTATCAAGCCTGCATGAATATGGGCACCTTAGTGGGCGCGCCCAAAGTAAGTGCGGCTAGTTTGATACGCGAAGTAGAACAAGAACGCCGTGGCAGTTATGGCGGTGCCGTTGGCTATATTAATGGCCATGGTGATATGGATACTTGCATTGTTATTCGTTCGGCTTTTGTGAAAGAGGATATCGCCCATATTCAAGCGGGAGCTGGTGTTGTTTATGACTCTAAACCGCAAGCTGAAGCCGACGAAACAAGAGGCAAAGCCCAAGCCGTGATCCACGCCATTATCAGCAGTTCACAATCGAATACAGCCAACCAAACAGGAACTCGAGTATGAAGCAGATAAACAATGCAAACGTATGTGTGTTCCTACTCGATAACTTTGATTCGTTTACCTACAACTTAGTCGACGAACTCCGCAGCCTTGGTTTAGAGCTTTTTGTATATCGAAATTCGGTTCCGGCAGAATTTATATTACAAAAGATGCATGACCAAGCCAGTCAACTGACGTCAGAAGGACAGCCAAAACACGTTATGCTCATGCTTTCTCCTGGTCCTGGAAACCCCTCTCAAGCAGGTTGCATGTTAAACTTACTTAGCTTAGTCAAAGGCCAATTTGCTGTTTTAGGCATTTGTCTGGGACATCAGGCCATTGTTGAGTCGTATGGTGGTGACATCGTTAGAGCCAATCAGGTAATGCATGGCAAATCATCCTTAATCAAACATGATGGCCAAGATATGTTTGCCAACTTACCTCAGCCTTTACCGGTTGCACGGTATCATTCCTTAATGGCGGATAATATGCCGGCTGAACTGAGTGTATTAGCAGATTTCAATGGTATTCCAATGGCGGTTGCTCATCGCCAAGATCGTATGCTGGGCTTCCAATTTCATCCGGAATCAATCTTAACCAGTCATGGTAGTCAGCTGTTGTTACAAAGTATCGCTTATTTAAACCAAGCAGCCCCAAGCGGAGGAGTATAATCATGTTTATCCATGACATTCTTGAACAGCTGTACCAGCAAGAAGATTTGCAACAAGAACAAGTGACTGACATTTTTACGCAGGTAGTTAAGGGTGAGATGTCAGACATTGAATTAAGCTCTCTGCTGACTGCCTTGAAAATAAAAGGTGAGCAACCACAAGAAATTGCTGGCGCCGCCCAAGCTCTGATTCAAAATGCAGCAGACTTCCCACATCCCGATTATGAGTTTGCTGACATAGTCGGCACCGGTGGTGATGGACACGACACCATTAATATTTCATCTGCGGCGGCCATCGTTGCAGCCAGTTGTGGACTAAAAGTGGCCAAACATGGCAATCGCAGTGTATCCAGCCAATCTGGTTCTGCAGATTTATTTAAGGCCTTTGGACTTAATTTAACTATGGAAGCACACACTGCACGTCGGTGTTTAGACGAATCAAACTTGTGTTTTTTGTTTGCACCTAATTACCATGCGGGCATTAAACATGCGATGCCGGTGCGCACCACGTTAAAAACGCGCACTATTTTTAATTTGCTCGGTCCCTTGGTTAATCCAGCACGTCCCAGTCATATTATTATCGGCGTGTACAGTCCTGAACTATTGTTGCCTTTTGCACGTACTCTGCAGCTCTTGGGTTATCAACATGCCATGGTAGTGCACGGTAGTGGATTAGATGAGTTTGCCTTACACGGTGATACTCAAGTGATTGAAATTAGTCCGCAAGGTTTGTCTGAATATTCGGTCTCACCTAGTGATTTTGGGCTTAAATCTTATCCTTTGGCAGCCATAAAAGGCGGACAACCTGAAGAGAATAAACAACTTATTGAACAAGTATTAAGTGGCCAAGGTCAGGAAGCACATCAAGCAGCAGTTGCCATGAACGCTGGGGCCTTATTAAAGTTATGTGCTAAGGCAGACAGTTTTGCACAAGGCGCGCAACTCGCTCTTGGCGCGATGTCAGATAAACGCCCACTGGCCACCATTAAATTATCGGCTGAGCTAAGCCAACAATAGAATAACTAAGGAGTTTGCCGAGCCATGGCTAATGTTCTCGAAAGAATTGTATTAGATAAAACACAAGAAATTGCGCAGCGCAAAATTGACCTGCCACTTGAACAGTTTATTGATGGGCTACAAGTTTCAGATCGCAGTTTTTATGCGGCATTAGCGCAGCCCAATGCCAGTTTTGTCTTAGAGTGCAAAAAAGCATCACCATCAAAAGGTTTAATTCGCCCCGAGTTTAATCTGGATGAAATTATTCAAGCCTACGCCCCCTATGCTGCGTGCATTTCTGTGCTAACCGACGAAAAATATTTTCAAGGTAAGTTTGAATATTTACAATATGTGCGTAACAAGGTCACGCAACCTGTTATTAATAAAGATTTTTTTATCGAGGCTTATCAGGTTCATCTGGCCCGCTATTATGATGCGGATGCTATTTTGTTAATGCTTTCCGTATTAGATGACAAGACCTATATCGAGTTAGCTACCCTAGCCGAGCAATACCAACTTGATGTTTTAACAGAGGTGAGTAACGAAGAAGAAGCTCATCGAGCCATCACCTTAAAAGCTAAAATTATCGGCATCAACAATCGTAATCTCCGTGATTTAAGTACTGACTTAGCCACCACGGAACATTTAGTGCCCTTGATTAGGCAGCATGCCACACATGAATATGTGCTTATTTCAGAATCAGGTATCTATACTCCCGAGGATATTAAACGCTTGTCGCCACTGGTTGATGGGTTTTTAGTGGGCAGTGCCTTAATGGCGCAAACTGATGTGGCTTTAGCCACTAAGCAGTTGATTTATGGTAAAGTTAAAATATGTGGCACAACGTCTGTGGAAGGTGCCGACTTAGTCAAAAGTTCACCGGCCAGTTACGCCGGCCTTATCTTTGCCGAACAGTCAAAACGCAAAATTAGTCTTGAAAAAGCCCAGCAAATCATTGAAGCCGTGCCCTTTAATTATGTAGGTGTATTTGTTGATGCGCCTCTAGCTCAGGTAGTCGAGGCGGCAAATAAGCTAAATTTAGCTGCAGTGCAATTACACGGTAGTGAACAGCAAGATTACATTAATCGGCTTAGAGCAGAATTACCTGCTCATTGCCAAATTTGGTTAGCTAAAGGCGTAAACAGCCAGTTGCCTTCACTAGATGAAACTGGAGTTGATTACTTCTTACTCGATTGTCAAGTTGGCCAGCAAAGTGGTGGTACCGGCCAAGTATTTGATTGGCGATTGTTAGATGAATTAGAAGACAAAACCAAGGTGATATTAGCCGGCGGACTGAATGCAGACAATATCCAAGCCGCAGCTCAGTGCCAAGTTGCCATGCTCGATCTAAACTCAGGACTCGAGTCAGCCCCTGGGATCAAAGAGCCACAAAAAATAACCCAAATCTTTAGCTTGCTACGTCAGTACTAAGCTTGAAGCGCACAAGTTGAAAATAGAGAGACAATAATGAATAAATTAAACAGTAAATTTGGTCAATTCGGCGGCATGTATGTACCCGAGTTACTGATACCAGCCCTTGACCAATTAGAACAAGCCTTTATCGATGCACAACAAGATCCAGAGTTTCAAGCCGAGTTTATGGGTTTATTGAAAGACTATGCAGGTCGTCCTACAGCCATGACCTTAACGCGTAATTTAGTATCTAACCCACTGGTAAAACTGTATTTAAAACGTGAAGATTTATTGCATGGTGGGGCGCATAAAACCAATCAAGTATTGGGCCAGGCTCTATTAACCAAACGCATGGGTAAGACCGAAGTGATTGCTGAAACAGGTGCCGGCCAACATGGTGTTGCCACCGCTCTTGCTTGTGCATTAATGGGCTTAAAAGCACGTATTTATATGGGTGCAAAAGATATAGAACGCCAAGCACCAAACGTCTTTAGAATGCGTTTAATGGGCGCTGAAGTCATCCCGGTGAATTCAGGCTCTGGCACCTTAAAAGACGCCGTTAACGAGGCTATGCGTGATTGGTCTGGCAGTTACGAAAAAGCCCACTATTTGCTTGGTACTGCAGCTGGTCCACACCCCTTCCCCACCATTGTGCGCGAGTTCCACCGCATGATTGGCGAAGAAACCAAAGCACAAATTCTTGAAAAAGAAGGCCGTTTGCCCGATGCCGTTGTGGCGTGTGTTGGTGGTGGCTCAAACGCCATTGGTATGTTTGCCGACTTTATCGATGAACCTAGCGTTAAGCTCATTGGTGTTGAGCCTGCTGGTAAAGGTTTACATACCCATGAACATGGTGCGGCCATTGGTAAAGGTACAACAGGCATACTGCATGGCGCTTTTAGCTACATCATGCAAGATGCAGATGGTCAAATTGAAGAGTCTTATTCTGTGTCAGCGGGTCTAGATTATCCGGCAGTCGGTCCACAACATGCTTATCTGCATGATATTGGTCGTGCGCAGTATGTGGCAGTAACCGATGATGAAGCCCTCAATGCTTTTCAACTATTATCTAGAAAAGAAGGGATTATCCCAGCACTTGAATCTGCCCATGCCCTAGCACATGCTTTAAACATGGCCGATGAAGCAGAAGAAGAAACCATCATAGTAGTCAACTTATCCGGCCGCGGTGATAAAGACTTAGCCCACGTCCATAGCATTTTGGGAGATCAGAAAAATGGTTAATCTAGACCGATATAAAGATATGTTTGACGGCCTTAATGCCAAGAATCAAGGGGCGTTTGTGCCCTTCGTTATGGTCGGTGATCCTGATATCCAAACCTCAGTTAACATTATTAAAGCCTTAGTTGAAGGCGGTGCTGATGCCCTAGAATTAGGTTTTCCGTATTCTGACCCTATCGCTGACGGACCGACTATTCAAAAGGCCAGTCTGCGTGCCTTGTCACACAAAATAAAAACCACTGATTGTTTTGCTATTATTCGTCAAGTTCGCGATGCGTATCCAGCGATCCCAATCGGATTGTTGTTGTACAGTAATTTAGTGCTTAAACGCGGTATTGAAACCTTTTATCAAGATGCCGCAAAAGCCGGTGTCGACTCCATTTTGATTGCAGATGTGCCCCTACGAGAAGCTGAGCGTTTTATTACAGTGGCCAATTCTGTCGGTATTAAACAAATTTTAATTGCTCCGCCTAATGCCAGTGAAGAAACCCTCGCCCATATCGGCCAGCAATCGCAGGGTTACACTTATTTGCTAGGTAGAGCTGGGGTAACGGGTGCAGAAACGGCTGCGGCAACGCCTACCCATGAGCTTATTGAAAAATTGACTCGCCACAAAGTAGCGCCTCCTTTATTAGGTTTTGGTATTTCAAAACCAGAGCAAGTCAGTGAAGCGATTAGTGCTGGTGCCGCTGGCGCAATATCAGGCTCGGCTACGGTTAACATCATTGCCAAGTATCTTGAACAGCCAGCTGAAATGCTCAAACAGCTAAAAGCCTTTGTCGGTGAAATGAAAGCGGCAACGCTAAAACAATAAGGAAGTCTTATGTGGTATGTTATTTATAGTGATGATGTTGAAAACAGCTTGCCCCTGCGCAAAACAACTCGGCCAGCCCATTTAGCCCGTATTCAACAGCTTGTGGATCAAGGTAGAGTTTTGGTTGCGGGTCCCTGTCCAGCGATTGACAGTGAGGACCCCGGCGAAGCAGGATTTTCTGGCTCTGTGGTTATTGCAGAATTTGATAGTTTAGCAGAAGCCCAAACATGGGCTGACACTGACCCTTACATGTTAGCAGGCGTTTACGCCCGGGTAACAGTCAAGCCGTTTAAAAAGGTATTACCTTAAAGGATTAGCCACTCTCACTATGAGTTATATTCCCAATATAGAAAGCTTAATGCCCGCTATCGACTTGAGCGCAATGCGCGCTCAAGGTGCGGGCGGTCAAAACGTAAATAAAGTCTCTAGTGCCATACATTTACGCTTTGATATTGCTAATGCGCCTATGCCTGAATATGTCAAACAACGCCTCTTAACGGGCAAAGATAAACGGGTGACCACTGATGGCATATTAATCATTAAAGCTCAAAGTCATCGAACTCAAGAAATGAATAAACAAGATGCCTTAGACCGCCTGAGTGAAATACTCACCGAAATGGGCAAACTCCAAAAAGCCCGCCGCGCCACCAAACCTAGCCGTAGCTCTCAAATTAAACGAGTAGAAACCAAAAAGAAATCTGGCCAAGTCAAAGTATTGCGTAAAAAAGTGGATTTCTAATCACGAGCATACTGTCGCTGTGTCAAAAAATACGGTCTATGCAAACTTAGCTCCGTTTTATCCTAGTTAGCTGCGAGCAAATATTGTCTTGGTTGAGAAGATACGTTCGAGGCTGACTGTTATTAAATACCAAGATTTACCTGTTTTTATTCACACTATTGAATATGCCTTATAAGGTTTTAACAATAATTGCCGATAACCCTACTAACAGGTTGGAGGAATTATGTGTAAAAGATCAAACATATTAACTAAGGTTGCAGTAATACTATCACTAGGGGTTTTCATGAGCTCGCTTGCAGGTTGTATGCAAGGCAATGCCGCTACGGATATAGACTACACCTTCGCTACGGCGGATGGCATTATCCCGCCAAGCGACAACACCATAAAATTAGTGAATGCGGCATTTTATAAAAACTTTATTGGTGGCGATTGGCGCTTTAAAGGTTCGGTTCGAGTCAACGATACGATTAATGCCTATATACATATTCCTCAGCAACTTGAAATGAGTCAAAGTGAACAAGAACATTATTTACAGGTCGCAATTTGCCCCTCAGCACAAAACAAAGCGCTATGGGATGAAATCAAAGG